>Ga0137403_10004125_pt1 | contig 17181 bp, 22 predicted proteins | sample CZOMad2_1_16fung_FD_122057 | JGI IMG/M metagenome (GOLD analysis project Ga0137403, IMG submission 122057) | Vadose zone soil fungal communities from Angelo Coast Range Reserve, California, USA - CZOMad2_1_16fungal (Hybrid Assembly) | ecosystem: Environmental > Terrestrial > Soil > Vadose zone...
GTGGCCCAGGCGATCCACTATGCCAGCCGTCGCGCCGACGGCCCCTGCGTCGCCATCAACTGCGCGGCGCTGCCAGACACGCTCATCGAGTCGGAGCTCTTCGGCCATGAACGGGGTGCCTTCACCGGAGCGGACAAGCAGAAGCCGGGCCGCTTCGAGCTCGCCGCCGGAGGCACCCTGTTTCTCGACGAGATCGGCGAGCTCGCGGGGAGCGTCCAGGCCAAACTTCTCCGAGTCCTCCAGGAGCACGAGTTCCAGCGCGTCGGCGGCACCGCGACGCTCAAGGCCGACTTCCGCCTGGTCGTCGCTACCAACCGGAACCTCACCGACGCCATGGCGCGCGGCCAGTTCCGCGAGGATCTCTACTACCGGCTCAGCGTTTTTCCCATTCACCTGCCGCCGCTGCGCGAGCGCGGCGAGGACGTCGTGCTCCTCGCCCAGGAGTTCGTCCGCCACCTGGGCGAACGGATGGGCAAGGGGGAGCCGGGGCTGAGCCGCGACGCCCGGGAGCTACTGGTGACGTACCCGTGGCCCGGTAACATCCGGGAGCTTCAGAACGCGATCGAGCGAGCGTTGATCGTGTCGGACGGCGGGCTCATCACCGCTGAACGGCTCGGGCTTACCCAGCCACGGCTCCCGTCCGGCGAGGCGTCCTTGCCTGGTGTCCCCACGCCGTCGGGGGGCGCAAATCAGGATGCGGCGGCGGCGACCCTTCAGGAGCTCGAACGACACGCGATCGCGGATGCCCTCGTGAAGGCCAAGGGCAACAAGACGGCCGCCGCGGCCGCGCTCGGGATCACTCGGATGCAGCTCTATACGAAGCTGAGGCGGCTCGGCCTGCCCTCCCAGTAAGCATCGTCCCCATCTCTAGCCGGCGCCTCCTTCCGGAGAGCCGACGGCTGTTGCCAGATTCGCGCGAAGCGGGTCAGCGCGGCGCACGTAGGCCCAGCCGATGGCCTGCAGGTCCCCCGAAACGTCGTGCTGCCGGCGGTCCTGGTGGCGGCGCTCGATCGGCTCCGGCGCACGTCGACCTCGCCGCTCCCGACCGCGACGGTCGAGGACAACCTCCACCTCCGGCTCCCGGCCGAAGTGGCGGCGCACGAAGGCGAGCCGCTCGCGGTCGTGTCGCGCGATCACGAAGAGGAATGGCGGGCCCATGTCTTGTCCTCCGTCAAGCATGCTCTCGGCAGCTACCGGTGGGGGATGTCGTGCAGGCGGCGCTGCTGGATGCCCTGGGTTACGTCTCGATCGAGGTCGGGGCGACGTGATCGATGCCCTTCGATCTCTCGCCTCCAGTGATCGATCCGTGTGCGGCGCTCGAGCTCCTCAGCAGCCTGGGTGGCGTCTTTCTCGACCTCGGATGCGGGAGGGACGGGGAGAGCTCGTCGCTTGGGCCCGGCGTCGGTTGACTCGCGTTTCTCTTGTGCGACGGCCGTGGGCGTGGAGAGAGCGAACACCCCAACGAGAACCAGGGCCAGCGCGATACCACGTCCGATGATGAGAGCGCTCCCGTTGGTGGGCCCACCCGGAGCCTCATTGACCCATGGGTCACCCCCGGCGAGATGTTCGGCGGAGAGGGTCTTCCGGGTGGCCGGTGTCATCAGCTACCCCACGTGCCGGCGACCGTCCATTCCGGCCGGCGGGAACCTGGGGGCAGTGTCCCGTCGGGGGGCCCGCCGGCAGCATGGGACTCGGCGTCCGGTTCGCCGGCGGGGAACGCCGCGCGCCACCGGGAGCGAGCCTCGGACCCGACCAGGAAGGCGATACGCGCCGCGGTGGTCTGGATCGACGCATGGAAGTGCTCGAGACCCTGGATGATCTCCTCGTCGTTGAGATCGTCGCCCAGCGGCGGGGGCTCGATGAAGGCGGGAGCAATTGCATTCAGCCGGATCCCGGCGCCGATCCATTCCGGGGTCAAGGCGTGACGCCGCACATAGCGGGCGAGGGCAGCCGCGCCCGCGCCGTAGGCCAGCTCTGCCCCGATCCGGTCGGCCAGCTGCCGAGCCTCATCCTCGACGCCGTCCAGGCATAGCCGCGCCAGTGCGATGGGCCAGCGGGGGGAGAACGCATCCGAGGTCGTACCCAGGATGGCCGCGGCGTCGCCACTTCGAGCGAGCGCCGGCCGGAGCCCTTCCAGGATCGCGACACCGCCGAAGTAGTTCCTGGACACCATGAGCGACCCCCGGCGGTCCTGCCGTGGGTCGATGCCGGCGGGCTGGATCAGACCATCGAGGACACCGGTCGCGAGCCGGGTTACCTCTGCGACGGCGTCCCGCCGCCCTTCCGCGGTTCCGAGGTCGCAGATGACGTCGGCATCGCGCAGGTCGACAGTGATCACGCGATGTCCGTCGGCGATGAGGCGGCGGGCCGTGGCCATCCCAATGCCGGACGAGGCGCCGGTAATCGCGACCGTCCTCATTCCGCGTGGCATGGTCACCGTCCCGGAGTCGCCCGTGGGCTCACGCCCGAGGATCGTCATGATTCGCGCCACCAGCGCATGTCGTCATCCAGACTGCGCGCAAGCTCCTCGAGCGCACGAGCCGGGATCCGCGCGAGGGCCGTGAGCTCGGTCGGGGACAGGCGCAGCCCGGCCCCCAGGCTTGCCCGCACCGGGTCGGCGCCGAATTTCGCCCGGAACGCCTCATCCGCGACCAGCTTCCCGATCGCTCTCTCGATCTGACTCATCGCATTCCTTTCGACGTCTCGTTCGGTGTCATCGGTGCGCCGTCCACCGCGCGGCGGTCCTCGTGCGACATCCACGCTCGTTGCTGTGCATGAGCCCTGCCGGAATCGCGATCAGCGGGGTGATCAGGGGAATCAGCACGTTGGCGCCGCCGGCCCCAAGCCGTGCGCGGACCGATACACGTCGGGTGTTTGGATCCAAACGGATCGTGCGAAAAGCAACAGGCAGCGCGGGGCGGGGGGCCGGAAGAAACGCGGCGCCAAGCGACTTGAAGCGCCGGAGCCGCGGCGCACGGAAGTGCGCATCGATACCCGCCGCAAAGAATCACAAGCCCGTCCGCGTCAAACGAAACACGGGCTTCGCCCTCGGGCACGCGTCCCTTCGCGACCTCCAGTAGTTCGCCTCGCTTGGCGGTATGCGCACGCTCGGCCTGCCCTTTGCACGGTTTGGCGCATCAAACAGGAAACGTCGGCGCAGGAAACGTCGGCGGGAGGTGGGCGAAATGGGGATCGAGCCGCATCTGTGGGGCGTCGTGCTGTCCGGAGGCGAGGGTGTGCGGCTAAGGGCTCTGGCCCGTCGGATCTGTAATGACGAGCGACCGAAGCAGTACGTTCCCATCTTCGGGAACCGTACCCTGTTGCGCGAGACCCTGGATCGCGTGGCGCTCAGGATCCGTCCCTCCCAGACCGCGGTGGTCACGGTGCGCAGCCATGCCCGGTTCTTCGGCGAGCAATGGGCCGGTCCGGACCCTCCGCGTGTGCTCGTCCAACCTACGGGCCGCGGAACCGCCGCGGGGATCCTCTTCCCGATCCACTGGATCGCCTGCCAGGATCCCGAAGCGATCGTCGCGGTCTTTCCTTCTGATCACTTCGTGTCGGACCCGGCGGCCTTCATGGGTCATGTGGCGCGGGTTGCGGAATGGGTCGACACGAACCCTGAGCGGTTGGTGCTGCTCGGCGCCCACGCGGCCAGCCCCGAGGTCGAGTACGGCTGGGTCGAGCCCGGGAGGCCGCTGGATGCGAAGGATCGACAGATCTGGGAGGTCCGCCGCTTCTGGGAGAAGCCGTCGGAGGACCGGGCCCGCCGTTGTCTGGAAGCGGGATGTCTCTGGAACACGCTCGTTCTGGTGGGCACGGCCACCATGTTTCTCCGCGCCGCCCGGGAGGCGGTTCCTGAAGTCTGCGAGCGCCTGGCCCGGGCCGTGCCCTTCTTCAAAACCGATGCGGAAGCCTGGGCCCTTCACCAGGCGTATGCCTTGATGCCACGGGCCGATTTCTCCCGCGCGATCCTCGAGCCCTGCCCACCCTCCCTGGCCGTGGCGGCGGTTCCGCGCCTGATGTGGTCCGACCTCGGAAGCCCGCGGCGAGTGTTCGAGATCCTCCGGGCCTCTCGGAGTCTGCCCGCCTGGGCGGTCGCGCCCGACCTCTCCGCGTCGTGACATGGATCCCGCTATTCAGTCTGCTTCGATCACTGCCCTTGCTGCAGTCATGGGCTCGCTAGTGGGTGGACTCGCTTCGTTCGGCACAACCTTCTTCACCCAGCGTCACCAGGCGCACCGCGAGCGGCTGTCACGAGACGTGGCGCAGCGCGAGGATCTGTATTCGCAATTCATCAAGGAAGCGGCGAACCTGTACCTCGATTCACTGGACAAGACTCTGGAGAGCCCCGCCTCGCTGATCGGAATGTATTCGTTGATCGGTCGCATGAGGCTGATCTCCGGAGATGAGGTGCTGGTAGCCGCCGAAGAGGTCGCGGACAGCATTGTCGAGTCCTATAGTCATCCGCCGATAGCATTTGCGGACGTGTACAAGTTGATGCGCGAAGGTCGCGTTGACCCGCTCAAGGCGTTCACCGAGGCATGCCGAGAAGAGCGACTGACTACGGCTAAGCGTCCGTAGCTGCGGCATGCGTCGAGTCTCCACGGGCTCAGGCCAGGTCCGCCTCGCCCGAAGGCCGGTATAAGGCGACATCGGTTCGTCGAGGGGCGGGCAAGGAGCCGCCTATCAAAGCTTAAGACGAGCGTGGCATTCCCGGAGTTGCGTCCCATGTCTCAGGCATGTGCCCCCGGTCAGTCACCGTATCGTTCGACACAGTCTGTATGCGGTGAGGCAGCGATCGTTCAGCGCCACGCCAGAGTGCAATGATTCGCGTTGCCCGCGTGCTCCACGAACTCCTCTCACGTCGCCCAGTTACGTCAAATCGACAGGGTCGGCCTGCCGTTTGCAGAGTCGGTCTGTGGAGGTGCCGGACCAACTGCGACCGAAGCCTTTGGGTCCTCCGGGGCATCCTCAATGGAGAAGGAGCTGTGGCATGAACGCTGACGAGATCCTGCGGGCGCTGGATCACTACGCCTTCGTCATCCTACCCGCTTTGCTCGTCGCCGAGCAGTTCGGGATTCCTCTCCCAGCGGTTCCCGCGCTGTTGGGGTTCGGCACCCTGGCGGCGCAGGGGCGGGGCAACATTCCACTGATGTTGGTCACGCTGGCGACCGTCGCCCTGATCGTGGATCTGGCCTGGTACGAACTCGGGCGGCGCCGCGGCGCGCAGGTCCTGAGGGGTATCTGTCGCGGGTCACTGGACCCAGATGTCTGTGTGCGAGGCGCCGGAGAGGTATTCGCCCGCTACGGCGCCTTCGGGATGCTGGTCGCGAAGTTCGTCCCCGGTTTGACGACCGTTGTGCCGCCGCTGGCCGGCGTGTTGGCCATCGGACGCGTGCGGTTTGCCGTCTATGAGCTCGCGGGCGTGCTGCTCTGGGCTGGAACGTGGATCGGGATCGGATACGTGTTCAGCGATGCGGTGGCCGTGATGGCGGCCCGCGTCGCCACGCTGGAACTCTGGCTCGTCGTCGTCGTAGCCCTGCTCGGAGCCTACATCGCCGGCAAGTACCTGCATCGCCGGCTGTACCTTCGGCGCCTCCGGATGGCGACCCTGTCATCGGAAGCGCTCAACGGGGGCGCGGGCGGGACCTCGTCGATACCGCGGTCGGTACCGTTGTTACACGAGCGGCACGCCCGTTACGGTCCTCGCTGATGACCTCCTCGAGCGGTCTGCATGGCTGGTTCGAGCGCCTCGGCTGGAGCCGACCGTCCGCGCGCCGGGCCCTTGTCCTGGCTGGCGGCGGTGTCATCGGCGGTATGTACGAAGTCGGCGCCTTGGCCGCCCTCGAAGAGACCCTGCCCGACTTCCGCGCCAACGACTTCGACCTCTATGTGGGCTCGAGCGCCGGATCGGTGGTGGGGGCACTCCTGGCCAACGGGGTGCGGCCGCTCGACCTCTACGCCATCCTCGACGAGGAACGCGACGACCCGCTGAACTTCCAGCGCGGGTCCGTGTACCAGAAGGGATCCCACTCGGGCGCGGTGCGTAACCTCGCCCAGTTCGTGTGGGCCATCGGCAGGCGGACGATGACCGACTTCCGGCTGGAGTGGCCGGATCTCCTGGCCCGCAGCGGTAGCGACATGCCAGCCGGCTTCTTCTCGCTGGCTCCGCTGGAGGCCTACATCCGCGGGGCGCTCCTGGCCAAGGGCCTTTCCAACAGCTTCACCGGGACTCCGAAGCCGCTGCTCGTGGCGGCGGTAGCGCTGGACCGCGCCGAGCGCGTGGTGTTCGGATCGGGCGATCTGATGGACGTGCCGATCTCGCAGGCGCTCGCCGCGTCGTCGGCAATTCCCGGTTTCTTCGAGCCGTACCGCATCCGCGGGCGCGACTACGTGGACGGCGACGTGGGCTACACCGGGCACGCGGACCTGGCGGTGGATGCGGGGGCGACGGTGCTGGTCGCGCTGAATCCCGCGGTGCCGCAGCGCCTCACCGGTCCGGACGCGCCCGAGATCCGCCGGGGCGGGCTCTACGCCATCATGGAGCAGACTACCCACATCACGAGCCTCAACCTCTTCAACATCGGGCTGCGCGAGATCAAGCTGCGGCATCCCGGGGTGGACATCCTGGTGATCGAGCCCGAGCCCAAGCCTTCGCCGCTGGTGGGCCCGTCCATGGGTTTCAAGGCCAGCCGGGCCGCGCTGCGCTACGGGTACCAGACGGTGAAAGAGTGGCTCGCCGGTCCCGGCACCGGTGCGGCCACGCGCTTCACGGTCTCGGAGCCCCGAACGCGGGCCCGCTTCAGCGTAAACCGTGTTCCACGCGAGCTAGGGATCGGCGGACGAAATCTGCCGAATCGGCTCCGACTAGGCTCCGGCTTGTGATGGGACGTCTGTTGATCTTCGCGCGATCCGTTTGGATCCACACAGTCGAAGTGTATGGGTCACGCGGGTTGTAGTGCCGGCCGGGGCCAACGTGCTGATTCCTCTGATAGGCCCGCTTGGTCGGGTATCCGGCAAGGCTCATGCATAGGGGAGGGCCAAGGATGAAGGCGGCATGAAGACTCTGCGGGCAACGATCATTGCTCTGGTCATCGTGGCGGTCGCCAATCCCGCGTCGGCGTACGTGGCTGCGATCACCACCTCGATCCCGGCGAAAAACGTCGGGGACGATACGGCCCTCGAGGCCGCGCTCGAGTCGGCAATCGATGACGTGCTCAGGCACGCCATCGCCTTCTCTCCGACCTTCGTCACGGTGGTGAAGGCGTGGGTCGTCGAGGAGCGGATCTACATCTTGCTGCTGATCGGCGATAGGGAGGGCGAAGACATGATGAGGAAGCTCTCGGTCGAGGGGACCACCGACATCAAGTTGCCGAATCACGAGGAGGCGATCTCGCCCGTGACCATTCTCGACGGGCAAGGCCGGGTCGTGCGGGTCGTGCCGGCGAAGGAATTCCGTCGGCGGGCTGAAACGGCCGGTGGTCGCCCCGCCCGTACCCAGAAATACTACCGGCCGGCACGGGCAGTGGCGAGCGTCACGGCGCTCTAAGGAGAAGGTCGTCCCCCGTCATCGGGGACGACCACGCGACGGGAAACCTGATCGTGTGCACTTCATCAACCAGGACGAGGGGTGCAGACCCCCCGGAACGAGGAGGATCGTCATGCGTCGATTGGTGATCGGGCTGGTGGGGGTCGGAAGTCTTGTCGCCGTGCTGACGGGGCTGGTCGGCGCCCAGAGCCGAAAGCCTGACGCGACCTTGAATTTGTCAAGTTCGTCGGTCGCCGCCGGGATCGGATTCAGCTGGGGCAACGGGACGTTGGCCTTCAACGGAAGAACGTACCCCGTGAGGATCGAGGGCCTGTCCGTGGGGGAGGCGGGGGTGAACCGCGCCACCGCGAAGGCGAATGTGTTCAACCTCGCGACGGTCGAGGACTTCTCAGGCAATTACGCGGCGGTCAGCGCCGAGGCCACGGTCGGAGGAGGCGGTGGCGCCACCGTGCTGCGGAATCAACGCGGGGTGGTCATCGAGCTGCTGAGCACGACTCAGGGCGCGAGCTTGATGGTGGGCGGCGAGGGAATTCGGCTCACGCTCGTGAACTGATCGCTGAACCGCGGCGCCCGATGGGGATGCGCGCCATCCCCGTCGGGCGCCGTTCGCCATGGGACCTTCGCCCAGAGGGAGGAAGCGTGCTTGCCAACGCTGACGGCGCAACGGCGCCCGTCCGGCGCTTGGTGATCGATCGCCCCGCGAAGGACCGGGAGATGCTACTCGAAGATCCGATCTGCGAGATCTGCAGGGAGCCGATAGAGCCGATCCCTCCAGTGGGCTGGATCTGTCTGAACGAGCCTCATTTCTCAGGAACGGCATTCCGGGCTCTGAGGAATCCGGCCAAGTCCTCCTGACCGCCGCACCGTATCGTTCGACACAGTCCGTATGCGGTGATACAGGCGATCGTCCAGCGCCCCACCAGTCTGTAGTCCCTTCGCGCGGCCCGCGTTCGCCACGAACGCTCTCACATCGCGTAGTTACGTCGAACCGGCAGCGCCGGCCTGCCTTTTGCAAAGTCGGGTCTGTGTGAGGAGAACCAGCCCATGTTGAAGCGCACGTTCGCTGAGAAGGCGGCCAGCCGCGATGCAGGCGGCAGGTGGTCGTGACCATGCTGCAGTCAGGCCCGCCTCTGGAGACCATGGCCGCCGTCACGTCCACCGTGCGGCAGAAGGCGCTGACCCTGAACCTCGATCAGCGCACGTATGGGACCCTGGCCGAGATCGGCGCCGGGCAGGAGGTGGCACGCTGGTTCTTCCAGGTGGGTGGCGCGGCGGGGACCGTGGCGAAGTCCATCTCCGCCTACGATATGGCGGTCAGCGACGGCCTCTACGGTCCGGCTAAGCGGTACGTCAGTCGGCAGCGCCTCGAGGCGATGCTGGCGTACGAGTTCACGCAGCTAGTGGACGGCCTTGGCCGGGTCCGGGGCGACACCACAAGCTTCTTCGCGTTTGCGGATACGGTGACGACCCGGAGCTACCAGCATCCCGAGAAGGGTCGGGGGTGGGTTGGCGTCCGATTTCAGACGCGTCCCCGCGAGGAGCCCTCCGAGATCATCATCCACGTTCATTTGCTCGACTCGAGCTCCACACGCCAGCAGGAGGCACTGGGGGTCCTCGGAGTCAACCTCATCTACGGAGCCTCCGCGCATCACCGCGAGGTCCCGACCTTGATGGGCTCGCTGCTGGACGACCTCTCTCGCGAACGCATCGAGGTCGACATGATCAAGCTCTCCGGCCCGGCCTTTGGCGAGGTGGACCACCGCCTCATGAGCTTGCAGCTCGTCGAGCAGGGGCTCACGGATGCGGCGATGTTCACCGCGGCGGGCGAGGTGGTGCAGCCCTCCGAGGTACTGCACAAGCACCCGGTCCTCGTGGAGCGGGGAAGCTTCCGTCCCGCCACCAAGCTGACGCTGGATCTCCTCGAGCACGCGCGGGAGCAGTTCATCCTCGAGCCCGAAGTGCGGGGCCAGCAGCCCGTGGTGCTCGCCGAGATGACCCTGCGCAATCTCCTCGCCGCCGGCAGCGTGGACCACGCGGACTTCCTGGCCCGGGCGGATATTCTTCGCGCCTTGGGTCTCGACGTCCTTATCTCCCGCTTCCAGCCGTTCCACGAGCTGGGGGAATACTTGGCCGCCTATACCGACCGGATGATAGGGCTCGCCGTGGGTCTGCCCAGCCTGCGAGAGCTCGCAGACGAGAAGTACTACGCCGATCTGCCCGGCGGCGTCCTCGAGTCGATGGGCCGTCTCTTCAAGCGCTTGGTGAAGATGTACGTCTATCCGACGCGGGATCCGGCATCAGGGAAGATCGAGACGATCGAGCGGGCGCTCGTGCCACCGCCGTGGCACCACCTCCGCGACCTTCTCCTGGAGATCCATCGCCTGGAGCCGATCCGCGGCTACGACGAAGCCTACCTCTCGATTCGTACCCCAGATGTGCTGGCCCTGATCGAGAAGGGAGATCCTTCGTGGGAACGGCTGGTACCGCCGGCCGTCGTCGACATCATCAAGGCGAAGAAGCTCTTCGGCTGGGTGGAGGGAGATGCGGGATGAGCCAACACGCGGTGGAACGAACGCTCGGCAAGCTGCTCACGGATGAGGCGTTTCGCGAGCGATTCTTCACGGTCCCGCAAGTGGCGGCCCGGCGGGCTGGCCTTCGGCTGTCGGACATCGAGCTGGCGGCGCTCTCCGGACTCTCTCGCCCAGCGCTCCGCTCGTTCAGTGCCAGCCTCGATCCTCGGATCTGCCGGCTCTGCCCGGCGACCGAGTCCTCGCCAGAGGAACCGCAACCGTGACACCGTCAGTCATCGCGGTATACGCGCATTGGGCGGAGGTGGCGCTCTTCGTCTGGGTTCTCGCCAACCAGGGAGGGGTGCCGGTCCCCGCGGGGCCCGCCCTGCTGGGTGCGGGTGCGCTGGCGGGAAGCGGCGACCTGAGCGTCGTCGTGATCCTGGCCGTCTCGGTTGCCGCGGCCCTCTGCGCGGATCTGACGTGGTACCTCCTGGGGCGGTGGCGCGGCCGCCGGGCGCTCGATTCGCTCACCCGTCTTGTGCCCAAGGGAGGGATCCACGTTCAGTGCGTCTCGCATCTCCTACTCGCTCACCCACGAGTGTTTCAGCTCGGCGCCCGGTTCCTCCCCGAGGTGAACCCCATCGCAGCGGGATTGGCGGGAGCGGCCGGGATGAGCGTCCGCCGATTTCTGCCCGGTGCGGCGGTGAGCGCCGCCGTCTGGACGGGGAGCTGGACCGGTATCGGTTACCTCCTGACCCACGACGTCGTCGGGCTCGCCCGGAGTGTCGGCATTCCGTTGGCGTTCGTCGTCATCGCCACGCTCGTGGGCTGGCTGCTCCTCAGGCGGGTGCAGCGGCGGCTTCTCCTGCACAGGCTCGAGCGAGCCGGGGCCGGGCGTGGATCGAGCAATCCCGCAAGAGGAATGGCGATGAGTGAAACGGGCGAGAAGGTCCGGTTCCACGGCCTGGAGGGCCTGAGCCGCGCCGTAGCCGCGCTGCTTTCGACCCCCGGAAGGAGCTGACGATGACGACGACATTGGGGACGAGTGCGGACGGCCACGCCCTGCCGGGATGCAGACTCCGGCGCGTGACCGAGTACATCCAGCAGAACCTCGACAAAAGCCTCACGCTCGCCGAGCTCGCGGACGTGGTCTACATGAGTCCCTACCACTTTGCGCGCCTCTTCAAGGGCAGCACCGGGGTGCCGCCCCACCGATTCGTGGTCCGGCAACGAATCGCCCGCGCCCGCGGCGTCCTGGCCACGCCGGAGCGGTCGATCGCGGAGATCTCGCGGCTGGTGGGATTCCGAACCGCGAGTCACTTCGCCACGGTGTTCCGGCACGTCCTGGGCATCACGCCAGGAGCCTACAGAACGGCGGCATTGCAAGAAGACCGGCCCGGCCGGGAAGGAGGGTGAGATGAATTGCACTGAGAGCGTCGTGGAACGGACCTATCAGGAGCCCGGGGTGGACGAGCAGCCTCCGCGCTTCCCTCGCAAGTCCATCGATCCGGACGCCGCTCTCGTGGCGCAGCTGCGCCGAGCGGACGCGGGGGCGGCGGAGGCCCTCGTGGCTGCGTACGGGGATCGCGTCTACCGCCTGGCCATTCGGATCACGGGCAACGCGTCGGACGCGGAGGAAGTCGTGCAGGACGCGCTGTGGACGGCGAGTCGCAAGATCGACACCTTCCGGGGGGCGGCCGCCTTCGGCTCCTGGGTGTACCGGATCACCGCCAACGCGGCCTACCAGAAGCTGCGGGGGCGGCGGAGCCAGCGGCACGAGGTCTCGTGGGACGACCTCGCCCCGGCCTTCGATGAGCAGGGCCAGCATGCGGAGGCGGCGGGCGACTGGTCGAGGCGACTGAAGGACCCGGCGCTCGAAGGTGAGCTCAAGTCGGTGCTCGGAGGGGCCATCGATGAGCTGCCGGCGGACTACCGCACGGCCTTTCTCCTGCACGATGTGGAAGGGCTCTCGAACCCCGAGATCGCCCAGACGCTGCAGGTCAGGCTGGGCACGGTCAAGTCGCGCGTGCAGCGGGCGCGGCTCTTCCTCCGGAAGCGCCTGGCGGACTACATGGGCGGAACCTTCGGCGTTGCTCAAGCGACGGAGCCTTCCCTGAATGGCGTCGGAACTGGACTCGAGAGAAAAGCAGGGCGGGGGCGCCATCGCCACTGTTCGCTTCTGGCGAGCGTGTGAAATTCCGACACCATTGTCCCTCCAAGGGGGGCTGCTGACGCTGGAGTCCAGGGAAGGCGAGGGCCCGCCGGGGCCCTTCGGCCATACCGTATCCGTCACGTGGAGGAGACGGGCATGCACATGACTGCCGCCATATGGGGTCTGGCCGCGGCCACATTCCTGGCGTCAGCCGTCGAGTTCGTCGAAGCGTTCACGATCGTCCTGGCCATGGGACTCAGCCGGAGCTGGCGGGCTGCCCTGACGGGGACCGCCGCCGCTCTGTTGGCCCTCACCGTGGTGACGGCAGTGGCGGGCGTGGCCCTGATCCACTGGGTCTCCGAGTCAGTGCTCCAGCTGGTGATCGGCACGCTCCTGCTGCTCTTCGGCCTGCAGTGGCTCCGCAAGGCGATCCTGCGCGCGAGCGGCCTCGCGAGCCTGCACGATGAAGAAGCGGCGTTTCGTGCCGAGCAGGAGACGGCCCGCCAGGCCGGACACGGGAAGCGCCTGGGGCTGGACTGGTTTGCGTTCACCATCTCGTTCAAGGGAGTGTTCCTCGAAGGGCTGGAAGTCGTCTTCATCGTGATCACCTTCGGCCTGTCGGCGACCCGGTACAATCCTCACGGCCTGCTGGTGGCCAGTGGCAGCGCCGTCCTGGCGGGCCTCTTGGTGGTCGTGGTCGGGGTCATCGCGCGCCGTCCGCTCTCCGCCGTCCCCGAGAACACGATGAAGTACGCGGTGGGGCTCCTCCTCACGAGCTTCGGCACTTTCTGGGCCGTCGAGGGATTGGGGATACTTCGGCAGTGGTGAGAGCCTGCCGTGGCCCGGTCAGGACTGGGCGATCATTGGTCTCGTGGTCGGAGGGCTCGGGTTATCCCGCCTGGCCGTGGCGGGGCTGCGCCGCACGCGTAACACTCCGGCTAATCAGGGGGACGTCGAATCATGCGTATCCTCGTCAGGTTCTTGAGATTCTGGTACGGCTTTGTCGTCGGCGACGCGTGGGAGATTGCGGCGGGCGTCGTGACCGTTCTGGGGATTGGCGCGTGCCTGCTCCGTACCGACGGGGTTGACCGTGCCTTCATCCCGCTCGTCGCAGCGCTAGGCGTTGGCCTCGTGTTGGGTGGCAGCCTCATAGCTGAGGTGCGCCGCCGTCGTCGGGCCGGACGCTAGCGACCCGCAGAGTGGCTGCCTCGGCACCATTGGCGGAGAAGGATCCTCTGCCATTCGCACTCCTGGTGCTGACGGCCGTCACGGGGGTCGTCGATGCGGTCAGCTTCCTCGGGCTCGGCCACGTCTTCACGGCGAACATGACCGGTAACGTCGTCTTGCTCGGCTTCGCCGTAGCCGGAGCGCCTGGACTCTCTATGGCCCGATCTTCGACTTCCCTGGTCGCGTTTCTCGTGGGTGCAGCTCTCGGCGGCCGTCTCACGGTGGCGATGGCGGCCGCCAGTCGGCGCCGCTGGCTCCTCACCGCTGCACTGTCCGAAGCCCTACTGCTCGCTACCGCAGCGATCGTCTCGATCGGATTCGATATCGGCTCTGCAACTCCTCCCAGCCGCCTCTATACCGTGATCATCCTGACTGCCCTGGCGATGGGCTTGCGCAACGCGACCATGCGGCGGCTCGCCGTCCCCGACCTGACGACCACGGTGCTGACCCGTACGCTGACGGGCGTGGCCGCTGACTCTTCTGTCGCTGGCGGCGACAATCCTCGGATTGGACGTCGCGTCGCTTCGATCTCGTTGATGTTCGCCGGGGCGGCGGTCGGGACCCTGCTTCTGCGGTGGGGCCTTGCACTCGCGCTCGTCATGAGTGCGGTCGGGGTGCTTGCCGTCGCCGTCACCTCCCTCGACGTCCCGACGCCTCGACCGGCGCCGGCTCCCTAGCCTTCTCATCTCGCCCGGGCCGCGCCGTATCAGGGGAGGCGCGCGCCTCGAACCCCCCGCCGGGAGTGGCCGAACCCCACCAAAGTAGGGTAGGCGCTACCTGTCGGTCCCACTAAACTGACCGCTGGGCGCCTCCGACCCTCAGTGACGAATTGGAGTGAATGCATGGCCGAGCGAAGGACGCAAGTGGTCTGCGTTGTGGACGACGACGAATCACTGCGTCGGTCGGTCAGGAATCTTCTGTCGTCGGTCGGATTCCTGGTCGAGACGTTCGCCTCCGCGGAAGCGTTTCTCGAGTCGACACATCGAGCGAACACCGGCTGCCTTGTGCTCGATCTGCGGATGGCCGGGATGAATGGCCTCGACCTCCTGGGGCATCTGGCCGCCACGGGCTCCCGGATCCCTGTTATCATTCTGACCGCGCACGGCGATGAAGAGGCGCGCCGGCGATCCCTCGAAGCCGGCGCGATCGCGTTCCTCGGAAAGCCGTTCCGCAGCGACGCCCTGGTCGACGCCGTGAGGATCGCCCTGGGCATGTGAGTCTGCGATGAAGCGTGAGCATCTGATCCTGGTCGTGCTGGTGTCCCTCGGGGGACTGCTCGTCTCGTCGGCGCTCGTCGCCATCATGGCCCGCGTACGATTGTGATGCTGCCTACGGAGCCCATAGGAAGCATTCCGAGACCGGCGGCATTGATCGAGGCAGTCCAAGCCCTCCGAGCCGGGCGCATCTCGCAATCGGAATTGACCGAGCGGTACGATTCCGCGGTCCGGGACACTATTCGGCGTCTGGAGGCGACCGGATCGCCGGTCATCACGGACGGCGAACAGGCCAAGCACAGCTTCGCCACCTATTCCATCTATGGCCTGGAGAACCTTTCACCGGATGGCGTGCCGATTTCATTCGCGGACGGACACATCCGAAGCTTTCCCCGACTAACATCCGGACCGTTCAGGTACAAGACCCCGGCCGATGTTTACCTGGAAATAGCCCAGCGATACGCCCATGTGCCGCTCAAGCAAGCGGTCGTCTCGGCCTCGGCGTTGAGCCTGCTGTATCCGCAAGGCGGCATCTCAGGCTACTCACGAGAAGAGTATCTCGATGCCCTAGTTGCTGAGCAGGAGGGCGAAATTCGGCGTTGTCTGAACAAGGGCGCACACGTTGTGCAGATGGACTTCACGGAAGGGCGGCTGTCGATCAAGTTGGATCCGACGCGGCGCCTGCTCCACAGCTTCATCGACCTGAACAATCTGGTGCTGGAGCGCTTTTCCGCCGAGGAGCGGAAGCGTTTAGGGGTGCACACCTGCCCAGGCGCCGATCGCCACTCGACCCACAGCGCGGATGTGGACTACGCCGCGTTCCTGCCCCGATTGTTCGAGCTGCAGGCGACCAATTTTTACGTGCAACTGGCAAGCGAGCCCGACCGCAAGCGTGTTCTGAAGATGATTCGAGACCACGCCAAGGATGGGCAACGGATTTTCGTGGGTGTGATCGATCCACTCAATCCGCGTGTCGAGACTCCAGAAGAGGTCAGGGACCGTGTTCTCGAGGCTGCCGAATACATTCGGCCAGATCGATTGGGAACCACGGACGACTGCGGATTTGCGCCCTTCAGCGACGACACGTCACGCACTCGGGAAACAGCGTTCGAGAAGATTCGGGCCCGTGTCGGTGGGACGGCCATGGCCAGCACCGTGCTCGGTCTCGGCTAGGATAACGGGTGGGCGAATACCGGTGCGAATCCTTACGGGCCGAGCGCCAGTGAGCTGAATGTCGATGCAAGAGCAACGCGAAGCGCATGAGGCGATTCTGGACCGGCTCAACCGAAGGCTGCGGACCCTGAGTCAGTGCACTAATACGCTCCTTCAAGCCGAGAGCGAGCAGGAGCTGCTGCAGTCCGTTTGCGAAATTCTCGTGGCAGGCGGCGAGGTTCAGCTGGCCTGGATCGGCTACTGCGAAGATGATGCCGAGAGGACCGTTCGGCCGGTGGCCCAGGCCGGATCCGGCCTCGATTACCTGGAGCGCGTCCAGACTTCCTGGGGAGAGATGGAACCCGGTCAGGGTCCACCTGGCGTTGCCGCTCGGACCGGCAAAGCTTGTTGGGTGGATGACATCCGGACCGATCCGAGGTTTTCTCGTTGGCGAGTCGCCGCCCTCGCGCGCGGCTACGCTTCGTGCATTGCGGTTCCCTTGATCGCCCATAGCAAGCAGTGGGGTGCAGTGAATCTTCGTGCCACGCTCAATCTTTACTCCGCGGAGCGCAACGCCTTTGATGAGAGCGCGATCCAGCACTATAGCGGTTTGGCGACGTCCGTGGTCCATGCCGTGACGGCGCTCCGTGGCGATCTAGCGGAAAACCTCGCCCACGGGGTGACGGCGCTCCGTGCTCGCGCGGAGCGCAGGCAGGCCGCGGAAGCGCTGCACCAGGCGCGGGAGGAACTCGCGCACGTCACGCGGGTGACGACGCTGGGCGAGCTCGCTGCCTCCATCGCCCATGAGATCAACCAGCCGCTGGCCGCCATCATCGCTGACGCCAACGCGTGCCTGCACTGGCTGGAGGCGGACCGACCCGACCTGGACAGTGTCCGCGAGGCGCTGGCGGCCGTCGTCAAGGACGGCGAACGGGCGGGGGAGGTCATCACCCGGATTCGCGCCCTGCTGTCGCGATCGTCGGTCGCCCACGGGCCCTGTGACCTCGCCGAGGTCATCCGCGACGTACTGCTCCTGGTCGGTCCCGAGCTCGAGCGACACCGGACCGTCCTGCAAATTTCACTGGCGACCGACCTGCCGCCGGTCATGGGCGATCGGGTCCAGCTCCAGCAGGTACTTCTGAACTTGCTCTTGAATGCCGCCGAGGCCGTCCGAAACGTTCCGCCGGAGCGGCGCCGACTGCTCGTGCGCTCGGCCGTCGAGCAGCGTGACGACCGCGCCTGGGCAGTCGTCGCTGTGGAAGATGCCGGCGTCGGCTTCCGCGAGGAGCAGGCGGCCCGCCTGTTCGAGGCGTTCTACACGACGAAGCCGGGCGGATTGGGCATGGGGCTGTCCATCAGCCGCTCGATCATGGACGG
>Ga0137403_10000927_pt1 | contig 17180 bp, 13 predicted proteins | sample CZOMad2_1_16fung_FD_122057 | JGI IMG/M metagenome (GOLD analysis project Ga0137403, IMG submission 122057) | Vadose zone soil fungal communities from Angelo Coast Range Reserve, California, USA - CZOMad2_1_16fungal (Hybrid Assembly) | ecosystem: Environmental > Terrestrial > Soil > Vadose zone...
CCGTCGCGGTATGCGGGTCGCATCTGGTCGCCGGAAATCTCCAGCGCGAAAGCATGCTCGTCATCGACGGAAGGCAGCGCCAACTCGTCCCAACCCTTGCCGGCCGGGAAACCGCCATCGTCGAAATGCCTGCTCGCTCCGGCTTGGTCAAAACCCAGCAGCGGCACCGTCTGCACGGTCTGTGCCGTACCGCCGATCAACTGCACAAAGCTGTCGATCGAGCTGTTGGTGGCGGCGAGCGCCTTGGCGAGCGATTCGGTCGACGGCCACCGCTCGCGCCCGTCGGCGGTGACGCGCTTGGATTTGTTGAAAGTGGTGGGATCGAGGCCGGATTTTTTCGCTAGCCCCGAAGCCGAAAGTCCGGCGCGCTCGGCAAGCCGATCCATCGCGCTCCAGATCTGCTCGTGGGTCAGTATTCCCTGCGCTTTTGGAGTTCTGGCCATGCGGCGACTTTGTCCAAGCTAGGAATTATTCCCTCAATCAAACCGGTTTTCGTATCGGCGGGCAAGAGCTGGCAGGCGAGGCTTGAAGTGCGCTAGCCGCGCCGATACGGTCGGTCCGCATGATTCAACAAAATTCAAGAACTGCCGGAAAATCCCAAGCTATTCAGGCGACAATCAGGACGCTCAGCGCGTGAGATTGATCTACAAAATCTGCCCGGCTTCGGCCTGGCGCGAGGCGGAGCGGCAAGGTGTGTTCCGGGGCAGCGCCGACGATATCCGCGATGGCTTCATTCATTTCTCCACGGCGGTGCAGGTCGCGGAGACCGCCAGGAAACACTTCTTCGGCCAGACCGGCCTGTTTTTGGTCGCGGTCGATGCCGATGCGCTGGGCGACGCGCTACGGTGGGAGCGCTCGCGCAACGACGAATTGTTTCCCCATCTCTATGGCGAACTCGATCTCGGCGCGGTGACCGGCGTTCTCAGCATGCGCGCCCGCTCCGATGGATATCACGACATTCCGGAGCTAGAGCCGTGATCCGCGCATTCGATGCTTTTTCGTTGCCTTTGTTGCGCTGGTTCGATCCGGAGGACGCCCATCGTCTGGCGATCCAGGGCCTGCGGCTGTTGCCACCGGCGCGGTCGCGGCCGGACGATGAAAAGCTGGCGGTGCGGGCCTTCGGCCTGAATTTTCCCAATCCGATCGGTATGGCCGCCGGCTTCGACAAGAATGGAGAGGTTTCGGATGCGTTGCTGCGGCTGGGTTTCGGGTTCGTCGAAGTCGGGACCGTGACGCCGAAGCCGCAAGCCGGCAACCCGCGGCCGCGGATTTTCCGGCTGGAGCGCGACGAAGCCGTCGTCAATCGGCTCGGCTTCAACAGTGACGGCGCGGCGACGGTGTTGCGGCGGCTGGCCGGGCGCGCGCATCTCGGAGGCATCGTCGGCGTCAATATCGGCGCCAACAAGGACTCCGTCGATCGCACCGCCGACTATGTGAAACTGATCGAGACCTTTGCGCCGGTGGCGAGTTATTTCACCGTCAATGTGTCGTCGCCAAATACGCCCGGCCTGCGCAACCTGCAGCAGGCCCAGGCGCTCGACGATCTCCTGGCCAGAGTGATCGATACGCGCGAACGCGTGCGCCAAAACGCCGGCGACTCCCCGGTGCTCTTGAAGATCGCGCCGGATTTGAGCCTTGCCGAACTCGACGATGTGGTTCAGATCGCGCGTGCGCGCCGCGTCGACGGCATGATCGTGAGCAATACCACCCTGGCGCGGCCCTCGATCTTGCGTGAGCAGGCGCGCGCGAGGGAAGCCGGTGGATTGTCGGGCAGGCCGCTGTTTCGGCTGTCGACCCGGATGGTGGCCGAAACCTATGTGCGCGCCGAAGGCGCGTTTCCATTGATCGGCGTCGGCGGCATCGATTCCGGCGGCGCGGCGCTGACCAAGATCCGCGCGGGCGCCAGCCTGATCCAGCTTTATTCCGCACTGATCTACAAAGGTCTTGGTCTGGTGGAGGACATCAAGAACGACCTTGCGTCCACCCTGCTGCGCACCGGGCGCGACAAGCTCTCCGAGATCGTCGGCGCCGATGCCGCGACGATTACCGCCGAGGATTGGCCGGTCAGTTAGCGTTTTCGAGCGAAGTGGATCTATCGCCCGCGCGGCGCGGCGAACATCCGCGACAACAGCCAGACCGGGATCACGATCACGGCACCCAGCAAGAAGTAGCGCCACAGCCAGTTGATCGCGTCAAAGCCAAGATCCCAGAGCCGCTGAAACAACAGCCGGATGCTGTGAAGGATATTCCAGGGATCGAAACCGATCGCCGCAAGCACCACGCCGACCAGGATCGATAACAAAACCAGCCGAAAGGCCACCGCCAGCGGCGTACCGCCGAGAAAGCGGTACAGACCGTCATTGGCCGCCGGCAATTCCCTTGTATCGTTTGGCATCGCTGGTCTCCCGCGCGGATACGCCCGCTCATTCTAGTACAGAGCAGGGCAGATGGGGAACCCGCGCATTGGCGTCAATGGCAAGTGCACCACCTGTCGCTGTACCTTTTGATACGCAATCTTACCGCGAACCGGCGGCGTCGGCTGCGCCTGCAAGCGCGTCGCCTTTCAGCATCCGTTCCAGCGTTTCCAGCCGGTCGGCCTCGCGGGGCGGCTTGTCCCAGCGCAGCCGGTTGATGCGCGGAAACCGCATCGCCACGCCGGACTTATGCCGCGACGAGCGCTGCAAGCCCTCGAACGCGACTTCCAGCACCAATCCTTGGTCCGGCTCGTGCACGACGTGCCGCACCGGGCCGAATTTTTCGGTGGTATTGCGTCTGACAAAACGATCGATCTGCAGCAGCTCTTCGTCGGTGAAGCCGAAATAGGCCTTGCCGACCGGCACAAGCTGCTCGCCGTCCTCAGCCCTGGTCCAGACCCCGAACGTGTAATCCGAATAATAGGATGAGCGCTTGCCATGGCCGCGCTGCGCATACATCAGCACGGCATCGATGATGTGCGGATCGCGTTTCCACTTCCACCATTGGCCTTTGGGACGGCCCGGAAGATATGGCGCGTCGCGGCGCTTCAGCATCACGCCTTCGACGGCGTCCGCGTCTTCGCCGGCACCGGCGCTGGCCGGATCGCGCCGCGCCGCGGTCAGCGCCTCCCAGCTCTCGAAGGGAATCGTTGGCGAGAGATCGATTCTGGGATCGGCAAGTTTTGCAACGAAGGCCTCCAGCCGGGCGCGGCGCTCGGCAAACGGCAGCGTGCGCAGATCGGCATCGCCTTCGCCGAGGAGATCGTAGGCGCGCAGGTGGATCGGATAATCCTTGGTCAGCTTCGGTGAGACCACCTTGCGGTTAAGGCGCTGCTGCAGCACGTTGAAACTCTGTACCCTCCCGTCACGCACCACCAGCAATTCGCCATCGACCGCGCCAGGTATGTGAAGCGAGGGCAATAAATCGGGAAAGCTTTTGGTGATGTCCTCGCCGCTGCGCGAATAGAGTCGCGACATAATATGGCCAAGCGCGTCAAGGCCGCTGACGGCCTGCACCCGAATGCCGTCCCATTTCCATTCGGCGATGTAGTCGGCCGCATCGAGATTGCCGAAGTCGGTATCTTCGATCGCATGCGCCAGCATCACCGGCCGGAACGGAGCGGGATCGAGATTGACCGGCTTCTCGCCGTGGCCCTCCAGCCACGCGAACAGATCGAAATAGGGCGGCGTGAGCCCCGGCCACATCAGCTCGATATCATGAGGGTCCTTGTCGCCGAGTTCGGCCGCGGCGGTCTTGGCGAGCCGCGCCGAGATGCCGATCCGCATCGCGCCGGTCACAAGCTTCAACAACGCCCAGCGGCCGGTCTCGTCCAACTCGTCGAGCCAGCGCGAGAGTTGCTTTGGCATCTCAGCCTTGCCGAGCGTGCGAAGGGTGGTGACGACTTCGGTAAGCGTTGGCGGAGGCGGATTGTTGTGGAGGAGTCGAAGGTTGTTGTCGCCAGATGCCGGGTTGTCATGCTGAGGCACGATGCGCTCCCCTCCCTCCACGCGCGTTGCGCGTGGCGGGGAGGGGTCGGGGGTGGGGGGTCTATCCACGCGAAGGTTGGCTGTAGTGTTTGCGGTACCACCCCCCACCCCCAACCTCGAGAGCGAGCTTTGCTCGCCTCGGACCCCGCCGCTTCGCGGGGGAAGGGGAGCAGACCGTGCGTGGAACGGCGACGGCCACATCAGCGCTACCGTTTCCGAGAGATCGCCGACGTAATCATACGACAGCGCGAACAGTACCGGGTCGGTGCGCTCGGTGATCAGGTCACGGATCAACCCCGGCTTGGCGTGTTTGAAGGACAGCGCGCCGGTGAGCGCGGCGAGCGCGTAGCCGCGATCGGGGTCTTCGACCTGGCGAAAATAGGCGGTCAATAATCGCAATTTGTTGTTGCGGCCGGGCTCGTAGGCGAGACGATCGAGCAATTGAGCAAAACGGTTCATGCCTCGGCATCCTCCGCCGGCACCGCATCGCCTTCATCCTCATCGCCATAGCCCACCAGATCGAGCGGCCGCGCGGTGAGGCCCTTTGCCGCGCACCAATGTACCAGCGCGTCCTCCTGGCCATGGGTGACCCAGATTTCGCCCGTCCCAGTGGCGTCGATGGTCGCGGTCAGGCCGTCCCAATCCGCGTGGTCCGAAATCACCAGCGGCAGTTCGATGCCGCGTTGGCGGGCGCGGGCGCGCACCCGCATCCAGCCCGAAGCGAACGCCGTCACCGGGTCGGGGAATCGTCTGGTCCAGATGTCGGAGGTGGCCGAGGGCGGCGCCAGCGTGATGGTGCCGGCGAGATCGGCTTTCTTCATGCCCTTGACCGGGCGCAGGTCGCCCAGCGCCACGCCGCGGCTTTGGTAATAGTGCGTGATCTTTTCCATCGCGCCGTGGAGGTAGACCGGTGCGTCGTAGCCGGCCGCGCGCAACAGCGCGATTACGCGCTGCGCCTTGCCGAGCGAATAAGCGCCGACCAGATGCGCCCGCTCCGGAAACAGCGCGACCGACGCCAGCAGCTTTTTCACCTCATCCGCCGCATCGCCATGGCGAAACACCGGCAGACCAAAAGTGGCCTCTGTGATGAAGACGTCGCAGGGCACCACCTCGAACGGCGTGCAGGTGGGGTCGGGTGCATCCTTGTAGTCGCCGGAGGCGACGATGCAGGTGCCTTCGCAGGCAACCGCAATCTGGGCCGAACCCAGCACATGGCCGGCGGGATGGAATTGGATGGTGACATCGCCGAGTTTCAGCTTTTCGCCATAGCGAATCGCCTGCGTGCGGCCGGCAAAATTGTCGCCGTAGCGCAGCCGCATCATGTCGAGCGTCTCTTGCGTCGCCAGCACCGCGCCATGCCCCGGCCGCGCATGGTCGGAATGGCCGTGGGTGATGACGGCACGCTCGACCGGCCGAATCGGATCGATATGAAAGCCGCCGGGCTTGCAGCACAGGCCGGCAGCAACGGGCATCAAAATGTCTTGCGGGCGCATGTCGGTCATATAGGGCCTGCCACGGTGCTTTTTTAGCCGTCATGCGCGGGCTTGACCCGCGCATCTATCTTTCGCAATTTATCGGGCGTCGAGGCCGCATGGTTCGAGACGCGCGACGGTGTCGCGCTCCTCACCACGAGGGCAGACCTCATCCTGAGGGGCGCGCTCTTGCGCGCGTCTCGAAGGATGAAGGCCACGGGAATCCTTCGATCGATGGATTGCCGGGCATAGGTGAGCGGAAGCGACGCCGTCCTTCGGACGGCATGCTCGGCGATGACGAGTGTGGAACTCATGCCAGCGCGATTGTTCCTGTCCTCCGGCGATCTGGTTGCCGACCGCCGGTTTGATTTTGCGCGCGATCTGCAGCTCAAGGGCGACCTGGTCGCCGCCGCCGATCTCCTTCAGCAGGCAACCGAACTCGCGCCCGGCTTTGCGTCGGCGTGGTTCACGCTTGGAGAAATCCGCGAACAGCTTGGCGAGCGCGGCGCGGCGATTGCGGCCTTCCGCAGAGCCCGCGATGCCGATCCGGACGACCGGCACGGCGCCAGCCTGCGGCTGATGCTGTTGGGCGCCGAGAAATTATCGGCGATGCCGCCGGCCTATGTCCGCGCGTTGTTTGATCAATATGCGCCGAAATTCGAGAGCGCGCTGGTCGGCGATCTCGGCTATCGCGGGCCGGCGCTGTTGTTCAAGGCGGTGTTGGCCGCGCGCCACGCGGTCCGCAAGCCGGCCTTCTTCAAACGCGCCATCGATCTTGGCTGTGGCACCGGTCTGGCGGCGTCGGCTTTCGCCAAAGAGGTCGATCACTTCATCGGCTTTGATCTATCGCCCCGCATGATCGAGAAGGCGCGCTTGACCGGGCTTTATGCCGAGCTTGAGGTGACGGATATGCTCGAGGGCTTGCGCGGCAGGCGCGATGCCAGCGCCGACCTCATCCTTGCCGCCGATGCGATGGTCTATGTCGCCGATCTCGTCGGCGCGCTGAAGGAGGCGCGGCGCGTGCTGGTTTCCGGCGGCCTGTTCGCCTTCACCGTGGAAATGTATGACGGTGACGGCGTCATGATCGGCGAGGGGTTGCGCTACGCGCATGGAACTCCTTGCGTCCGCGCCTCGATCGAAGCGGCTGGTCTTAAATTGTCGCAGCTTGAGGTGCTGTCGGCCCGCAACGAGGACAATACCCCCGTGCCGGGTCTCGTCGTGGTCGCGGCGAAGATGTGATTTCCACCCCGCGGAAATGACGCGCTGACCGGCGAAGCGGGATTGCATCGCAAAGCCGCGACTTTCGCTATTGCCGAGCACGTCGGAATGTAGATCAATACGGGCGTCTCAGGGAGAAACAAAAATGAACAATAATCAGTCGAGGCGCGACTTCTGCGCCACCGCGATCGCCACCATCCTTGCGTCCGCTTCGACGTCATCGGTCAAGGCAGCCGAGAAAAAATATGATCCCGGCGCGAGCGACACCGAAATCAAACTCGGCCAGACCGTGCCGCACAGCGGCCCGGGTTCGCTTTACGGCGTGATCGGTCGGGTCGGCGAAGCCTATTTCCAGATGCTGAACGACAAGGGCGGCATCAACGGGCGCAAGATAAAATTCCTCACCCTGGACGACGCCTATAGCGCGCCGAAGTGCGTTGAAGCGACGCGGCGGCTGGTCGAGCAGGATGAAGTGCTGGCCCTGTTCGGCTCGCTCGGCACTGCGCCGCAGACCGCCGTTCACAAATATCTCAATTCGAAGGGCGTGCCGCAGTTGCTCCTCAACACCGGCGCATCGAAATGGAACGATCCGAAGAACAACAAATGGACCATGGCGGGTCTGCCGCTGTATCCGACCGAAGCACGAATCCTCGCCAAGCATGTCGTGAGCGTGAAGCCGAATGCGAAGATCGGGATCCTCTACCAGAACGACGATTTCGGCCGCGATTTCCTGGGGCCCTTCAAGCAGGTGCTGGCGGATGCCGGCGGCGCCGCCAAGGTGATCATGGAGCAGACCTACGATCTGACCGAGCCCACGGTCGATTCCCAGCTCATCAATCTCTCGAAGTCGGGAGCGGACGTTTTCTACAATATCTCTACCGGCAAGGCGGCGTCGCAATCGATCCGCAAAGTGGCCGAACTCGGCTGGAAGCCGCTGCAATTGCTTTCGGCCGGTTCCACCGGCCGTTCGATCCTCAATGCCGCGGGCTTTGAGAATGCGGCCGGTATCGTTGCCATACGTTATTCCAAGGAGGCCGGACCAGGGCGTTGGGAAAAGGATCCGGATGCGATGGCGTTCGAGGAGTTGCGCAAGAAATATCTTCCGACCGTCGATCCCGACAACACCATCGCCTATGCCGGCTTTGGTCAGGCGGTCACGATGGGCGAAATCCTGCGCCGCTGCGGCGACGATCTGACGCGCGCCAATGTCCTAAAGCAGGCAACGACGCTCGCCGGCTTTCACTCGCCATTTTTCCTCGATGGCATCATCTACAGCTATACGCCCGATGACTATACGCCGATGAAGACGCTCTACATCTCGATCTTCAACGGCAAGGACTGGGATATTTCCGACAGGCCGGTCACGGAGTAATCGGTGGGTTCCCTCGCCCCGCTCTTCGCGGGGAGAGGGCGTAGGCGGCCTACGGCCGCCGTACTTCTATAGAAAGAACGCCGACGCGAAGCGTCGGCTATGGTGAGGGGCCTCTCTCCGCGAATGATGAATTCACGACGGCCATCGTGCCATGCCCCTCACCCGAAATTCGCTGCCGCGAATTTCGGCCTCTCCCCGCAAAAGAGCGGGGAGAGGTTAGAGACGGCCGCAACGTTGGTGAGTTCCCTCACCCCGTCCTTCGCGGGGAGAGGGCAGGGTGAGGGGCGTCTCCCAGCGAAAGAGCGGGGAGGCGTGAGGGCCGCCCTCGACGAAACCGCCACAACGGCTTAGGTCTTGAGCCGTGACGCCCCGCATCCTTCCCGCTGCTGCGGACCATTCGGCCGAACTGCTGCCGGACCTTTTTCGTCGATGGTTCGCGGCCCGCGGCTGGTCGCCGCGCGAGCATCAGCTGGCCTTGCTCGAAAAGGCGCGCGACGATCGTTCCGCGCTGTTGATTGCCCCCACCGGCGCCGGCAAGACGCTGGCAGGGTTCCTGCCGACGCTGGTGGAGTTGAGCGCGATCTCCGCGCGGGCCCGCTCTTCCCCCCTCCCGCCGCTTCGCGGGGGGAGGGGAGCGGAGGCGGCACTTACGGCCTCACCTTCGCGCCCCGACGTCACCTCCACCGGCCGCGGCATAAAACGAACCGGCGGCCTTCACACCCTCTATATCTCGCCGCTGAAGGCACTTGCCGTCGATATCGCGCGCAATCTGGAAACGCCGATCGCCGAGATGGGTCTGCCGATCAAGGTCGAGACCCGCACCGGCGACACGCCGGTGTCGCGGCGGCAGCGCCAGCGGCGGTATCCGCCGGACATCCTGCTCACCACGCCGGAGCAACTGGCGCTGCTGCTGTCGTCCGACGACGCCCCGTTTCTGTTCTCCTCGCTCAAGCGCGTCGTGCTCGACGAGTTGCACGCGCTGGTCACCTCCAAGCGGGGCGATCTGTTGTCGCTTGGGCTGGCGCGGTTGTGGCGGCTGGCGCCGCAGATGCGGGCGATCGGGCTGTCGGCGACGGTGGCGGAGCCGGAATCGTTGGCACGGTTCCTGGTGCCGCAAATTGGCGGCGAGCGCGAAGCCGCCGATATCGTGACCGCCGGGGGTGCTGCGGCACCGATCGTCGAAATGCTCGATACCAGGGAGCGGTTGCCCTGGGCCGGACACACCGCGCGCCATGCGCTCAATGAGGTCTACGACCTGATCAAGCGCAACAACACCACACTTGTTTTCGTCAACACCCGCAGCCAGGCCGAGATGCTGTTTCAGGACCTGTGGCGGATGAACGACGATGGCCTTGCGATCGCGCTGCATCACGGCTCGCTTGACGTGGCGCAGCGCCGCAAAGTCGAGGACGCCATGGCCAAGGGAAAATTGCGCGGCGTGGTCTGCACTTCCTCGCTCGATCTCGGTGTCGATTGGGGCGACGTCGATCTCGTCATCAATATCGGCGCGCCCAAGGGCGCCTCACGGCTGATGCAGCGAATCGGCCGCGCCAACCACCGCATCGATGAAGCCTCGCGCGCGGTATTGGTGCCGGCCAATCGCTTCGAGGTGCTGGAATGCCGCGTCGCGATCGATGCGGTCAATGAAGGCGCGCAGGACACCCCGCCGCTGCGTACCGGCGCGCTCGACGTTCTGGCGCAGCACGTGCTCGGCTGTGCCTGCGGTGAACCCTTTATCTCAGATCAGCTCTATCGCGAGGTGCTGACCGCCGCACCTTATTCAGCCCTGACCCGCACCGATTTCGACGACGTGGTCGATTTCGTCGCCACCGGTGGCTACGCGCTGAAAACCTACGAGCGCTTCGCGCGCATCAAGCAGGACAAGAACGGCCGCTGGCGCGTCACCAATCCGCGGGTGCGGCAAAGCTATCGCCTCAATGTCGGTACCATCGTTGAAGAGGCGATGCTGAAGGTGCGGCTGGTGCGCGCGCGCGGCGGTGGCTCAGGATCGACCGGTGCGCTGGGGCGCGGCGGCCGCATGTTGGGAGAGATCGAGGAATATTTCATCGAGGGGCTGGTGGTCGGCGACACCTTCGTCTTTGGCGGCGAGGTGGTGCGTTACGAAGCGCTTGCGGAGGACCAGGTCTACGTCTCCCGCGCCAACGACAAGGACGCAAAAGTGCCGTCCTACATGGGCGGCAAGTTTCCGCTCTCGACTTATCTGGCGGACCGGGTTCGAAAGCTCCTGGCCGACAAGCGCGCCTGGAATGCGCTGCCGGATCAGGTGCGCGACTGGCTCGCGTTGCAGGCGGATTTTTCGCGCGTCCCCGGCGTGCGGGAGCTATTGGTCGAAACCTTTCCGCGCGGCAACAAACAGTACCTCGTCTGCTATCCCTTCGAAGGCCGGTTGGCGCATCAGACGCTCGGCATGTTGCTGACGCGGCGGATGGAGCGCGCGCGGGTGCGGCCGCTCGGCTTTGTCGCTAATGAATATGCGCTGGCGGTATGGGGACTGGGCGACATGTCGTTCATGATCCGGCAAGGCCGCCTTGATCTCAACGCGCTGTTCGACCCGGACATGCTCGGCGACGATCTGGAGGCGTGGCTCGCGGAGTCCGCGCTGATGAAACGCACTTTCCGCACCTGCGCGATTATCTCCGGATTGATTGCGCGGCGGTTCACCGGCGAAGAAAAGAGCCGGCGCCAGGTGCTGTTTTCGACCGACCTGATTTACGACGTGCTGCGCAAGCATCAGGCCGATCACGTGCTGCTGCGCGCGGCGCGCGCCGATGCCGCGGCCGGCCTGCTCGATATCAGCCGATTGAGTGATATGCTCACGCGAATCAAGGGGCGAATTATCCACAGGGAACTTGACCGGGTGTCGCCGCTGGCGGTGCCGGTGATGCTGGAAATCGGCCGCGAAGCGGTCTATGGCGAAGCATCGGACGAATTGCTGGCGGAAGCCGCCGACGAACTGGTGAAAGAGGCGATGTCGTAAGAAAATGAATTTGCTACGCTCCGCTCAAACTACAGTGTCATGCCCGGCCTCGTGCCGGGCATCCACGTCTTTCTTTCTGATGAAAAGACGTGGATGGCCGGGCAGAGGCGAGCAGAAGCGACGCCGTCCTTCAGACGGCTGTGCCCGGCCATGACGGAGAATGTGGTTCGCGCTGTCGCCGCTTACGGCGATCTGGAAATCTCTGGCGTCAGCTTCGTCGCCGATCTCTTCGGCGCCTTGTTCTGGGAAGAACAGCGCCTGCTCGTGGTCTCGGACCTGCATCTGGAAAAGGGTTCCAGTTTTGCGACACGGGGCGTGTTGCTGCCGCCCTATGATACGGCCGCAACCCTTGGCCGGCTCACTGCGGTCATCGCGCGCCACGATCCGGGAATCGTGATCGCGCTCGGCGACAGCTTTCACGACCGCAGCGCCCCCGACCGGTTGTCCGTGCCGGACCGTGACACCATCGCGGCATTGCAGGTGCGGCGCGACTGGATCTGGATTTCGGGCAATCACGATCCTGCATTGCCGTCCGATCTCGGCGGCATCGTCGCGAGCGAAGTCGCCATTGGCGCGATCGCGTTTCGCCACGAGCCGACCGGTGCCGCCGGCGAAATCGCCGGACACCTTCATCCCAAGGCGTGCGTGGCCACGCGGGCGCGATGGATAGAGCGGCGCTGTTTTGTCAGCGACGGTGAGCGCGCCGTCATGCCGGCGTTCGGCGCCTATACCGGGGGCTTGAGCATCCGCGACGCGGCGTTTGCAAAAATATTCCAGACGCCGGGCTTGATGGCGCATGTGCTCGGCGACAACCGCCTGCACGCGATCGCGGCGTCACGCTGTTATTGATTTGCCCGTGTCGGGCAAATCGCGCAGGTCCGCCATGCGCAAACTGCCCGTCGTGTTAATCTGTCGCACGGCAGGTGGCTTGCGACACACCTCCGACACATCTCACATTGACGCCGTCCCGTGCCCGATAAGAGGGGCGCTTCGCGATCGTCACGAACGTTGGATGCGGGATGCAATGGACGAAGGCGACATCAACTGACGAGTGATGTGGCCGGCGGACGGCAAAGTCGTGTGGTCCTGACGCCCCGACGCTGGCGTCAAGTTTGCGGAAGGCAACTTCCGCTGACGACGGGGGCAAGGAGCGCATGTTGGGTTATCCCCAGCTCTAGCGTATCGAATTGCGCAGTTCTGAGCATGCAGCCGGAACCTCTCTTGTGTGCGAGACCAGATTCACGTACTACGTCAGTAACTTAACGGCGGGGGGTCGCCACCTGCGGTCTGACCGCAACTCGGCGTCGTATTCCATTGTCAGATCCCCAAGCATTCCTTAACGGCGAGATTCATAACTGGTACAACTTTGTGTTGGGTTTTTCTGATAAGCTTGTGTCGGCGATGATGGACCGCCTCGACGTTCAAGAAGACCAGATAGTGCTCGATCCCTTCTGCGGCACCGGAACCACACTCGTCGAGAGCATGAAGCGAGGGATCGTCTCCGTCGGTATCGACGCTAGCCCTTTCAGTTGCTTCGTGAGTCGTGTGAAGACAAACCGCGCGCTGTCGGCCGATGTCCTTCTCAGCGCACTGGTCGACGTAGGAATCGAATACGAAAAGTCCCGTACGTCCCTCGAAAGCCTGCACACCTCTGCATACAGATACCTCGAAGACAGCGGCATGCTCGCACGTGGGTGGATCAGCAAGGTCCCGCTCCGACATGCGCTCGCTCTCAAAGAAGCTATCTATCGCACTGCGCCGAACGCCGCGTGCCGAAATGCTTTTCTCCTGGCTCTTGTTTCCAATCTTTCGACGAAGATCGGCAACATGAAATACGGTCCGGAAATCTATCGCCATCGCCGAAGGCGTTCTGTCGATGTCTGGGAGATTTTCCAGAAGAACGCTCTCCAGATGATCAAGGACTTATGCATCGCCGAAAACGCCGCCGATCTCGGCGCCGCGCGTGTCCTCAGGGGGGACGCGCGCAACTGCTCATCAATCCTCCTTCGCAACGGATACAAGAAGATTCATGTCGCGATCACTTCTCCGCCATATCCCGCGGAGCACGACTACACCCGAAACACGCGACTCGAACTCGCCTTCTTGGATTTCGTCACAAGTAACGATTGCGTCCGTTCGATCAAGCGCTCGATGGTTCGATCGCATACCAAGGGAGTCTACAAGTCCGATCGGGATGCGCTCTTGGTGCGTGACAACAAGGAGATAAATTTGCTGGCTGAGAAGGTTGCACGACGCGTAAAGGGCAAGTCGTACGGTTTTGCCAGACTCTATCCCACCGTCATCCGTTCCTACTTCGGCGGCATGAAACGTCATCTCGAAAGCGTTCATTCCGTATTGGCCGATCAAGGCCGTTACGCCATCGTCGTCGGCGACCAAGCATCCTACCTCGGAACGCACGTCCCAACAGCCGACCTCCTCGGTCAGATAGCGGAAGAGACCGGCTTCAAGGTCGAAGATCAAATCGTTTGGCGCACCCGTAAACCTTCGACGAAGAAGAAACTCATGAAAGAGCATGCGCTGATTTTAAAAAAGGTCGGCTGAGCGATGCCGAAGATTCGGGTACATGAACGTGCACTCGCGCACCTCAGTCGGGGCCTGTACCGCTCGCCAGCCAGCGCGCTCCGAGAACTCGTAAGCAACGCGTGGGACGCCAATGCTACGCGTCTCGAAATTGATACGAACTATCCCAACTTCTTTCAGCTTTCGATCGAGGATAACGGCGACGGGTTCACCCGCGATGAATTCGAGAGCTTGATGAGCGGCGGTATCGGAAACAGCCTAAAGCGAACTGATCCTGAACCGCTAAAATTCAACAGACCTACGATCGGCCGGCTCGGCATTGGCATGCTCGGTATTGCCCAGATTTGTGGCTCATTCACGGTAACCAGCAAGCCAAAAATCGGAAAGCCATTCAAAGCAAGGGTCAATCTTTACGATCTCGCCAAAGAAAAAATGGACGAGAAGAAATCTGAACTAATCCACGACGCCACGACCACCGTTGGCACCGAAGAGCTTCCTAGCAAGATCGTGGATGTCGGAACATATGATTTCGAGGACGTGAAAGGCGATACCCTCTCCAAGGGTACGCGGATCCTCGTCGATGATGTATCACCAATATTTACCATCGCGTTCAAGGAGTCTCTGACGTTCGAGGACTACAAACCCGTCCCGATGGAATGGAAGAAAGGCGTGACCGACGTGCTCAACAAGGCGCCGTCGCTTCAAGTCCTGGGTGACTACTGGCGGCTTCTCTGGGAACTTTCCGCAGCGTGTCCCGTCCCGTATCTTGCGGACGACGCGCTGCCTAGAGGCATCGTCAAGGAACGTAATGCTACCCTCGAATCCTATAGGTTCGGTTTGTATGTAGACGGCAGACAGCTCTACAAACCCGTATGGCTAAAGGGTAACCCGGGCGGCTACACGACCACGCTTGTCAATCCACCCGTCCAGAAAGTTTACGGGAAGAACCTCAGCTTCAGCGGCTACATCGCCGTCCAAGAGGGCCTTCAACTCAAACCCGATGAGCAGCGCGGTATCCTCATCAGAATCAAAAACGTCGGGATAGGCTACTACGATCAGTCAATGCTCGATTATCGCTCCAACGAGGGGCCCAGAAGCCGCTGGGTCACCGGCGAAATCTATATTCAGGAAGGACTGGAGGACGCTCTGAACGTCGATCGCGATAGCTTCAATCGCTTCCATCCCGAATTTCGCGCTCTCCAAACGCATGTCCATGATGTCCTCAGAGAAGAAGTGTTTCCCGCTGTTTACAAAAAAATTGAGGTCCGCTCCGAGGAACGCAGGAGCAAGATCGCCACGAAACGTACCGCTGACGTACGGTCGGTCGTGCAAGATCATGCTGACAGGTCCGTTCGCATCGTGCGCAAGTCCGCGACCGAGGAAGATCAAGAAAACGTATCATTCTCATCCGCACATCGAAGCCGCGATTCGGTCGAAATCACTGTACCGAAGGAAGATGATCTCCCGACTAAAAAAGCTTCCCGTCAGCTCGCGCAAGCAGTCCTCACAATCTTCGAGGTTGCTCTGCTTGAGTCAGACAAATCCGCGCAGCGCAAGAAGTTCACAGAACTTTTGCTCGACCTTCTAAAGCGTTGGTAGCGGCATGGCTGACGGCTTCGCGTTCGAGGATTGCCTTCTCAAACACTACATCCGCAAGGAAGTATGGCTGCCGTTTTGCCGCGATAGGTTGCGCAAAATTCGCGCCGCCGATGCAAGGAACCCGCGCCGCCTCCGCTATTTCACGTTCTGCGCTGTGGGCGCCCTCGATGTCCTTCTCCTCGATCGCGAGAAGGTGATCCGCAAGTCGAATACGGACGAATTCGACACCGTCTTTTTCTTCGACAAAAGCGCAGAGGCGATCATTGAGACGTGCAAGCGTATACGGGGCGCAAACGGCTTTCCAGGCGACTTTGCCGAGATCGTTTTGATGGCCGCCGATGGCGATGAACAACTCGAGCTTCATATCCTTCCAGATGAGCGCGACACGAAGGCTGTTCGTCAAAAACAAATGAAGAAGGCGCAACTCGGCCAATTCATCGAGTCCTTTCCATTTGACGTCGTGAACCTTGACGTTGAACAGTACCTATTCCGTCCCAAAGAAAACCTTCCTGGCGTGCTTACAAATGCCATGAGGAAGCTTCTTGAATGGCAGAGGCGGGAGGGAATCGGCTCGAACGGCAAGCCGTTTACGCTCGATGGCTTCACCCTGATGTTTACGACGAAGGTTGGCCCTTCAGCATTGCCGGAAGACTACATGTCGTATTTGCGGGACTATTGCCTCGTGAACAATCTCGCCGCTCATCAGGAGCTCAACGCACCCTTCCTTAAAAAATCAAATGGCAAGGATCCCGCGCAGTTTTTTCAAGATGACTTCGACGGCGCTTTCAAGCTCGCGGTGCCGAAGAGTCTGTCAGAACTGGCTCTGGAGCAAGATTGGTACATCGACGACGCGAAGGGGATTCAAGTTTATCAGTTCGATCGCCCGCATACAGAAGGATCGTATCGCATGCTGCACATGGCAATGGCCGTCAAACGTCAAGAGCCGCCAAAAGAGAGGCGCGCGCCCGGACAACAAGCAAATGATGCGCTAGGCGCTCATAAGAATACGATCGTCAAAATCTTCGATGAAGATGTTATTGCGGTCGAAACCTTGGTCGTTGGAAAAAAGGAAAATGAACTGAAAGTCGATCTTGAGAAGTTGTTGAAACACCGTGCGCGCTACTACACGCCACCCGACGCATAATGCCAAATTTCTATGAATAGGTACGAGAAAGTGTGGGTCATAAGAGGAGTGTGCATCAAGGGCTCGAACAACAAGCTTTGGAATGACCACGGCGACGTACTCAAGCGCGTTGTCGGCCAAGGGGTTGCCGTTCCGACGAAGATTGGACTTTCGGACGTTCTGCTTGCGTGGAAATGGTTCAGCGAGAGGCAAGGCATGGATGAGGGCGAAGACGATGTAGCGAACGTCGTCAAAGAGGCTGCGGATCGAATGACTGCCCTATGGGATATGCAGCCGGATGATCTAATTTACCAAAGCGATGCATGCGTCGAATATCTGCATCATCATCTCTGTGGATGAATAGCGCTATCGTGATTCTCAATCGATTGGCTATGCAGCGTCCGTTCAGACGGCTGCGGCCTCGCTAGGCATGGAGCCCACCTCGATTGGACTTCGTGATGCGGATACAATTTCACGGGGGATCGATTTATCGTACGGTGGGAAGGTGGAGGCCTCGTTGTGCCCGCGAGGCCACGCGGAGCCCGTCATCGGGCGCGCATTCGCGCGACCAGTTGGTTCCTCGCAAATGGCGATGTAGCGAGACCACCGTCTGGTCTGCCCGACAGGCAAACCGCGCAGGTCCGCCATGCGCAAACTGCCCGTCGTGTTAATCTGTCGCACGGCAAGTGGCTTGCGACACACCTCCGACACATCTCACATTGACGCCGTCCCGTGCCCGATAAGAGGGGCGCTTCGCGATCGTCACGAACGTTGGATGCGGGATGCAATGGACGAAGGCGACATCAACTGACGAGTGATGTGGCCGGCGGACGGCAAAGTCGTGTGGTCCTGACGCCCCGACGCTGGCGTCAAGTTTGCGGAAGGCAACTTCCGC
>Ga0137403_10004127_pt1 | contig 17175 bp, 15 predicted proteins | sample CZOMad2_1_16fung_FD_122057 | JGI IMG/M metagenome (GOLD analysis project Ga0137403, IMG submission 122057) | Vadose zone soil fungal communities from Angelo Coast Range Reserve, California, USA - CZOMad2_1_16fungal (Hybrid Assembly) | ecosystem: Environmental > Terrestrial > Soil > Vadose zone...
ACGATCTACATTTCGAATCATGGTGCATTGCTGCCGCGGCGCAACCTGCAGGTGCTGAAGCCGCCCTGCGAATTTCCGGCGGCCATCGATCCGCAAGGCGTGGCCGAGGCGATTCAGCGGCACCTGACTCTGTTCGACTTGGCCGGCGAGGACAAGGAATTCGCACTGGCCTTTCAGTGGCGGGGCGAGCCGTCCTACGAGCGCATTGCCGCCTTCGCCCGGGGCATCGTTGCCGGCCTGGCACGCACCATCGCGCTCAGGCAGCCGCTCTACCTGATTCTCGACGGCGATTTGGCGCAGACCCTGGGCGGCGTGCTGCGCGACGATCTGGGCATCGAGTCGGAAGTGCTGGTGATCGACGGCATCGTGCTCGTGGATTTCGATTACATCGATCTGGGGAGGATTCGGCTGCCGTCGCATACCGTGCCGGTCACCGTCAAATCGCTGGTGTTCAAGGATATCCCCCAAGGCCAGGCGCCGCCGCACCGTCACTTAGGAAGCCACGGCGACCACCATCACGGTCATGGGCACGTGCACCATGATCACGGCCCGCAAGTTCGCCTGCGTACCGAGAAATAAGGAAGACTTAGATGAAGGATGTAATTGTTTCGGAGGAAATGGCCAAAAAGTTCGCGACGGAGAAGGAATCTCCGTACACGAACTGGGTGCGCGGCGAAGGGCTGGAGATCATCAGCGCCCATTATATTGCCAACCTGCACACGGTCGAACTGAAGCCCTGGGCTCGCCGCGGCGGCAGCGGCGTCTACATCAATCACGAGGCGTCGCGCACGTCGAACGATTGCTATGTCTGCGAAATCCCGGCCGGCGGCAAGCTCGCCCCGCAGCGTCAGCTGTTCGAGGAAATGATCTATGTGCTGGATGGGCGCGGTTCGACCGCGGTCTGGAATGATGCCGGTCAGAAGATCACCTTCGAATGGAACAAGGGATCGCTGTTCGCGATACCGGTCAATTGCTGGCATCAGCACTTCAACGGCCAAGGCTTGGCGCCGGCTCGTTTCGTCGCCGTCACCAACGGCCCGTCTGTTCTCAATGTCTATGACGACGTCAACTTCGTATTCAATACGAAGTACGACTTCAAGAGCCGCTTCGCCGGCGAGCCCGACTACTTCGCCAGCAAGGGTGAGCAGAAGGGTCTGTTGCTCGAGACGAATTTCGTCGCGGACGCCATCAATCTGCCGCTGATCAGCGCCAAGGAGCGGGGCGCCGGAGGCGGCCACATCCGCTTCAACATGGCGAAGGGCTCGATGAACAGCCACATCTCCCAGTTCCCGGTAGCCACTTACAAGAAAGCGCACTGCCATGGGCCGGGCGCGCATGTGATCGTGATGAGCGGCGAGGGCTACACGCTGATGTGGCCGGAAGGCGAGGAACCGCGCTGCTACAACTGGCAGGAAGGAACGATGGTCGTCCCGCCCAATCTTTGGTTTCACCAGCATTTCAACGTCGGCACGTCGCCGGGACGATACCTCGCCTTCAAGCATGAAGTAGTTTCGATCCGCAACGCGCAGGGTGTGCCGAAGGCTTGGATCAGCCGGCGCATCGGCGGCGACCAGATCGACTACGCCGACGAAAAACCGGTCATTCGCCAGCTCTTCGGCGAAGCGCTGGCGAAACACGGGATGACACCGCGGATGGAAGAGGCCTACCAGGCTGAGTTGGTGGAACTGCCGCCCCCGCGCCATGCCGCCTGAGTCTGACCCCGCGGTTCGGCCCGCGCTGCCTGAGTCCGATGCCCCGGTACGGCCCGCCGTCGGACTGTTGCAGCTCCTCGGCACCTTCGTGCGTCTGGGAGCGATGACCTTCGGCGGGAGCGTGCAATCCTGGGTTCATCGGGAAGTGGTGGAGCGGCTCGGCTGGATCGACAACAAGGCATTCCTGTCGGGCCTGACCGTGGCGCAGGTGCTTCCCGGCGCCAACCCGGTCAACATCGCGCTTTACGTCGGTCTCAAGCTGCGCGGCGGCGTCGGCGCCGTGGTTGCCGTGGTCGGCATGGTCGTGCCGGCCTTCTGCGTGATCCTGTGTCTCGGCTACTTCTATCGCGGCTACGGCCACCTGGCAGTGGTCCACTTCGTGCTCGCCGGGCTGGCTGCCTCGGGCGTCGGTGCCACGCTCACCATGGGCATCAAGGTGGCGCGGCGCTTGCCGCGCAATCTGATGACGGGGCTGATTGCGGTCAGCGTATTCTTCCTGGTCGGTGTGCTGCGATGGCCGATGATTCCGGTGGTCGCGGTCGCAATCCCGACGAGCATCGCAGTGGCGTTCCTGGGGAACATGAGGGCGGTCCATGTCCGCTAACCGCCTGCTTGCCCTGATGCTGGTATTTTCACCGCTGTCCATCCTGTCCATCGGCGGGGGTCAGGCGACCATCCCGGAAATCCAGCACCAGACGGTGATCATCCACGGCTGGCTGACCAATGACGAATTCGCGGATCTCTTCGCCATTGCGCGCGCCGCGCCGGGACCGAGCACGCTGATCGTGGCCCTGATCGGCTGGCAGGTCGCCGGGTTTTTGGGGGCGCTGGTGGCGACGCTCGCCATTTTCGTACCCTCGTCCATCGTGATGTATGCGGCCAGTTCTTGGTGGCTGCGCAACGAACACTCGACGATCCGCAAGGCGATCGAACAGGGTCTCGCACCGGTCGCCGTCGGACTGATTTTCGCCGGTATGGTGATCGTGCTCCGCGCCGCCCACGCCGGCCTGCTCGCCCTGGCGACGACGGCCGCCGTCTGCATCCTGCAGAGCACCACCAAGATCAGCACCTACGGAATCGTGGGCGCCGTTGCCGGCACCTATTTGATCCTGTTCGCTCTGCTCCACTACGTGGCTTGATAGCCCGGTAAGGAAAACCTCATGTCGAAGCCCGGCCGCCTGAACGGCATCATCCGCGCGCTTGAATCCAGTCAGCACGCGTTCACGCTCTTTGCGCCCTGCGAAGTTGAATTCGCGGTCGAGCTGCAGCAGTCAAGCTATGACGGCGTGGTGTTCGAGGGTGAGCACCGAGGCTGGGACATCAGGGCTTTGCGCGACAGCCTGCAGTACCTGCTCAACCGGCGGCAGATCGCCGACTTGGGCTCCGTGGCTCCGCTGATCACCCCCACCGCGCGGATTCCCGCCAATGGCGGGGAGATGAATCAGTTCCTCGCCAAGCAGGCGCTCGACCTCGGCTGCTACGGCATCGTGTGGCCGCATATCAGCACCGTCGAAGAGGCCTACAATGCGGTGGCCGCCTGCCGCTATCAGCGGCTCGCGCACAAGCCGCTGTATGAGCCCGCCGGCATTCGCGGCGACGGGCCGATGCAGGCAGTTCGCTATTGGGGAATCTCCCAGCAGGAATACTACGAGCGCGCAGACGTGTGGCCGCTCGCCCCGCGCGGTGAAATCTTGGTCGTACTTCAAATCGAAGACACCGCGGGTATCCGCAACCTGCCGGACATGCTCGACAACGTTCCCGGCATCGGCGCGGTCCTGATCGGCGAAGGCGACCTCAGCCAGGAACTCGGCTACCCGCGGCAAACGGAACACAGGGCGGTGCTCGAGGCGATGGCCGACATCGTGGCGATCTGCAAGCAGCGCGGAGTCGTCGTCGGCCACCCGCATGTGACGGTGGCGAATGCGGAACGCGTCATCGCCGAGGGCTACCGGTATCTCATGTGTGCGGCGCCGCGCAGCTTCGCGGACCTGCGCGCGGCGCGCAGTCTCGCCGGCCGAACCTAAAGCAGATTTCGAACCTTTTTGGAAGGAGTAAACCCGTGGAAACAGTCCTCGCCTCGGTGAAGGTTGGCGCCGGCAAATTGGAACTGCGCGATTTTCCGATGCCGCAGATCGATGAGGAGAGTGCGCTCCTCAAGATGGAGGTCGCGGGCATCTGCGGCACCGACGTCAAGATGTTCAAGCAGCCGCTGTCCGGCGGTCCGGTGATCATGGGCCATGAAAACATCGGCTACATCGCCAAGGCGGGCCGTAAGTTCACCGAACGCAAAGGCGTCAAGGAAGGCGACCTGGTGTTCATCGAGCACTACGTTCCCTGCTTCAAGTGCGAGTGGTGTCACCGCGGCGAGTACCGCCTCTGCAGTGCCACCGACTGGCGCGCCAATCTCGACAGCCGGCGTTATGGCTATACCACGTCGGACAATCCCCACCATTTATGGGGCGGATTTGCGCAGTACACCTACCTGCCCTGGAATGCAGTGGTCCACAAAGTGCCGGCCGGGGTTACGCCGGAGCTCGCGGGGATCGTGACGCCGCTGTCGAACGGCATCGAGTGGGCCCTGTTCGATTCACACGTGGGTTATGCCTCCCGCGTCCTGATCCAGGGCCCGGGCCAGCAGGGGCTGTCGCAGATCGTGGCCTGCAAGCAGGCCGGCGCCGACTTGATCATCGTCACCGGCACGACCAAGGACTCGAAGCGCCTGGAGATCGCCAAAGTTCTCGGCGCCGACCATGTGATCGACGTACAGAAGGAGGATCCGCTTGCCCGCATCGAGGAGATTACCGGCGGCGAGGGTGTCGATGTTGCGCTCGATTGCACCGCCGGTGCAGGCACGGCGCCGGTCCTGCTGGGCGTCGAGGCCCTGAAGCGCAAGGGCGGCACCCTGCTGGTGCAGGGAGAAATGACTGAATTCCCGAATTTCCCGATCGGCAAGCTGACCGTCAAATACATCACGATCAAGAGCGCCCGCGGTCACAGCTACAGGGCGTGCGAATTGGCCCTGCAGCAGCTCGCCTCGCACCGCTTTCCGCTGGAACTGGTGACGACGCATACGTTCGGCCTCAACGACGCCGAATATGCCATCAAGTCAGTGGGGAACGAGGGGGCGAAGGACGTCATTCACGTGTCGCTGCTGCCGTGGCAATGAGCCGTCAACGAGGTCGCCGGTGAGCCGTCGGCGAGAACGCGGCCGGTGACGGACCGCGTTCCCGTCATGGTTCTGACCGGCTATCTGGGCGCCGGGAAGACCACGTTGCTCAACCGCATCCTGTCCGGCGATTGCCCGATTCGCGCACTGCCGAGCACGCTGTCGAGCTTGACGCGCCGGGTCAACCTCGCTAGAGTCGGTTCAATATACAGGAAACACATTCCATATATAAGAACAATAGGCGAATGTGAGGAGCACGTGATGGCGGGGGGAGGAGCACGGAAATGCAAACGTGTCTGCACCGGTGTCGGGCCGTCCCTGCATGCCGAAGGCCGCGGCGCCTAGTGCCCGGGGTGCTTCCGACCGCAAGCATTCCGGCCATCATGGCCGACGCGCGACCGTTTGTCGGGAACCTGTAAGTGGGTGTGCACGTCATCTTCTCGTCGCTGGTCGACCTGCTCGTCACACCCAAGCTGATCGGCCTGATGCTGCTCGCCATCCCGCTCGGCATCTTTTTTGGGTGCGTGCCGGGACTCGGCGGAAAGCTCGGTATCGTCCTGCTGATCCCTTTCGTGTACGGCATGGACCCGCTCCCCGGTGCGGTTTTTCTGCTGTCCATGCACGCCATCGTGCACACGGGCGGCATCGTGCCCAGCATCCTGTTCGGCGTTCCGACCAATGGCCCCGAGGCACCGCTCCTCGTGGATGGCTATCCCATGGTGCGCAACGGTCAGGCGGGGCGTGCGCTCGGGGCGTCGCTGAGTGCGGCCGGCATCGGCGGCATGATCGGCGTCATCTGCGTGGCGTTGATCTTGCCCGTGGTTGAACCGTTCGTGCTGTCCTTCAGCCCGATCGAGTTCTTCTGGCTCGCCATCATCGGTATCACTCTCATCTCGGCGCTGGCCGGCAAAATGCTGGTGCAGGGTCTCATCGTCGGCTGCTTCGGCTGGCTGATCGGAATGATCGGCCTCGATCCGCAAACCGGCGTGCAGCGCTTCACTTTCAACCAGCTGTTTCTGTGGGATGGCTTCGATGTCATCAGCGGCGTGCTTGCCTTGTATGCCCTGCCGGAAATGATGCAGTTGGGCAGGGGCAAGGACAAGCGCGCGAATGCCGGCGTGCCCGGCATCAATGAAGCAGTCACCCAATACACCTTCGCCGAGGTCTGGGACGGGGTGAAGGACAACTTCCGGCACTGGGGCCTGACCATTACCACGGCCGTGATGGGGACGTTCATCGGCATGATTCCCGGGCTAGGGGGCGAAGCCGCCGGGTGGATGTGCTACGCCTACGCCGTGTCGCGAGCCAAAGACTCCGAGCGTTTCGGCAAAGGAGCTGTCGAGGGCGTGATTGCGCCGTCGACCGGCATGAATGCCAAGGAAGGAGGCGGCTTGCTGCCCACGCTGTTCTTCGGCGTCCCCGCCGGCTCCGGCATGGCGATCATGCTGGGTGCCTTGATCATGCTCGGCGTCAAGCCCGGGCCGATGATGATCGTGCACGATCTGCCGCTGGTATGGTCGCTCATCTGGGCGATCGCCATCTCCAATCTGCTGTGCACGGGTTTCTTGCTCGTCGTCGGCAAGCACATGAGCGCCCTGGCGCATATCCGTGCCAGCGTGCTGGTGCCGGTCGTCCTGGTGTTCGCGCTGCTCGGCACCTATCTGGCCAAGGACCATTGGGAGAGTCTGTTGGTGTTCGCGGGGATGGGCGCGATCGGCTACGTGATGCGGCGCAATCAATGGCCGCGGCCGTGCTTCATCATCGGCCTGGTGTTGGGTCCCACGGCGGAATTGTCGTTTCACAAGGCGTTTGCACTGCATGGCCTCGGCTTCCTGACTCAGCCGACCTCGCTGGTGATGATGGCCATCATCGCGGTGACGCTCACCGCGAATCTGAGAAAGACTTATCGCCGCAAGCCTGCGGATGCGGCCGGCGAGGCCCGACACGCGTCGCCCATCGATGGGTCTGTTTCACCACGGAGATGATGGGAATGAACTCCAAGCCCGTGCCCGCAGGACGCGTGCGCTTCACCAGCACCTTCGCCCTGTCGCTGACGTTTCTGGTGATCTTCGTGAGCGCCGTCGTGGTGGCGAAGCTGAACTATCCGGCGGAGGCTGCGTCGATGCCCCTGATCATCGGGGGCTGTGGCGCCGCATTGAGCCTGCTGCAGCTCATCGCCGAATTGCGCGCCAGCCGCGGCGCATATGAAGAGCAGATCGATCTCAAGAAGGACGTCCCGCTTTATCTCTGGGTCTGGTCCTTCGTCATTGCGGTCACCGCCTTCGGCTTCGTGCTGGCGGCGCCGGTCATGCTATTCGTCTACCTCCGGTTCCGTTCGCGCGAGTCCTGGTGGTTGAGCCTGCTGCTGTCGCTGGCCGTTCTCGGACTCCTCTACGGCATGTTCCAAACCGCCCTGGGTGTGCCGCTGTTCGAAGGGCTGGCGACGCCCCGGATCAAGGATTGGCTGACGCCGGCAGGTCCCGGGTAGTGGGTAACGATACCTATCGCGGCATCTTGCACCCGGCCTTGCCGCAGGCCCGCGTGTGTGCCGTATCGTCGTCGAGAGGAAGCATCATGTCCAAGATTGTCGTGGGATTCGCCGTCCTCCTGCTCGTCCGCGCTCCGCTCGGCCAGGCTGCCGAGTCTGCGGCAGAGTTCTACAAGGGCAAGACCATCACCTATGTCGTGGCGACCGCGCCGGGCGGCGGCTACGACACCTATGGCCGCCTGGTCGCGCGCTACATGAACAAGTACATGCCCGATTCGAAGATCATCATCAGGAACATTCCGGGCGCCGGCCACGTCATCGGCGCCAATACGATCTATGCGGCCAGACCCGATGGCCTTACCATCGGCACGTTCAACACCGGCCTGATCTATCTGCAGCTGCTGCATGAATCGGGCGTGCAGTTCGACCTGGCGAAGATGAGCTGGATCGGCAAGGCCGCTTCGGATACCCGCGTGCTGGTGCTGAGCAAGAAGTCGGGCGTCACAAAAGTCCAGGATCTCCTGGATAACTCAAAGCCGCCGATTAAGTTATTTGCCGCCGGCGTCGGATCTGCAGGCTACATCGATATTCGGCTGGCGATTTCCGCCATCCACCTCAACGTGCAGCTGATCCCAGGCTATAACGGCAGCGAGGGCACGATGAGCATGCTGCGCGGCGAGACCCAGGGCACCATCGGCTCACAGTCGTCCTACACGCAGTTCGTCGACGACGGCAACGGCATGTATGCTTTGGAGGCCGGTGGACCGGCCGGCAGCAAGATTCCGCAGGCCGACCAGTTTGCCAAGGACGACAACGCCAGGCGGCTGCTGAAGATGATCGCCGCGGAATCCGATGTCGCCCGTTTGACCGCGGGCCCTCCGGACATTCCGGCCGATCGGCTGGAACTCCTGCGCAAGGTGTTCATGCAGGCGATGGCCGATCCCCGTCTGTTGGCGGATGCGAAGAAGATGGACGCACCGATCGCGCCGGCGACCGGCGAGCACGTGCAGCAAGTGATCACCGAAGCGCTGCAACAAAGCCCGCAGAATCTCCAACTCTTGGTGCAGGCCGTCAAGGCCGCTCCCTAGACGTGAGGCATCCATCATGTATCGTCACTTCGCGAATTGCGCGTGCAATCATCGTTACTGAGACAGTAAAGGAGGTCAGCAATGGCCATTGAAGAGAAAGTCATCCCCTCCACCGATCAGGGCGAAGCGGAGGCAGGCCCCGCCGAATGGGAACGCTGGACCAAGAAACGCGTCTTCGTGCGTGCGCTGGAGGGTACCTACGGCCAGTTGAAGGCGGAACTCTTCAACCAGCCGCGCGTGTACCACACCAAGGACTGGAAGTGGAAAGGCGGTCCTCAGAATTTCGGCAAGAAAGTCATCAACCCGCAGTCGGTCAAGGTTGCCCAGTCGATCGAATGTCACATCGACGTCTATGCGCCCGGAGGCTACGGTCAGAAGCACGGGCACATGAACAGCGCCGTGTTCTACGTTCTGAAGGGCAAGGGACATGACGTTCACGATACCAAGCGGCACGACTGGGATGCCGGCGACGCGCTGATCGTCGAGAACGGCTGTGTCCATCAGCACTTCAGCGACGATCAGAACGACGAGTGCATCGTGCTCATCATGAAGGCCAAGCCGCTGTTCCTGTTCATGCACATGATCTTCCAGAAAGTGGTGAGCTATCCGCCGAAGGAACCCTCGGTGGGCCATGAAGACTACGCGCCGCCGCCGGAGCTGTGACGCGCAACCTAAACCCCAACATTTGAACGAGTGAGGAATTATGGGCATCGAGCGGATCATCGACCCGAAGGAGCGCGAACGCGCCCACGCCGAGGTCGGATATGTGGATTTCTACAGCGAGGCGGTGAAACAATCGGAGGAGTTCCGGCACGAGTACGACGGCTACCTCAATGTCGTCAAGTCGGCGGAAATGCCGCTGGAGCGTTCGCCGGACGGGCTGCTCAAGCACATTATCCACGAGAAGATGAAGACCAAGGAGATGTGCCTCGACATCTACATGCACTTCATTCCCTCCGGCAAGAGGAGCGGCAAACACCGTCATCTGTCGGAAGAAGTTTTTTATGTGGTCGAGGGCAGCGGCTACGACCTGCATTGGGACGTCAAGTTCGACTGCAAGGACACCATCGAGTTCGAGTGGGAAACGGAGCCGAAGAAATTCGAGTGGACGGTCGGCGACTTCGTCTACATCCCGCCGTACTGCGCCCACCAGCATGTCAGTGTGGGCAGCAGCGAGGTGCGGATTGTGGTGATGAACAGCCGCATCGTCAAGGCGATGGGCTTCGACTGGTTCGAGCAACTCGAGAGCTGTGACTACTGATGGAGGGTCGCGTCCAAACGACTAGCGGAGCGGACCATGTGCGGCGATCTTGAGGAAGAAGATACCGAAGCGGAACGGCTGTATGCCGCGTTCCTTCAGGCGGCGCACGCCGCGATCCACGAAGCGATCGACCATCGCGGCGGATCGCGCAATCGTCTGGACGGCCAGGCTGCGGAGTCGACCGGAGCTGTTTCCGACGCGGCGCTGCACAGCTATATGGACGGCCTGTTCGGCGATATTATGAACGCCTGCATCAAGGACGGCCGGCGCGTCGACGGCCCCGGCGCGTATCGCGTGCTTGCGTCCCAGTCGATCGTGCTGGCCCGCCTGGCGGGTTTCCTGGCAGGGCACCTGGATCCGCGCGAAGACCCCCTGCGAAACTCGATCGAAGCGCTGATGGCCGGATACGACGCGCAGAATTCGGGGCACACTCACGATTAGCCGAGCGTCGTCGCTGCCTACTTCGCGTGCGGATCGGGTGTTGTGTTCGCGCTGTCGATTCGATAAATAAAATGCCGGAAGCATGAGGCAACGAACCAACTTTTGAAGCGGAGCCGTATGTCAGACTATGTGTATGTTGCTCGGCCGGTAGACCGGTTCTCCTCGCGCCTTCTCTTCTCGCCTGCCGAATGGGCGCGCTTGGCGGGCTTTTATGGCATTGTTGGAAGTCTTCATCTCTTGGGTTGGGGCCTGTATCTCCATTATGCCGGTCGGTATCCGCATCTCGTGGGACTGGGGTTCGTCGCCTACATGTTCGGTTTGCGGCATGCCTTCGATGCAGACCATATCGCAGCGGTCGACGACACCGTGCGTTTCATGCTGCAGAAGGGCAGACAACCCCTGGGCGTCGGATTTTTCTTCTCGTTGGGACATTCCACCGTGGTACTGGCGCTGGCGATCGGCATTGCATTCGCCGCGACGTCGGTCAAAGCCGGGTGGCCACAGTTGAAAGACATGGGTGCCATTATCGGCGCCGGCGTATCCGGCACTTTCCTGTGGATCATCGGAATTCTCAATTTGTTGGTGTTGCTCGATATCTTGAAAATCTGGCATACGGCGAAGTCGGGGACTCACAGTCATGTTCATCTCGAGGCGCTTCTGCAAAAGCGCGGTCTTCTCAACCGGTTGTTCGGCGGACGCCTCCAGAAATTGCTGAGTCACAGCTGGCACATGTATCCCTTGGGTCTGTTGTTCGGTCTAGGCTTCGATACGGCTTCGGAAGTTGGCTTGCTCGCCCTGACCGCGGGCGCCTCTGCCGGCAATTTGCCGATTCCCGCAGTGCTCTGCCTGCCGATCTTGTTTGCCTCCGGGATGGCCGTCATGGACACCACGGATGGGGTGCTCATGTGCAAAGCATACAACTGGGCCTTTCTGAATCCTTTACGCAAGATCTTCTACAACATCACAACCACCGGTCTGTCGGTTGCCGTCGCGTTGTTGGTGGGGACGATCGAACTTCTGCAGGTGCTGATCGGCATGCTCGGCCTGCATGGCCAAATTTTCAGTTTCATCGCCGCACTAGACTTCGGTATCTTGGGCTACCTGATTGTCGGTATGTTCCTTGTGGCGTGGGGCCTGTCGGTGGGCTTTTGGACATTCGGCCGCGTCGAGCAGCGTTATTCCACGTACCTCGGGCCGCACTCGCACTTGCATGTTCACGAAGGCGGCTTGGTGCATTCACACCAACATCTCCATCCGCCCGAGACCTCGGTTTCCAGCGTTCGGTAGAAGTAGGTGGTGTCACACAGTCCGCCGCGCGGCAGCAGGGCGTACCCAGGGATGACGCCGCAGCGCTGACGGTCAGAAAAAGAAAGGGGAGGGCGCCGCAGGCGGCGCCGACGCGGACAAGGTTCCGCGCCACGTGTCGATGACCTGGGCGCAGCGATTGAAGCGAGTGTTCCGCATCGAGATTTTGATCTGTGATCACTGTGGTGGTCCAGTGAAGATCATTGCTTGCATTCAAGATAAGCTCACCGTGGGTATTTACAACCCGACGACCGGTTTGCTCGACACCCTGCAGTATCCGGTCAGCACCGCTGGCTATCAATTGAAGCTCCAATACGCCTACCAAAACGGTATATTGCACCAGATCTCAGACGTCGCCGCAGGGACGCATTACTGGACCGCCAATGCCATCAATCCGCGCGGCCAATACACACAAGAGACGCTTGGCAACAACGTTGTGGTCAATCATGCCTTGGATGCCGTGACGGGATGGGTGAGCAGCATTCAAGCCGGAGTCGGCGGCGGAGCCGCCTTGCAGAATAATTCCTATCTCTTCGACTACGTCGGCAATCTCACCCAGCGTCAGGATAATAACGCGGGGGTAACGGAGAATGTCTTTCCCGACAACCTCTATCGGCTTGATCACACCGTCGGGGACAGCAGTACTGTGATGTCCTATGATGCCATGGGCCGCGTCTCGGGATGGGGAGCCGGCGGCCTGCTGTCTAATACCAAGGACTACACGACACCGCAGCCGGGGTGTACTTACTACGCCAATTCACAACCCCACGCCGTACGAAGAAATACCCAAGGCGCGAACTATAGCTGGTATTGCTACGACGCCAACGGCAATATGTCCACGGAGAACGGCTGCTACGGCGGTTGCTACAGTGATTCCTATGCCTGGACCAGTTACAACCAGCCCAGCAACATTTCCAATAGCAGCAATTCCAGTCAGTTCTTCTACAACGCGGATCACCAGCGCTATAAGCAGATCGCCAGCTATAACGGATCCCCTGAAACCACCTTCTATGTGGGTCGATTGCTCGAGAAGATGGTCAATGCCAGCGGCACGACATATCGACATTATATCCCAACCGGCAACAATACCGTCCTGTACACGCGGTTGAGCACCGGCGCAAACTCCACGTATTACCTCACCACGGATCATCTTGGCAGTACCGCGGTCATTACCGATTCGAACGGCTCATCGCTCGTGAAGGAAAAGTTCTCCGCGTTGGGATGGAATGAAAATACGTCGGCGGAAGAAGCCACCATGGCCGGTATCACGCGCCATGAATTTACCAGCCACGAAGGACTCGATAATCTCTCGTCCGTGAACATGAACGGGCGCATTTATCAGCCGAGTGGGAGCATGTTTCTCTCCCCCGATCCTTACGTTCCAGATCCTGGCAATACGCAGAGCTTCAATCGGTATAGCTATGTCAACAATAACCCGCTCTCGCTCGTCGATCCGAGCGGGTTCGATGGAGATACGCTGGATGAGATTACGGTCACGGCCTCGGCGATCGTGGATGGCGTTGAGAATTTTTTCGGCGATATCGGAAGCTTCTTTGGGGGCGGTAGTCCTCATCTTTCGCCGTATCAACAACAAGTTAAAAAAGCTGGATTAGGTTCGGGCACATTACCGAGCAACTCACAAACAGGTGAATTGGTGCGTTTACCTGGCTACGAGCAGCATTACACCATCGGGCCGGACGGAACGCTTACCCAAACATTCGACCCATTTTCTCCGGAAAATCTTACGCCGACCGGCAGCGTCGCCGAGATCTTGGTGACAGCCCCGGGCTACCAACTTGTGGATAATTCTCAATGTGGAACTACGCTCGTGTGCGAAGGGAATTTGGCAGGCTTTGCGGCGGGATTGCGTGGCATTAGTATTGATAGAGCACTCGGACAATTCATTGGATTAACTGCCGGCGGTGCAACAATTCGTACTGCTGGCGCCGGAATCGGCGCCCTAGCTGGCGGCGTCGGTGGCTACACCGCTGGCGGATGGAGGGGTGTGCCGATAGGCGCTCTTGCGGGTGCCGCCACAGGATTGGTCTCACCGTTTGCGTCAGCAGCTACTGGTAGCGGGCTTGCTGGTGCTGCTGGCGTTCTTGCGACGGGCGCGGCGTCGGGAGCGTTTGGTGCAGCATCTGTGAACCTGGCTCTAGCCGGTCTTTCGCTACTGGCGGAGGTTTTTGAAGATTTTGGGGTCTGTCCGAGCGGCAAGGATCTGATCCAGCAAGGGTGATGGGCGCGCGCGCCGTGTGGGACAGACCTTGACCCTGGCGAGGTGCGGATCAAGCCGCTACGCTTGAGGCATGTACTTGAAGTGCCACCGGCGTTTCAAAGATGGCAAGGAACATCGGTACTGGAGCATTGCCGAGAAGCGGCGCGTGTCTGCGCGACGCACGGTCGATCGGCACGTGCTGTATCTCGGGGAGATCAACGACAGTCAGCGCGCCTCGTGGCTGAAGAGCATCGAAGCGTTCGACGAGACGCGTGGGTCGCAGCGCCGGCTCGCCCTATTTCCCTCCGATCGAGCTGTCCCGGAGCACGCCGAAGACTACGGCGTGCAGGTCAAGCTGAAGGATTTCAAGCTGCGTCGGCCGCGCCAGTGGGGCGCGTGCTGGGCGTTTTGCCGGCTCTGGGGGCTGCTCGGGATGGAGGAGTTTTGGCAGCCGCGGCTCGCCGACTCGCGCGAGGGGACGAGTTGGTACCACGTGCTGATGTTGCTGGTCGCCTACCGGTTGATTGATCCGGGCAGCGAATGGCGACTGCACCGGGAGTGGTACGAGCGCAGCGCCATGGGGGATTTGCTCGGCGAGGGGCCGGAGCTCGCAGCGAAGGACACGCTCTACCGGTGCTTAGACCGGCTATTAGCGCATAAGGATGCGCTGCAGCTGTACCTGAAGGATCGCTGGCAGGATCTCTTCGGTGCCACCTTTGATGTGCTGCTGTACGACCTGACGAGCACGTATTTCGAGTCCGATCCGCCGTTCGAGGAGGATGACAAGCGCCGCTTCGGCTACTCGCGCGATCACCGCTTTGATTGCGTGCAGGTGGTGATCGCACTGATCGTGACGCCGGAGGGCTTGCCGCTCACCTACGAGGTGCTGAGTGGCAACACGGCTGATGCGACCACGTTACCTCAGTTCCTCGCCCGCATCGAGCAGCTGTACGGCAGTGCGCGGCGGATCTGGGTGATGGATCGCGGCATCCCGACCGAGGCACATCTGGAGTTGATGCGGGCACGTGGCGCGCAGTACCTGGTCGGTACGCCGAAGGGCCGCTTGAACAAGCTCGAGGCGGCGCTCGCCGCTCGCGCCTGGCATGACGCGCGGCCCGAGGTGCGAGTGAAGCTGTTGCCCGAGGATGGGGATGTGTATGTCTACGTCGAGAGTCAGGCGCGCATCGGCAAGGAGCGCTCGATGCGACGCAAGCGCTTCAAACGCTACTGGGCTCGGCTCAAAGAGCTGCAGCGCCAACGGCCTTCCTACTCGACCTTGCTGATGAAGCTCGGCGCCGCCACGCACGATGCCGGGCGCACCAGCGCGCTGGTCAAACTCACCTTGCCCGAGGCGCCGCCGAAGGGGGAGCGCGAGAAGCGCGTGGATTTTACCTTCGCTCTTGATCGCGCGGCGCTCAAAAAAGTCCGCCGCCGCGAGGGCCGCTACCTGTTGCGCTCGAACTTAACCGACACCGATCCGGCGAAGCTGTGGGAGTTCTACCTGCAGTTGTCCGAAGTCGAGTCGGCGTTCAAAGACTTGAAGGGGGATCTGGCGATCCGCCCCATCCACCATCAAAACGAAGAGCGCATCGAGGCGCATATCTTCGTCGCCTTCATCGCGTATTGCCTGCACGTCACGTTGAAGCAACTGCTCAAGCAACGCGCCCCCGGACTCACCCCGCGAGTAGTCCTCGAGAAGCTCGCCGCCATGCAGCTCCTCGACGTGCATTTCCCGACCACCGACGGACGCGAGTTGGTCTTCACTCGCTACACACAGCCCGAGTCGGATCAACAACTCCTACTCGCCCAACTCGGATGGGGCCTGCCCGAGCAGGCCCGACCTCGCATCAGCGCAAAATCCGCGGTCGCGGTGTAGGACAGACCTTTTCCATCCGACCATTGAATCTACTGGGATTTTACTTGCCCACCCGCCCGAGTAGCGAAAGACCGGCTAGGACAACCTATAGGGCAAGGCGTTGGGTTTGCTGCGGCTGTCGGTGCCTTAGCGCCTGCGATAAGTGGGGAAGCTTTCGTTGTCGGAGCGGCTGGGGTGGAAGGTGCGGCGGCGACCGGGTTGAATGCATTTTCCGGAGCTATTACGATAATCGGCGGTGCCCTGGATCCAGGGGCACTTCATGGCTTTTCCGCTCCATAGAGCTTGGTATTATGACAGTCTCGAGGAGCTATCGCGAATGTATGCTTTTCCAATTCACCGATAGAGGACGATTTTTTGTCGCGTTGGGTGCTGGCACTTCGGTGGTCATTTTTGTCGGAGTGATGGCAGTTATTCGAGACCAGTTCGACAGAGGAGCATTTTTGCTCATATGGTTGGGATCATGGCTGTACGTGTTATGGGGGACGATATTTGTTATCAATAACACCGATATTTTGGTCGGTGATGCAGGCCTTTCGCGAGTATTGTTTGGAACGATATGTCAGCACGTCAGTTGGACCGAGATTATGGTCGTTCGCGAATATTCACTATTCTCTCGCGCAGAAAATAGGCTACTTCGATGCCTTAATATCATTCCGAAACAATCTTCATGGTTCAAATGGAAGTTGTCCGGAAAGATTGTCGTTACGGACAAGGTCGAACGCTTCGATGATTTGGTAGATGTACTGAATAGCTATTTTTGCAAACATCCTGTGAAAATTGAGATCAAAGTCAATGAGAGGTGGCAACATTCCGATAAATTGTTGAGAACGATTTAGACGAATGCCTATGGGGCCCGGAATCATGATGGCCAGGCTCGTCGGGAACAATCGCCGCAGAGGGCGCAACGACCTCGGTATTTTGGACTGGCAACGGTACTCGAGTCGTGGCGGATGCTTGGGCGAGCGCTAACCGGGAGTTCTGTGCGCCGTGGAATGGCGCGATCTCTCTTAACCCACCCGGCAACTATCGCTCCAGCCGGTAGCCATTGGAGCGGTCGTGGAGGTAACAAAACGACCGAAGCCTTCAAAGTAAGGGTCACATGGCTGATTCTGCGAACACGCGGGCTGCAACGAGTAGTGAACGTTGTCCAACTCGTGGATTTCGGCGGAATCCGTCCTTAAGAAATGGTGAGTGCATTTCTGTGGCGGCGTTTCCCGAACCGGAAAATCACGGTCATTCGCTTAGTGAAGCACGCATTCAGGCCCATCGCATTGCCGCTCATCAAGACCACCCAACTTTTCCGTACCAATCAGGAGTTCATGCTGAATAGGAACATGACACATTTCTCCCCAATCCCACCAAATATTCCCCTTGACTTTCGCAATCCCCTATTCCGCGGGATAAGCCTGTGCGCAACCTGCGACCTGTCACCCAAACGACCCGCCGTACTTGCGCCGAGTGCCCGCGCCCACGGCCGCGGAATTGCAAGCTTTACTACAAACCATCAGTGAACGCATCGGCCGGCGTCTGGAACGCAAAGGCATGCTCGTTCGGGATGAGGAAAGCAGTCACCTGGCCTTGGAGTCAGACGGGCAGGGCGAGGACGTGTTGCAAGATCTG
>Ga0137403_10004129_pt1 | contig 17168 bp, 19 predicted proteins | sample CZOMad2_1_16fung_FD_122057 | JGI IMG/M metagenome (GOLD analysis project Ga0137403, IMG submission 122057) | Vadose zone soil fungal communities from Angelo Coast Range Reserve, California, USA - CZOMad2_1_16fungal (Hybrid Assembly) | ecosystem: Environmental > Terrestrial > Soil > Vadose zone...
GCCGAAGCCAACCTCGGCGAAGCATCGTTCGCAACCCCTGTGAAGTAACCGCTTCAACAGCACAGCTGCCGCGTCGCGCGCGGGACCACAACCATGGCGAAGCGCGCGACGGCAGCAAAAATCAATCAAAGGAAAGAAAGCATGCGTAAGTACATTTTTGAGATCCTCACTCTGGCCGCTGCCATCACTTGCATCGCTGCCAGCGCTAACGCGCAGATCGCGGACAAGAAATCCCTAAATCTTCAAGGCGCCAAGCAAGTCATCGCGGCCGCGCAGGCGGAAGCCAAGCGCGTGAACGCACCCGGCGGAGTCGTTGCCGTAGTCGACGATGGCGGCAATTTGATCGCCGTCGAGCGCCTGGACGGAACTTTTAATGCCGGCGCCAACATCTCTATCGGCAAAGCCCGCACCGCCGCTCTCTTTAAGAAGCCCACAAAATTCTTCGAAGACGTCATCAAGAACGGCCGTACTGCAATGGTCGCGCTCAACGACTTCACTCCGCTGCAAGGCGGGGTTCCGGTGATCGTGGACAACCAGATCATCGGCGCAGTCGGAGTCAGCGGAGCAGCCAGTGCGCAACAAGATGAGGAAGTCGCCATCGCCGGCGCGAATGTCTTCGCGGCCAAGGCAGCTGCGATTGCGCCATCGGATCCTTCGGGTACAACGGCTCCTGTTTCTTCCGGCGGAGTGAAATACTTCCAGGCTTGCGACGTGGATGCTTCGTTCGACAAGGGCGCAGTACTCTACGACGGTGGTGGGAGCAATTACATGATCCACACCAGCCGGCGCAAAGAGCCCGGGTTGGCCGAAGTCCACACGAAGGATGCCGACCTGATTTACGTCGTCGATGGCACCGCCAGCTTCATCACGGGCGGTAGCGTGGTCGAGGGAAAGAACACCGCTGCCGACGAGATCCGCGGTAGCTCCATCAATGGTGGCAACACGCGCAAGATCGCCAAGGGCGACGTGATCGTGGTGCCCGCTGGCACGCCACATCAGTTCAAGGAAGTCAGCTCGCCATTCCTTTATTACGTCGTAAAGGTGCGCTAGTGATGACCACCACGTTCAAAACTTTCGGTCTGCAAACCATCCTGGCTGCTTTGTCACTGTTCGTGCGCGTGGCGCCAATGATGGCTGAGGCCCCAGCAACCCCACCTCGTGAACACGCCAGCGCAGTGGTTGACCTCGCATCAGCTGAGGGCACGCAATTCGTGAAGAGCGAGTGGCGTTACAGCGACACCCATATCGTCGAGACCGAATTTCTTGCACCGGGAGCTGATGGGCAGCCTTCCGCGACTCCGGCAAAGACTTACGACTACACTCCGCACGCCGGTGCGGCGGATTTCGACGACTCCAAATGGGAGGTCATCGCTCCGACTTCACTCAGCCAACGCCGCGGAACCGGCCGGCTCGGGTTCAATTGGTATCGCATCAGCCTAACGGTTCCCGAGCAGATAGACGGCTTCCCGACGAGCGGATCCACCGCAGTCTTCGAGACCTCGCTCGATGACTATGCCGAGATATGGGTGAACGGCGAACTCCCCCGCGCCCTCGGCCAGAATGGCGGCTCGGTTATAGCCGGCTGGAATGGAACGAATCGATTGGTGATCGGGCGTGATCTGAAGCCCGGACAGAAGATCCAGCTGGCGATCTTCGGCATCAACGGCCCCATCTCGAATCCGCCGACGAACTATATCTGGATGCGCTTCGCGCGTTTGGAATTCCACGCATCCGAGCAGCACGGGCCCCACGCGATCACCCCGAGTGAGGTGAACGTTGATGTTACGCGCGTCGACTCCGCGATCGACGAGATCGTGCCGCGCAATCCCAAGATCTACAAGCTCGCCGAAGGTTTTCAATTCACCGAAGGACCGATTTGGGTGAAAGACGGCGGCTACTTACTTTTCAGCGACCCCAATCACAATACGATCTACAAATACGTTCCGGAATCGCAACAGCTCAGCGTCTATCGCGATAAGAGCGGTTACAACGGCGCCGACATCGCAGAATACGGCCAGCCCGGGTCGAATGGGCTGACGCTCGATCCGCAAGGGCGACTCACGATCAATCAGCACGGCAACCGGCGAGTGATTCGCGCCGAAAAGGATGGCACCGACACCGTCCTTGCCGATCGCTACCAAGGCAAGCAGTTGAACAGCCCCAACGATCTTGTATATCGCTCAGATGGAACACTCTTCTTCACCGACCCTCCATTCGGTTTGCCGAAGTTCCACAAGGATCCACGCAAGGAGCTGCCTTTTGAAGGAGTCTTCTCGCTCTACAAGGGCAAGCTGCAGCTGGTGAGCAAGGACTTCACGGGCCCGAATGGGCTCGCGTTCTCTCCCGACGAAAAGTATCTATACGTCACCGACTGGGACGAGAAGAAGAAAGTCATCATGCGCTACGAAGTGTCCCCCAATGCGAAGCTGTCAAACGGCACCGTGTTTTTCGACATGACCAGCGCTCCCGGCGAAGACGCTCTCGACGGCATGAAGGTTGATCAGAAGGGCAATCTCTATGTCTCAGGCCCGGGCGGTTTGTGGATCATCTCACCCGCAGGCAAGCACCTTGGAACGATCGTTGCTCCCATGCATCCCCACAACATGGCGTGGGGAGACGTCGACGGCAAAACTCTTTACCTCGCAGCGCGCAGTGGCTTATACCGCATTCACCTCAACATCCCCGGCATCCGGCCCTAAGCAGTGCAGCAGTGACACCCCGTCAGCATTCACGTATGGAGGAGATGATCGAGTCTCTAAGGAGCAGCGCCGACAAGTATGACCTGCTTGCCGCAGCCACTCAAAACCTAGATTCCAAGCTGCACTTCGAGGAGCAGGCGAAGGAGTTGCGCTGGCAAGCACAGTGCTACCACGATTGCCTGCAGGCGCTGCGTGAGTTCGCAGCGCATCTGTTCCCTTCCGACGCTTTTGACGACGTGTGCTGACAGCGATTTGGGTTGTTAGCGAGCGCGATGTACTGACGCCGAGGATTTTTCCGCCTGGAGCTCTGCACGAATACCAGAGCCTGCGATTTATCCTTTCGCTCTCCGCTGGCAAGCTCGATGGGCACCTCAGCTGGCGAGACTTGATTATTTAGGCACTTTTGGCGGATCGGCTAGCAATTCGGATCCGATAATGCCACCAAAAAGAAGTGCGACCATATAGCCAGCGGTGGTTCTGTCCGCGACATGGAAGCTGTATGCTGGCGCGTAGACGAAAAAGGCTAGAGCAGCGGCAGCAACGATCGTACCCAAGAACCCAGCGTGCCTTCCGAAGCGAACTGCAAGCCATATCACCATGACAAGAAAGACTAGCGGCAGGGCGGATGGGGGTTGCGGGCGTCCGTGCCAAATCAGAACCGCCAATGCTGTCGCTCCCAGACAAATGGCAGCGCCTACGGATTCCCGCACGACTTTGTTCGAGAGCCTCAATCTAATTTTTAGATGCGTGAACTGCCTGGTCCAACCCGTTCATGCCTCAAATGTCGCCACCATCCTCTTCTACCCTGAAAATAGCTTAGCTCCCCAAAAACGGGTGTTTTGCCGAATCTGGAACTTTTGCCGACTTGGCGGCTCTTATTGAATAAGGCCGCGGGAGAATCTCCGTGAAAGACAAAGTCGTTCTTATCACCGGCGCAAGCGGTGGGCTGGGCAATTCCGTTACCGAAGCCTTCCTGAACGCGGGGGCCATTGTTGCCGGCACCTCGCGTAAGATCACGCAAGACGAATTCAAGAGGCCGAACTTTCACGCCTTCCCGGCAGACATCTCGAATCTCCGATCCGCGAAGGCTCTGGCGGACTCAGTGGCGCAAAAGCTCGGTAGGATCGATGTTCTCATCCACCTAGTCGGCGCCTTCGCCGGCGGGGCATCGGTCGCCGATACCGATGACGCTAGCTGGTCGAAGATGCTTGACCTGAATCTGAACGCGGCATTTCATACCCTCCGGGCGGTTCTGCCGTATATGCATAAAGCGGGCAGTGGCAGGATCGTCGCCATCGGCAGCCGGGTTGCCGTTGAGCCGCAACCGGGAGTCGGCGCGTACGAGGTCTCGAAGGCGGCGCTGGTTTCACTGATCCGTGCTGTAGCTCTCGAGAATAAGGATGCCGGCATCAATGCCAACATCGTCCTGCCCGACACCATGGATACTGCCGTCAACCGCGCCGCGATGCCAAAAGCAGACTTCTCAAAGTGGGTGCCGACCGGCAATGTTGCCGAGCTGCTACTGGCGCTCGCTGGGCCTGCCGGCGCGGCAGTCACCGGAGCAGTCATTCCCATTTACGGACGCAATGCTTGAACACATCGCCAAGGTGTTTGTTGATGTGCTCGCAATCTATGCGACGCTGGGAGTTCTGTTTGCACTGGCGTTTGTAACCACCGGCATCTCGCGAGTCGATTCCGAGGCCAAAGGTTCTGGCCGGGGATTTCGCGTCATCATTTTTCCCGGCGTCGTCGCCTTCTGGCCGCTGCTGCTGTCGCGCTGGGTGCGTGGCATCGCCGAACCTCCAACCCAAAGGGACCCGCACCGATGATCCAGCCACTCAGGACCCTGCATCGTTGGATCTTCATCGCGCTTGCAGTGATCCTGACGCTGATGTTCATCGCTGCCATCCGTGCGCAGCGCGCACCTATTCCGAACAACCCTGGCAAGCGGATTACGGGCTCTCCTCCTCAGATTCACGAAACAGTGAAGGTCCTACCCGCCCTGGAGAAGCAGCCATGAGCGTGCAATATCAGGCGATCGGCTGGAACCGGCAAAAGAAGATCTACGACACGGTTTTGGTCAGCGCAGTGACCGTATATCTAGTTGGATTCATCGCGCTAGGATCTGCGTGGAACCCGAATGCGACCATAGAAACGCTGCTGATCCGCGCGTTGGGTACGGCTGCCTTCCTGTTGCTTCATATTGTGCTTTGCATTGGTCCGTTATGCAGGCTCGATCGCCGCTTTCTACCGCTTCTCTATAACCGCCGTCACCTCGGTGTGACAACTTTTATATTGGGCCTGGCACATGGTGTCTTCGCCATCATTCAATTTCATTCGCTCGGCGATGTGAACCCACTGGTGAGCGTGTTCATTAGCAACCAGAGTTTCCGCAGCGTCTCCGATTTCCCGTTTCAGGCGCTGGGCTTCTTCGCGTTGCTCATCCTCTTCCTGATGGCGGCGACTAGCCATGACTTCTGGCTCCGAAATCTGTCCGCGCCCACCTGGAAGCGGCTGCACATGATGGTGTATGTAGCCTATGCCTTGCTTGTTGCGCACGTCGCCTTGGGAGCGTTGCAATCCGAAACCAGCCCGCTGCTTGCGATGGTTCTTGGAATTGGCATGGCTACTGTGCTCGCATTACACCTCGCAGCGGCAAGACGCGAGCGCAAGATCGATCAGCAAAAGATAGAAGTCGCCGCAGATGGCTTTGTGGAGGTTGCCGGTGTCGACCGCATCCAGGAGAAGCGCGCCGTCATCGTCTCGCTCTCTGGCGAGCGGGTCGCCATCTTCAAATACGACGGGCTTATCTCTGCCGTTTCGAACGTCTGCCAGCACCAGAACGGCCCGCTTGGCGAGGGCCGAATCATCGACGGCTGCATCACTTGTCCCTGGCACGGTTATCAATACTTGCCTGCAACCGGCGCTTCGCCGCCACCATTCATAGAGAAGATCCCGACATTCAAGACGCGCGTCGTTGATGGGCGAGTGTTCGTTCACCCTTGCCCGAATGCGCCCGGGGCGCCAGTTGAGCCCGCCAAAATCAATGGCTCCCAGGTGAGGCCATGAGCGAAGACGACTTCTATATCGGGTACCTTCCGAAGTCACCGGACTCGCAGGGGCGCTTTACGCGTCGAGCCGTCGTCGTCCTGGCTTTGTTGGTGATCGTGATCGTGCTGATGATGACCCTTGGGCAACACAAGCTTCCGGCAGCGAGCTTTGAATTCGACCACATACAGAAATTCCAAGGCACCATCGACGCATCACCTTACCCAACTCTTGTAGTCGCTCGTCCTGGAATGGCCGCGGCAGGCGGCGATCCCTCTCGCTACTTGCTCGTCGCTCCAGGCAAACACGGCGCAGATGACTTGGTTCGAGAATTCGCTGAAAAGAGTGTCAGCCTCGATGCCAAATTGATCTACCGAGACGGACACGCGATGCTCGAAGTGATGCCCGGGTCAGTCACGCCATCAGCAGCGCCCGACTCGCCCGCCAGTCCGGATGTGGACCTTGGAAATGTCTCGTTAGTCGGCGAGATCGTCGACAGCAAGTGCTACTCCGGCGTGATGAATCCAGGAAGCGGCAAAGTTCACCGCGACTGCGCCACGCGCTGCATCAGCGGGGGCATCCCACCACTGTTCCTGGCAAAGAATGCGGATGGCAACGCGGAGATCTACGAATTGGCCGGTTCTGATGGTAGAGCGATGGGGAAAGAAGTTCTCGCGATGGTTGCGGAGCCGGTGACGATCGAAGGAAGACTGGTACGGCGCGGCAGCAGCCTGCTGCTATACGCAGACGCTAACCACATCGCGCCTGTTCCGGCGGCAACGGTGCGCAGCTGGAGCTGCCCGCGCCCTCGCTCCAAATGATGTCGTTAGATTCCAGACAGCCTGGCGCGAATGCGAGGATGCATCGAATCCAGGTCCATCAGGGTTAGAAAGTCGATGGTTTTGAACTCGCGATCGATGGCGGGAGTTCCACAGATTTTCGCACCCAGCGCCAGATAAGCGCGTAGGAGTTTAGGCGGCTCTTGCGACCCAACCGGCTTGTCTTCCATGTCGAGAGCGAACGCCGGTAGGGGCATCGTCTGTAACTCGGGTTCTGCTTGATGATCCAGCAAGCGTGCGTACACTGCCGCCGCGTCTACCGGATCTTGCGATGTCAAAGAACAGCATCCGATGAAGTACCTGCAGCCGCGAGCCAGCCCGTATTGCACAACACCCTTCCACAATAGGAACAGGACGTCGGTCGAGCGATGTTCGCGGTGCACACACGCGCGACCCAGCTCCACTATCGTGGGACGCAAGGCTGCATATGGTTGAAAATCAAATTCCCGCTCGCTGTAATAGCCAAGGTTTGCTGCCGCCATGGTGCCAGTCTGCAGGCGATAGGTGCCGACGATTTGTCCGGTGATCTCGTGCTCCACGATCAGGTGATCGCAGACGGCATCGAACTCGTCGGTGTCCATCCCAGTCGCGTAGGCAGACTCCAGACCCTCGTTCAACTCAAGGTTGAAGACCAGGAACCGAAGCCGCAGAGCGGCACACTTATCTTCACTGGTGGCCGCCAGCCGCACGCAGTAGGGACCACTCCGAAGTATGGGTTCATTGAGCGCCGGTGGCGGAAAGCCGGGTACTTGGTATTGCGCGATGACGTTACTTGCCATGGCAGCCTCATCAGGTGTGATTCAGCAACTCGCTGGAAGTAACAGTAATATGCGGGCAATTCGATGAAGGATTGATGACGGCCCGGTTAAAGTTCCGCAAAACTATAGGGGCGCTACCTGCATGAATACCTTGATCGCTCCACCGCCCCCCAGCTTCTCGAAGAGTTGCTGATAATTATCGAGCCCCTTCACCGGGTGGGTGAGCAACTGCTCCAGCCATCCTGGAAACTGCGCCACGGCCTGCGACATGTCACGCACTCCGGACTCAAAGTATTCCCGGTTTGCGTTGACAGTTCCGACCATGACCTTGTTGCCGAGCACGAAGTCCAGGTTGATCTTGTCCGCTGGAACCTCGACTCGTTTGTCGCCGCCAGTGACGCTGGAGAGAACCAGCACTCCGTTCTTGCCCAAGATCTGCATGCTGTCGAAAACCACGGAAGAGGCACCGGTGGCCTCGAAGATCAAATCAAACGGGCCGAATTCGGCCGCCGCGCCATTGTTAATGGCACGCTCCTCGGTACTGATATAGCGCGCCCCCAGCTTCTCGATCAGGCCGGCATTCAGATTCGGCTTCTTGCTGCGCGAGAAGACGGTCACGTCAATGCCGCGCAAGCGAAGCACGAGCGCGGCAAGAAGACCGATCGTGCCTGAGCCCATAACTGCAGCTTTGCGCGGGTGCCACACCCGGAGCCGACGCTGGATCTCGTAAGCCTGGGTGACGCCTTTCTGCACCACCGTGAACGGCTCGAGTAACACCGCGACATCCTTCAACCCCTGCGGGATCTTCACCATGAAATCAGCGCTGTCCACGTAGTACTCGGTCAAGTAGCCGTGCAACAGGTTGATGCCACGCTCGAAGTAAGTGTCGTCGGTGGTCATGTCGTTGGTGCCGATCACGTCGTAGATGCTCTTGCCAGGACGACGCACCGTAGCGACGACATAGTCCCCGGGTTGGAACTCCGTCACGCCTTCGCCGACTTCTTCGACCAAGCCGAAGCCTTCGTGTCCGATGACTAGAAATTCGTAACCCGGAGGCGCGGCTCCGTACTCCGCCGCATTGATTTCTTTGTCCGTGCCATCAACCCCCACGCGCAGCACCTTCACCAGCACGCCGCGTCCATTGGGCACATCGTTCACCTTGGGTTTCGGCAATTCGGCCAGGTGAACGCTTCCTGGCCTGCCGGGTAATACTGCAACAGCTTTCATTTGTTTCTCCTATCGGGCCGCAGCCAGTACGGCTTCAGCTTTCTCTTTTGATCGGTGCTCGCCGCTTTGTTGCAGCATCTTCGCCACCAGTCCAGTCCATCCCGTCTGGTGATTAGCGCCTACGCCGCGGCCGCTGTCGCCGTGGAAGTACTCGTAAAACAGGACCTGGTCGCGCCAGTTCGGATCGGTTTGGAACTTTTCAATGTCTCCATTGACCGGACGGCGACCTGCAGCATCGCGTAAAAAGATGGAGTTGAGGCGTCGGGAGATCTCAGCGGCGACTTCTGCGAGGGTGTGCATCTGCCCTGAGCCGGTTGGGAATTCCACTTTGTAGTCGTCGCCGAAGTAGTGATGGAATTTCTGCAATGACTCAACCAGCAAGAAATTCACCGGCATCCAGATGGGCCCACGCCAGTTCGAATTGCCTCCGAACAATCCAGACGACGATTCGCCCGGTTCGTAGTCCACACGGTGTTCCATCCCATCCACGTGGAGAACATACGGATGATCTTTGTGATAACGCGAGACCGCTCGGATCCCGTACTGTGAAAGGAACTCCGCCTCGTCGAGCATCACCTTGAGCACGCGCTTGAGTTTCTCGCCGTCAACGATCGCCAGCAATCGCCGCTCGCCGCGCCCTGGGGATTTCATGCAAGCGAGATTCTGCGTGAGATCAGGACGGTTCTCGATGAACCAATCCATGCGCCGCTTGAAGTTGGGCAGTCGTTCCAAGAGCTCGGGCTCGAGCGTGTCCACTGCAAACAGCGGAATCAGGCCCACCATGGAGCGCACCCGCAGGCATTGACGCGCCTCAGGTGTATGCAGAACGTCATAGAAGAATCCGTCTTCTTCGTTCCAAAGGCTCTCTTCCCCGTCACCACGGCGCATGTTCATTGCCCGGGCGATATAGAGAAAATGCTCCCAGAATTTGCTGGCGACATCTTCATACGTCGGATCTTCACTCGCGAGCTCGAGCGCGATGGCTAGTAGGTTCAGTGTGTACATCGCCATCCAACTGGTTCCGTCGGACTGTTCGATGTGTCCGCCGGTCGGCAGCGGTGCGCTGCGATCGAAGACGCCGATGTTGTCGAGCCCGAGGAAGCCACCCTCGAAGATATTCATTCCCTCGGAGTCTTTGCGGTTCACCCACCAGGTGAAATTCAGAAGAAGTTTGTGAAAGACGCGTCCCAGAAAGGCGCGGTCGCCGTATCCGAGACGCTTCTTCTCGATTTTGTAGACGCGCCACGCCGCCCAGGCATGCACCGGCGGATTCACATCGCCAAACGCCCACTCATATGCCGGCAACTGCCCATTGGGGTGCATGTACCACTCGCGCAGCAACAGAACGAGCTGGTCCTTTGCGAACTCCGAGTCCACTAACGCCAAAGGCACCGTATGAAAAGCGAGGTCCCATGCCGCGTACCACGGATACTCCCACTTATCGGGCATGGAGATGATGTCGGCGTTATAGAGGTGTCCCCAATCTTTGTTGCGCCCGTTGCGCCGCTCGGCTGGAGGCTTCGGCTGAGCCGGATCGCCGTCGATCCATTCGTGCTGGACATAGTGGTAGTACTGCTTCGACCAGAGCATGCCCGCGAACGCCTGGCGCATCACGCTCTTGGCGTCGGCGCTGAGATCGCGTGGTATCACTTCGCCATAGAACTCGTCGGCTTCGCGCAGACGGGTTGCGAACATGCGATCGAACTCTGGACCGAGCGGATTCACCTCGCTCGCAGCTTGTTTTTCGGTGAGACGCAGTTTCACCGCAACCGTCTCGCCGGCAGCAACCGTCAGCTTGTAGTCAGCGGAGGCCTTCGTCCCTCTGTGGCCTGGGTTCACCGCAGCCTTATCTGAATTCACTACGTAATTGTTGATGCCGTCTTTTGCGAATGCCGGACCATCGGGAGTGTTGTAGAGCTTGCGCGTGTTGGTCTCGTTGTCAGTAAAGAGAAGCTCCGGAGCGCCTTCGCAATAGAGCCAACGCTTGCCATAGCGGTGATGATGAACGTCAACCACCGTCTTGCCATGCTCGGCACCTTTGGAAAGCTGCGGGCGAGGCTTGTTGCCATGCCAAGCCCAGGTGTTACGGAACCAGATCGTCGGAAGAAGGCGTAGCGTCGCGGATTGCGGACCATGATTAGTCACCGAAATCTTGATCAGGATGTCTTCTGTGCCCGCCTTCGCATATTCCACCTGCACATCGAAATATCGGTTTTCATCGAAGATTCCGGTGTCGAGCAACTCAAACTCAGGATCGTTCTTGGAGCGGCGGCGATTTTCGTCAAGAAGTTGCTGGTAGGGAAACTCCGCCTGCGGATATTTGTACAGAAACTTCATGTAGGAATGGGTCGGGGTGCTGTCCTGATAGAAGTAGTATTCCTTCACGTCCTCGCCATGATTACCTTCATTGCCGGTAAGTCCGAAGATGCGTTCCTTCAAGATCGGATCTTTGCCGTTCCACATCGCGAGCGCGAAACATATCTGCTGATGGCGGTCGCAGATGCCGGCGATCCCATCTTCATTCCAGCGATAGGCTCGCGAGCGCGCGTGATCGTGCGGGAAGTAATCCCACGCCGTGCCATATGGGCTGTAATCCTCGCGCACGGTTCCCCAAGCGCGTTCGCTTACATAGGGTCCCCAACGCTTCCAATGCGAGCTGCGCTCGCGGGATTCTTCGAGTCGAATCTGTTCAGCAGTCATTTTTGTCATAGCTGATCTCACGTCTACGAGACAGTCGCAAGCGACTGCGCCTTGAATCTGTTGGCTTTCCAATCCTGGTATTCGCAGAAGATGCAGCGCACGCCTTCCGCATGGTTCAACTTGGCGCAGCCCGCGCGTTGGCGCACGGCCAGGAACAATTCGGCGGCGCTAAGCATCGCAAGCGGCGGGACGATTAGGTAGATCCAGATCCCCGTCCATAAATGCGCATTGAATGCCGAGCCGAATGTGCGCGCCGGGTTCATGCTCATTCCTGACAGCGGGGCTTCGAGAGAAATAAAGGTCGCGACTAGCAGGCCGGCTGCAATTCCCGTAAAGCGCGCTAGCTCTTGTCGGCTGGAGACGTTGAGGACGACCGTCATTAGAATGAATGCAATCACGAATTCCGCGATCCCCGCAGAGACAAGTCCATTCATGCCGGGAACGGTAACGGCGTAGTTCACTGCCGGATGCCTCAGTCCCGGGCCCAGAATGAGTCCCGCCACCGCGACTCCCAGGACCGAGCTGACCATTTGCGCGCATATATAGAAGAAGGCGTCCCAGCCCGCAATCCGTCCCATACGAAGGAAGGTCAGCGTGACCGAGGGGTTGAAGTGTGCCCCCGAGCGTGCGCCCAGGGGCGAATAGACGAGAGCGATGGCGGTTGCGCCCATAGCGACGCCCGTCAAGAGCCGGCGCAAAAACTCGCTAGGGATCGTTGCCACTGCCGGCGACGAAGGATGAAACAACAAGACGGTGAAAAAACACGCCGACACCATGAAAATCCCCAACTCGGCCGCTTCCATCAGATATTCCGGCCAGTGTGCTGAGAAAGCACCGCCTGGCGTGCTGAATCTTGCGGATTGGACGCTTGCGAACTTCATTGTTTTTGGGAGGGTATTGCCGTTCAGTTGGTGGGATTCGCCGGTGCGGGCAAAGTGACAGGATTTCTGAGCCATTTCCGACATTCCTAAGGATGAAACTTTTGCCTTAGCTATGACTCTCACCTGCCATGAGAAAACTTTTCCTGGTCCTCCTCGTATTCACCTCCATCTTCGCCGCGGCTGCCGGCAAGCGGCTTGTCAACATTGACGACAACGGCACTGCGATCCAGGGTTACGACCCAGTTGGCTTCTTCACCGAGCATCGTCCGGTAAAGGGCGACCCGAAGTTTTTCAGTCTTTATAACGGCGCGCGCTATTACTTCGCTTCCGCCGCCGACAAAACCACATTCGACGCCGCACCCGCGAAGTATGAACCCCAGTTTGGCGGTTACTGCGCATACGGAACCAGCAAAGGAAAACTGGTGCCCGTGGACATTGAAGCTTTCCAGATCGTCGACGGCCGCTTGCTCATGCAATACAGCAAAAACGTCCGGGACACCTTCAACGAAGACACCAAAGGCAATCTGAATTTGGCCGACGAGAAGTGGCCGGGGTTGGTCGATAAGAACGGCAAGTAGGAGATCGCCATGAACGCCATCGCAATGGTCATGCACACCAAAATGTCGAAGCCAGCGCTGGTCCTTAGCTGGATCGCACGCATCTCCGCTGCCGTGATCTTGCTGCAGACGCTCTTCTTCAAGTTCACTGCAGCACCAGAGTCGGTTTACATCTTCACCAAGGTCGGCGCGGAACCCTGGGGGCGCATTGGTTCAGGTGTCGTTGAACTGGTCGCCGCGATTTTGCTTCTGGTGCCACGCACGGCTTGGGTGGGTGCGGGCATTGCAATGGGTGTCATGGTCGGCGCGATCGTCAGCCACCTCATTATCCTTGGCATCGTTGTAATGAACGATGGCGGCTTGCTCTTCGCACTCGCATTGACTGTCCTGGTCGCCGGTGTCGTCGTACTTGTGATTCATCGGCGTGAGATCCCTGTTTTAGGAAGGCGCTTCTAGATGCCCGCACTCGAAATAACCCGCTCCGTTGAAGACGTTCTCAAGCAGGGACTCTTCCTTCTCGACTCTCTCGATTCAGAGGCGTACGCCCGCTCGGCGGTGGGTGGTTTCGGTGGCTCGATCGGGGAGCACTATCGTCACGTGATCGAACACTTCACATGCTTGCTCGCCGGTATCCGCGAAGGCTACGTCAATTACGACGCTCGCAAACGTGACCGCTCCATCGAAACCGACATTGAATACGCTCACGCTGTCACCGAAGCATTGATCGACGATTTCAAACGCTTGCCCTGGGATGTCTTCCAGAAATGGGTACACGTAACCTATACGGTCGCCTACAACACCGAAGAAGTTGAGTCGGTTCCATCGAATGTCTCTCGCGAGATCGTCTTCTGTGTCGGACACGCCGTACACCACTACGCCATCATCCGTTTGCTTTGCGCCCAGGCCGAGATCGCCATGCCCTCGGGCTTCGGCGTCGCACCATCAACCCTGCGTAACGCACGGTCTTCCGCAGCACCAACCCTCCACTCCGCTTAGGCATGATCCCCGACCACAACATCGCCGGCGTTCTGCTCTTCGCCGGGATTGTCCTCGCAACATTTGTCAGCGAGGATGGCGCCACTGCATTTGCCGCCGCTTTAGCTAAGCACAATCCAGCATTGTTGCCTTTAACTCTAGTCGCCGCATTTTCCGGCATTTGGATCGGCGACATCGGCCTGTACGGCCTGGCTCGGCTCGGCGGCCGCGCGGCATTGGCCAGCCATTGGGTCAAGAAATTTGCATCATCAGCGGCGCTGGGTCGCGCAGAAGATTGGTTTGCACGTCATGGATCGTCAACGGTTGTAGCCAGCCGATTCATTCCCGGAACTCGCCTTCCCACCTATCTTGCCGCCGGCCTCTTGCGCATGCCGCTGCGCCGTTTCGCGTCTATCACGGGCCTGTGCGCGGCTGTGTGGGTCGTCCTCATCTTTTCGACCGCGCGATGGTTAAAACTATGGCTGCCGCAAGGAGTGCCTCCGTTTGCTCGATCTGTTTTGTCGGTCATGGTATTTGCAGCGATCGCGTTCTTCTTACAGCGACTGATCCCGCGTGTTCTCAGGTCTTTCGTTTCGCAATTCAAGAAGTTGAGCGCCTGGGAATTCTGGCCGGCTTGGGTCTTCTATCCACCCGTGGTCGCGATGTGTTTCTGGCTGGGATTGAAGTACCGCGGCTTCTCTCTTCCTGCATCCGCAAATCCGGGGCAACAAAATGGCGGCATTGTTGGCGAGTCTAAAGCTGAGATCCTAGAGTCATTGATGCAGACTGCACCTGAGTTCACAGCCGCCACATTTCTGATCGACCCTGGCACCCTCATCAATCGCATGCGACGCTTCGATGCAATGCTACATGAACAAAAACTGGAATATCCCTGTGTACTCAAGCCCAACGTCGCTCAGCGCGGTGCCGGATTTAAGGTGATCACTCGCCGAGCCGACGCCGCACACTATCTAGCCACCGTTTCAGCCCCCGTAGTGTTGCAACGCTTCGTTGCGTCCGAGAAGGAAGCCGGCATCTTCTACTACCGTTTCCCAGGCTGCACTCGTGGCGAGATCTTCAGCATCACGGAAAAGGTATTTCCGTCGGTCACGGGGACGGGTGATCACACATTTGAAGAGCTGGTCCACGCCGACGTCCGGGCATCCCGCATTGCGACGACCTACTTGAAGCGCTTTCCCGAACTGAAGGACAAAGTCGTCCCCGCAGGTCAAAAGATTCGCCTGGTGGAAGCCGGCAATCATTGCCAGGGTGCCATCTTCCGCGATGGCCATCATCTATATAGCGAAACACTGCGTGCCCGCATTGACCAGATCTCGCAGTCGCTCCCCGGATTCTTCATCGGTCGCTATGATGTGCGCTATTCCAGCGACGACGATCTTCGCGCCGGCAAGCATTTCACTATTCTGGAACTGAATGGTGCTGCGTCTGAAGCCACCAGCATCTACGACGATCGCAATTCACTCTGGAGCGCCTACCAGACTTTGTATCGGCAATGGAAATTGGTGTTTGCCATCGGCGCTGCCAATCGCGTGCGCGGCTCCGCCCCGCCTTCGCCGCTTGCAATCTGGAAAGACTGGTTGCAGTATCAGCGTGTGGCGGCTTCATATCCTGACGCCGACTAAAATCGCATGTGTACCCTGAGCTTCATCCCCGAAGGTGATAGATACCTGGTCGGAATGAATCGCGACGAGCAGATCGCTCGCTCGGCCGCGCTTCCACCCGAACGCTTTCCCATCGAGGGCGGTTACGCCATCTATCCGCGAGAGAATTCAGGCGGAACGTGGATCGCTGCAAACTCGTTTGGCGTCACTCTGGCGCTGCTCAACTGGTACTCGGTTGCCGCGATTGCTCCCAAGTCGCAAAGTCGTGGTGAGGTCATCCCGAAGCTGATTGCGGGAGAGGATTCAGGCTCGGTCCACGACGCACTCACCCGACTGCCGCTGGGCGGCACGCTGCCATTTCGCATGATCGGATTCTTCCCACAAGAGCGAAAGATCTCTGAATGGCGGTGGAACCAGCGACTTTTAGAGATCCTGGAATTCCCGTGGCAGCGCCAACACTGGTTTTCTTCCGGCATCTCCGATGCGGAGGCGGAGAAACAGCGGGGTGCCGTCTGCTCCCGCTCGTCTCCGAATGGAATTTCCATTGAGAGGTGGCTGCGTGAACTCCACCGTTCGCACGAGAACGGTCCCGGACCGTTCAGCATTTGCGTCCATCGGACAGAAGTGCGCTCACTTAGTTATTCAGAGATCTCATGGTCCAACAACAAACCATCGGTTTACTACGCGCCGAATTCGCCCTGCGAGGCGACCAAAGCGCGTGAGCACATCTCGCACCCACACGCGCGGTCTTGAATTGGGCCCCATCTCAGAATGGATTGCTGGTGCCTCGGCCTAGCGGAATCTCAGCACGATTCCGCCAGACACTTCCAGATTATGCTGGTTGTTGTCGCGTATTGGCGATATGAACTTTGATGTGCCCAGTGTGTAGAAATCGCGGATCTCGGCACGTAATCCGATCGGAAATTTTACTTTGACGGGCGTCGCAATATCCATGCCGCCGCCCCACTGCAGCGTTCCGCGCACTGTATTTCGCTCACCCAAGGTGCGAGGCGCACCGCTGATCAATCGATTTGCCTGTTGGTACCAACCCACACCGCCGCCAAAGCTCAGCCAAGGAGAAAATGTTCGCTGGGGAGCGAAGTTGACCCGGAAGGAAGGTGTGGCGAAAAAGGTTGCGTTCTCTTTTGGGAGGTTGATGTCGCTACTCGAATTGCCGACCGAAGGCGATGCAACCACCGGAAATTCCAACCACAGTGCAGCTGGCTCCTTCTTCAACAAGCGATGTGCGTAGTCAGCCTGAAACGCGATGCCGCTGGAGAAATCGACCTTAGCTCCGGCTTCCGTGCTGAGGGAAGGCGTCAGCGTTCCTCCTATCAAAAGCCCCAATTCATTTTTGTGATTCTGAGCAGTGCTGACAAGAGAACTGCCCAGAATAGATAGTAGAAGAAAACAATTGCGCATACCGGCTCCTTTGAGGGGGCGGGCCCTCTAGTGGAGATTCCGGTCGAGCAGAGAAGTTACAGTGATACCGGGACAAGTCACCGACCAGTTCAGGACTCGTAGAGGCTCGTACTCGAAGTGAATTAGTGTCTCACTCAGGGCGCCGCCTGCGAAAACTGCATCGGCCGCAGAACATCGATGGGCGTTAGAACCAGGATGCAGCCCGAGTAAGCCGAGCACGCTGCCACCGATTTGCGCACCACCGGCACCGGAAGGTCCAGTCGAGAGAAATCGAGTTGCTTGATGACCGGAATGGCGCTCGTGAGGTTTCCCTGACTAGACATCTCCAGAATATCTGTAACTTTGCCGTGCTCGACCAATAATAGGAATTCCGCGCTGCCGGACTTGAGCTTTAGAGGAAGGTGGAACGACCGCTGCTCTTGCTGATTGCTGCGCCGTTT
>Ga0137403_10004130_pt1 | contig 17168 bp, 13 predicted proteins | sample CZOMad2_1_16fung_FD_122057 | JGI IMG/M metagenome (GOLD analysis project Ga0137403, IMG submission 122057) | Vadose zone soil fungal communities from Angelo Coast Range Reserve, California, USA - CZOMad2_1_16fungal (Hybrid Assembly) | ecosystem: Environmental > Terrestrial > Soil > Vadose zone...
GGAGTTGCGCTGAACTCGAAAGGGAACGGAAGGATCGCGGCTTCCGGACTCGTCGACAAAATTTTTGTACAACCGGCGGCATCGGATGACGGAGTTGCTCTGGGAGCCGCGCTTGCACCCTATCTCGAAAACGGCGGGCGGCTGCCGAATAAGGCGATGCGGCACGCCTATCTGGGGCCGACCTTTGATGACGCAGCTGTCGAGACCGTGCTGCGCACCTATAAATTGTCATATACAAGATTGGATGATCCAGCGGGGACTGCGGCGGAACTCCTTTCACAGCGCAAGATTCTAGGTTGGTTTCAGGGGCGAATGGAATTTGGTCCGAGAGCCTTGGGAAGCCGCTCGATTCTGGCGGATGCGCGCGACCCGGAGATGAATGCCAAGGTGAACAATGCCGTGAAATTCCGAGAATGGTGGAGGCCTTTTGCGCCATCGCTAAAGAACGAAGCGGCGGCGGAGTATTTGGAGAGCGTCACGGACTCGCCGTTTATGATCTTGACCGCACAGGTGCGGCCGGAGAAGCGCGGCGTGATTCCCTCCGTTACGCACGTGGACGGGAGCGCACGGCCGCAGACCGTAGAGAAAGACATCAATCCACTGTACTGGCGTTTGCTTGACGAATTCGAGAAGCGCACCGGCGTTCCGGTGATCATGAACACTTCCTTCAATCTGCGCGGCGAGGCTATCGTGCATACGCCTACCGACGCGGTGCGTACTTTTTTCAGCTCTGGTATGGATGCACTGGTCATTGGCAGCTTTCTTGTGGAGAAATAGTGGCCCTGCAAACAAGCGCCATCTGCTGGCGCTGTCCCCATGACTGAACCCGTTGTTGCGCTGCTGGGCCGGCGTGATGAGCCAACTGACGCCGTCGAACAATATTGCATCCATCTTGGCGAGGCGTTGCGCACGCATGATTTCGCCATGGAAATTCTACGCGTGCCCTGGAAAGAGCGCGGCTGGCCTATCGCGCTACGCAATCTTCGGCAAAGGGCAACGGATTGGCGAGGGCGATGGGTCTTGCTGCAATACACGGCGCTTGCCTGGTCGCCCCGCGCGTTTCCGACGGAAGTACCGCGCGTGATTAAGATTTTGCGCGATGCGGGCGCACGTATCGGCGCGGTGTACCACGATGCGCAGCCGTATTCCGGCGATCGCGCAATCGATAAAGTTCGGCGCTTTGTGCAACAACGCATCATGCGCCAGGTGCTGCGCTCCAGCGACCAAGCCATCTTGACTGTACCTCTCGAAAAGCTCACCTGGATTTCTTCTGAATTGAAAAAGCCCGCTTTCATCCCGGTAGGAGCAAACTTGCCGTTGCTTGCGCCTTTCGGCGGTGCGAGCAGCGTGCACGACGGCGAGATGCCTGTGGTGGCGGTATTCGGCGTGACCGGAGGCACCGCAGGGGCGCAGGAGGTTGCACAAATTATTTCTGCAGTGCGCGGCGCGGCGAAAAAGCTGGGGAAATTGCGTTTGCTGGTATTTGGCCGGAATGCGGATGCGGCGGAGGCCGGCCTGCGCGCAGGTTTGCGCGATCGGGCGGTAGCACTTCGCGTAGCAGGAGTACTTCCCGAAGGCGACGTGGAAGCGCTCCTTCGGTCCTCGGATGTGCTGCTTTTTGTGCGAGGTCCCATCTCCAGCCGGCGAGGCAGCGCGATAGCCGGCATTGCTTGCGGTCTTCCGGTTATCGCTTTTGCAGGCAATGAGACCGCTGCGCCGATAACCGATGCCGGTGTGGTGCTGGTACCTGGCGGGAATGAGACGGCCTTGGGAGAGGCTTTGGTTCGCGTCCTAGGCGATCGGGAATACCACGCAAGGTTAGCCGAGCGAAGCCGCGCTGCATACAGGAAGCATTTTTCTTGGGAAGCCATCGCTTCGCAATACGATTCGCTATTAAAGCCACCGCGATAATCGCGACAGCGCATCTACGAGTCGCGTCGATAATTTCAACTGGGCGAAGGTCACAGCTTTGCCGAGTTTGGTGTCGACCAGTGCGTGGGAGACTGCGCGGTTACCTACAAAGTGCCTCGATGAGTTTTTCTTTCTTCTTCTCGGCGTAAGAGGTCAGCGCATCCAGCGAGGCGACGTAGCCACCCGTTGCAGCGACCGCGAGTAGCGTGAATGCTTTAGCGGGCAGCCAGCGATCGCCGGTCCATCGTCCCAGCCCCAAGACGAGCGAGCTGATGGCAAAAAGCAAGAGCTGCGCGGAGAAGGCAATCAGCACAGCCATTCTGGATTGTCGCTGCCCGTGTATCTGACCAAACGTCAATTTGCGCGGAAAACTTAACGATGACCAATTGGCGATCGACAACTGTCCTACCACGGTAAAAACTATAGCCGCCAGTGTAGCGAGGAAGATCGGCGCCGACGGCATCCCCACTCGGTAGCAAAACGCGGCAATGCACAACGCAAGCTCGATGGCGATCAGGCAAACTTGCACAAAATTTTTCCCAAGAAAGACCTCGCGAAAACGCAATGGCGCGGTGAAATACGTCTGCACACCGGCATTTTCGTAAGCAAAGCTGTTGTAAGCCGGTGTCATCAGAATTAAGACGATGTAGGCGACTAAGGCCGGGAAAAACAATTCTGGTGAGATACCCTTCGACCCCATGAAGTTCAATAGCGAGGACTGCGAAATTAGCGCAAAGACCAAGCCGGGCGGCAACAGCAGCATCATGGCGGCAAAGCCGTTGCGCAGCAGGTAGCGGACTTCTTTGCGAATGACTGCAGCGACTTGTGGCGAAAGTAAGCTGAGCCCATCCGCTCCCAATTCCGCGCGCTCAGCGTTGTTGCGATTAATTTTTGCGGCCGCTGGAGTTTCGCTCAACTCTTCCCCGCGATACTGCGCAGCAAAGCGCATCCATAACAGCGCGCCAAAAAGCGCCGGGTAGCAAGCCATCCCTGCAGCGGCAAGCGCGAATGCGCCGTAGCTCCCGGCCGCCGCGGCTCCGACGCCTTTGCCCACCAGCGATGCCGGAAAGTACGAAAGGTAGGGGAGAGCGCGCATAAACAAGGGTTCGGCGGAATCTCCGTAGCGATTCAGCAACGGGCCCACCAATTGCAGCGCCAACATCAGCAAAATAAACCCGGCGACAAATAGTTCCCGTGTGCGGCGCCCGGCCATAAGCCGTTCCATCCATGATCCGACCAAGCGTTCCAACGCCACGTTAAGCGCGATGAAAAGAACGGACATCAGGATCAACGCCGGCAGCAGGGCGAGGTTGGCCGCCGCCACTCCAAAGATGATGGCAATAATCCAGCAGACGGCAGCCAGGCCCGTAAAGTCCGCCAATCCGTACGCCAGCCCGATGATGTAAAACGCGCCAAAGCGTAGCGGAAAACGCAACATTGTGCGGAAATCAAAAGAAGCGCCAAAGCCCGCCACCATAATCGGAAGAAGCTGCCACCACAGGAAAATGGCCCAGAAAAGCAAGCCTAGCCAAGCGATTCTGCCGCTGGACACAAAATCGTACGCGCCCGCAGACAGTGCAAAACACACTCCTATCACGAACACACAGACCACCACTCCCAAAATAATCACGCCTATTAAGTCCAGCCTGTTTTGTTTTCGGCGCAAAAAATTGTGCAGCATCCGCCAGCGCAAGCCGGCGATCAGAGTGATTTGCTTCAAGATCCCGACTGGCTGCGCTATGTCAGCCACGAGAGCTCTTCGATCTGCGCTCGTTCCGCGCCACTCTGGCCAACGATGGACAGGAAAATCTGCTCCAGCGTTGTCTTGCTGCCTGCTTCACCGGCGATGCCCGCGCGCAATTCCTCGATGGAGCCCTGCGCCACCAGCCGTCCCTGGTGAATGATTCCAACGTGACTGCACAGTCGCTCGACAATTTCCAGCACGTGCGAAGTGAGAAAAATTGTCACGCCGCGTGCCGTCATTCGGCTCAGCAACGCCTTCAACGCTCCCGCCGCCAACGCATCCACGCCCTCGAAGGGCTCATCGAGAAAAAGTATGCGCGGCCCGTGAATCACTGCTGCCGCCAGCGCCAGCTTTTTCTGCATGCCATGAGAATAATCGGCGATCATGGATTTCGGGCGGTCCGCAAGCTGCATGAATTCGAGTAACTCGCGGGTACGCTGAAGGGTAGTGCCATGGTCGAGCCCGTACATTCGACCGACAAAATTTAAATATTCTGCTCCGGTCAGCCGCTCGAAGAGTCCCATGCCTTCCGGGACCACGCCGATCTGGCGCTTGACCTCGACGGATTGCGAGGAAAAATCCAGCCCCAGCAGTTGCACGCGTCCGGACGTTGGCGCCAGCAGCCCAGTCAGCATTTTAATGGTTGTGGATTTTCCCGCTCCGTTAGGACCCAGAAATCCGAAGAATTGGCCGGCCGTCACGCACAGATCGATGTTGTCCACAGCGGTAAGCGCGCCAAATCGACGCGTGAGCTTCTCCGTCACAATGGCCAAGTCGGTCATCTATTTCCCCAGGGTTGATAATTCGCAGCAAAACTCTAGCACGAAGATGCCGAAGCCTTTGGCGCGTCACGCCGCACGCGATCGCTCCTGCTCGGCACTACTCTTTAGACGGGAGTCTTTTGCGGAGTGGAAGCAACAACCGCGACCTGCGGTTCTTTCGCTGGGAACGCCGCGAGCACTGCGGGCAGTTCCACTCGAAAAACCGCGCCGCCTTGTTGCGAGTTATAGCAAAGAATCTTCCCGGCGTGCTCCTGCAGGATGCCAAAACAGATGCTCAGGCCCAGTCCAGTGCCTTTGCCCACCGGTTTCGTAGTGTAAAAAGGGTCGAACACGCGTTGTGGGTCCTTGATGCCTGGCCCGGTGTCGGTGAAAAGAATCACAACATTCCCGCGGTCGCGAATGGTCTTGATGGTCAGCACGCCGCCCTCCGTCGCTTCCATGGCGTCAATCCCGTTGTTGACGATGTTGAAGAATACCTGCAGCAACTGATTGCCATCGCCACGCACCCCGGGCAGCACGGATTCCAGTTGCATATCGATGCGCGATTTCGAAGAGCGCAAATCCAGCGCGCGCAATTGCACCGCGTTGGTCACCACGGTGTTGATGTCCAGCAGAGTCCGCTCCGGTGGCACCTGCCGCGCAAATCGGAGGAGGTTGGCTACCAGTGTCTTGGTGCGCCGCGCCTGATCGCGAATCTTTCCAGCGGTAACGCGCGCCTTTTCCGGCAACGTTGGGTCATCGGCCAGCAGGTCTGAGAAACCCAGAATCGCCGCTAAAGGGTTGTTGATCTCATGCGCCGCGCCCGCCGCCAACTGGCCGAGCGATACTAGTTTTTCGGTCTGCACCATCTGCGCTTGCAGTCTCTGCAAATTTTCAACGGACTGCTCTGACCGTGCCAGCAAACGCGCGCGGTCCGCGTCCGCTAGATGCGTTCGCAGGAACACGAGGAAAGCGATGGGCACAGAGGCAATCAGTGTAGTCATCAAACGAAAATCGCGCACCGCGGGGGCATCGTGCGCGAAACGCAGGGTGACAATCGCGAACACGGGCAATGAGATGACCGCCGCCATCGCCAGCCTGGCCGACCACATGCTTTCGCGAGGCCTTTCTTCGCTGTCTGACCCATTGTCTTGCGGACTGTCCAGGTCGCCGCGCTTCAAATAGGCGACTACGCCCGCCAATCCAAACCAGAGAAAGGATGAGATCAGCGGAAGATCGTAAGCGCTGCCGGTCGAATACTTATGCATGCTGATCGCCACGTTGATGGTCAGCGAAGAGAGCATATACATGGCCGCGCCGCCGAACAGGTTCGCATACACCACGCGCCAGGCGCCCTTAGCTTTTAGCCACAGTACGCCGAGGCCGATGACGATCACCATATTCTGTACATTGGTGACCACGTCGTAGTTGTAGTTGTATTGAGCCTCGGAAGGCGTTGCGTACATCCACGGGAAAACGACGAAAGCGTAGACGAAGGCCCACCAGGTGAACAGCAGAACGAAATTCAAATAGCCAACCTGCAAACGTAACTCGCCGCGCTTGCGGTGCGGCTGCAGCGCCAGCGCCGCCATGATGGGAATGCCTTTGAGGAAGAAAATAACATCTCCACCGTTGATGGTAGGCATCGGCTGGTGTTGGTAGACCTCGTAGTAGGTCCACTCAAATTGGCCGATCATCCATAGCGTGCAACTCATTGCCAGGAGCATCCAGAAAATGTTGCGGCGCCAATGAGGTGTGCCGGCGTTCAGAAGCAGCCCGGCATTGGCCAGCAGCGGGACGATACATTGCACGATATTCCCGAAAGTGGATACCGCCTGCGGATGGCCGCCCTGGGCGACAGACACAAGCGCGTAGACGCCGACTATCGCCAGCCACAATCCGACCAAGATGCCGATTATTCGAGATGAAGACATACTCGCGCTTCAGGTTATTTTAGAAGGGAAACCTGCGCATAGGCGCCCGCGTTATTTTGCGGATAGCGAAACGATAACTGCGCCATTCAATTTCTGCAGTTCTCTATTGCGGGCAAGCCGCGCCCCCGGCGATCCAGATCTTCATCTGCGCCACCGTGTCCGTCCGCGAAAGGGGCGGCAAGGTTCGGCCATCCCCCGGGTTCCAGCCCCAGCCCACCAAATCATCATTCGCGACGTGATCCAGAAGTTGATCGAGCGAGCGACCCCCATTCTGCTTTGGATCTTTGATCTGCTGGCACAGATCAGCGGGTGAACGCCCGACAAACACCATCTTGTGTTGTGGAGGAGGCAGAGCCCACTTCGGATTGCCCGGTGGCATATGCTCGCCAGGAAGATTGACGTTCTGGTGACAAGTGTCACACCGCATCGCGGTAACTCCGTGGCCATCAGTTCCACGTTTTACGTTTTGTATGTGCACGTGGCTGTCGTCTCCCTGCAATGGAGCATCGCCAGCGGGATGACAGTTCTGGCAGCGCGGCGAAGTCAGCACACGATAAAGCTGCAGAAATGCCGCGCTCGATGTGGAGGCATCAGGCTTGGCGGGTGTTTGCGCGGTACATGCGAGCACCGCGAAAAGAACCGCGCTGGCAAGGAGTGCTGAAGCCCAAAGAGAATTTTGATTCAGGCGCTTCACTGCCCAAAAGTTTCGTTTATTGAGGTGCGCTCTCATGATCGCGCCCCCGTACCTTCCGCCAAATCGCTTGCACGAATAGGCAGGCGGCGGATACGTTTACCGGTTATTGCAAAAATCGCATTGGTCAGCGCGGGAGCTACTGGCGGCACACCAGGCTCGCCTACGCCGGTCGGGTTCGCGCTGCTCGGGACGATGTACACTTCGATTTTCGGCGATTCAAAGATTCGCAGCATTTGATAGTCGTGGAAGTTGCTTTGCTCGACCTTGCCGGCCTTCAGCGTGATCTCTGTCTTCAGTGCTGCCGTCAGGCCAAAAACGATGCCGCCTTCCATCTGCGCTTTTACCGTGTCGGGATTAATCACTGTGCCGCAATCGACGGCGCAGACCACGCGATGCACGCGCACCCCGCCATCTTTTGCCACCGATGCTTCCACGACTTGCGCCACGTAGCTGTCGAAAGAAAAATGGCCGGCGATTCCGCGTCCCACTCCCGGAGGCAGCTTCGCTCCCCAATTTGCTTTTTGCGCTGCGAGGTCCAACACCGCGAGCATGCGCGGTTGATTGGCCAGCAATTTCCGCCGCAGTTCGTAGGGATCCTTTCCTCCTGCGTGCGCCACTTCATCCAAAAACGCTTCGACGGAAAAGCCCGTGTGCGAATGGCCTACCGAGCGCCACCATTGCACGGGGACGCCGATCTTCGGGCTGTGCAAGTCCACTTGCAGATTGGGAATTCCGTAAAGCAAATCCGCGGCGCCTTCCACGGACGTGCCGTCGACGCCATTCTTGACCATGAAAGATTCGAATAGCGTCCCTTGCATAATCGACTGGCCTACGATCGTGTGCGTCCAGGCGACCGGTTCGCCATTTGCATCGAGGCCAGCAGTAAATCGGTCGTGCCACATCGGGCGGTACCAGCCGCCCTTCAAATCGTCTTCGCGGGTCCACACTACTTTCACCGGCGCCTTCGTGACCTTCGCTACCTGCACCGCTTCGCGAACAAAATCCGAAGCGGGATTCGCGCGCCGCCCGAATCCGCCGCCCAGCAGCGTAGTGTGAATCTGGACTTTCTCCGGGGCCAGCCCTGCCACCTGCGCCGCACTCGCGCGATCCACGGTCTCGAATTGTGTGCCTGTCCAGATTTCGCAACTATCCGCACGCAGATCTACCACGCAATTCAAGGGCTCCATCATGGCGTGGGCCAAATACGGCACGTCATACTCAGCGGTAATCGTCTTGGCCGCCGACTTCAATGCACCATCCGGATCGCCAGTCTTTTTCGCGACCGCGCCTGGCGATTTCGCTTGCTCTGCAAAATCGCGCAGCATTTGCTCGGTGGACAATTCGGCATTCGGTCCCAAATCCCATGCAACCACCAGCTTGTCTCTTCCAACCTTAGCCGGCCAAAAGCGCTCGGCGATGACCGCCACGCCGGCCTCCACCTGCTCCACTGCCTTTACGCCCGGGACCTTCAGCGTTTCGCTGGCATCCACCTTCACCACTTTTGCGCCAAATACCGGCGGCCGCGCCACGACCGCAGTAAGCATTCCCGGCAAACTGACGTCCAGCCCAAACTGGGCGCTTCCATTCGTTTTGGATGGCGTGTCCAGCCGCCGCGTCGGCTTGCCGATCAAGGTGAAGCTCTTCGCATCTTTCAACTTCACTTCCGTCGGCGGCGTGAGCTGCGAGGCCGCGGTTGCCAGTGAGCCGTACGTTGCGCGCTTTCCAGTGGCGCGATGAAGCACCACGCCCTTGTCCACATGGCAACTCGCAACATCCACCTTCCACTGTTGCGCAGCGGCTGACACCAACATCGTTCGCGCTAGCGCTCCCATTTTGCGATAGCGTTCCCACTCCGCAGGCGATGTCGTGCTTCCGCCGGTCATCTGCATCCCGAAGATAGGATGGTTATAAACTTTGTCGACCGGCGCCGCTTCCACGCGAATCTTCGACCAGTCCGCCTCTAACTCTTCGTTCAGCAGCATTGGCAGCGACGTGTAGACTCCTTGCCCCATTTCCGAATGGCTCGAAATCACTGTCACGCTCTCATCGGTCCCGATGCGCACAAACGCATTCAGCGCGACTTGGTTATCTCCAGCCGCGGCTTTACTTGCAGCCGCGCTGGAAAGAGGCATGTGCCAGCTCACCAAGAGTCCGCCGCCAACTGCCGCGCCTGTCTTCAGGAATTCCCGCCGTCCTACCATCGCCGGTGCGCTCATCGCGTCCTCCCTGCGTTCAGTTCAGCGGCCCGATGAATGGCTTGTCGAATGCGCGAGTAGGTTCCGCAACGGCAGATGTTGCCGCCCATCGCTTCGTCAATATCTTTATCCGTGGGCTTGTGAATCTCCGCCAGTAGCACCGCTGCGCTCATGATTTGCCCGGACTGGCAGTACCCGCATTGCGGGACGTCCAGCTCGATCCACGCTTTTTGCAGCGGATGTGACAGATTGCTGGAGAGCCCTTCGATGGTCGTTACGTGCTTCCCTTCCGCCCGCGACACCGGGGCAACACACGAGCGGATCGCCTTTCCCTCCAAATGCACGGTACAGGCTCCGCAGAGCGCCATCCCGCAACCAAATTTCGTTCCGGTCAGTCCGAGCGAGTCTCGGAGTACCCACAGCAGCGGAGTCGATGGATCAACGTCCACCTGGACGGGCTTCCCATTTACAAAGAAATTGGTCATGTAATTTCCCCCGTGGCGAATGGCAATCTTGGTTTTCCTTTGGATGGCGGAAGCCAATCGAAGGTTACGACAGAACGTCGGCTATCTTGTACTCAACTTTTGATCCCGGCAAGAGAGCCTCTAGCTAGGTGGTCTCCAGAGCTAGGTCCCGTCATTCGCATCCAATCCGAGGCAGCAAACGTAGCATAATAGAGAGATTGAGCATCGCGGGGTTCGGAAAGTGACTAACGTTGCTTCGTAAGCCCACGGATTTGACATATGCGGATGTGACGCCCAAAAGCGTCTACGCGAATCGTCGCAACTTTTTGCGCGGCGCTGGCCTTGCGTTCATCGGCGCGTACGTCGGCAAGCGGCTATTCGATATGGCCGCTTCGCCGAGCGTTGCCGCGGGCACGAAGTTGACCACCATCAAAAGTCCCTTCAGCACCGACGAAAAAATCAATTCGTTCAATGATGTGACGCATTACAACAATTTCTACGAATTTGGTGTAGACAAAGGCGATCCAGCCAAGAACGCTCAAAAATTTGTCACTTCTCCCTGGACCGTTTCCGTCAGCGGCGAGGTGAAGAAATCTCGCAAATTCTCCCTGGACGAAATCCTCAAACTCGCTCCTCTTGAGGAGCGCATCTACCGCCACCGCTGCGTGGAGGGCTGGTCCATCGTCGTTCCCTGGATCGGATTGTCTTTCAGCGCGTTGGCCAATCTTGTCGAGCCCACGCCCAAGGCTCGCTTTGTCGCTTTCGAAAGTTATTACGATATCGGCCAGATGCCGCTCGGGCGATACGCCGGAATCCAGTTACCGTATGTCGAAGGCTTACGCCTCGACGAAGCCATGCACCCGCTCACGCTTCTCTGCGTCGGCATGTACGGTGAAACTTTGCCCAACCAGGATGGCGCCCCGGTGCGCCTGGTCGTCCCATGGAAATATGGATTCAAGAGCATCAAGTCGCTCGTTAAGATCCGTTTTGTCAAAGACCAACCGCCGACAACCTGGAATATGTCTGCCTCGCAGGAATACGGCTTCTATTCCAATGTTAACCCCACGGTCGATCACCCGCGCTGGAGCCAGGCTCGCGAGCGCCGCCTGCCCGACCTCTTTAAATCGCACAAGACTCTGATGTTCAACGGCTACGGCGATCAGGTCGCCAGCCTCTACGCGGGCATGGATTTGCGTAAGAGCTACTAGGCGGGAATCGCTGCGTGCCTACCCCTCTCGCCACCAAACTCCTCACCAGCAAATGGACTAAAGCCGTTTTATTCCTGCTGTGCGTCGGTCCCTTAGTCGGCATTATCGTGCCGTTCCTTCGCCACGACATCATCCCGGATCCGCTGGAATTCATACAGCATGATACCGGGGACTGGACCCTGCGCTTTCTCGTATTCACCCTCGGCATCACGCCGCTGCGCCAGCTCCTTCATCTACCTGAGCTAATCCGCTTCCGCCGCATGCTCGGCCTCTTCGCCTTTTTCTACGCGTGCCTGCACTTCAGCACTTACCTTGTTTTCGACAAAATCTTCGACATTCACGAAATTTGGAAAGACATTTACAAGCGCCCCTTCATCACCGTGGGTTTCCTAGCATTTACCCTGCTCATTCCTCTGGCCATAACGTCCACCGCAGGCTGGATTCGCCGTCTGGGCGGCCGCCGCTGGCGCATCCTGCACCGCGCCATCTACGTCAGTGCTGTTTGTGGAGTCATTCACTACTACTGGCTGGTGAAATCCGCGGTAATTCGTCCGCTGTTCTACGCGGCGCTGGTGGGTTCATTGTTGGCTTGGCGAGTAGGCGACTGGCTGTTGCGCCGCCGCCGCACAGCTCTCGCTAATGCCGTGGCGCCGCAACGCGCTCCAATTAACGTTTCTCAGTGATTGTGTAGCCTAGTTAACTGGCGGGGCTTCCTCAAGGTCCAGCCCCCAAAAGCGCGGTGCCGGCGTAAGGAACTCCACGCCCACGCGTTGCCGCTCGGCCGGTTCCCCTAAAAAAACGACGCGGCACTCCTGCTCTTCCATCGTTTCCGGATGCGTCAGCACCAGCATCTCGCCATCGTCAATCTCATGCTTCAGGAGAATCAGCGCGCCGTGCGAATTCACCACCACGGTTTCGCACGTCTCGCGAAACTTCCGCCCGTTATGGCCGCGCCCATGCGCCTGCAACTTCATCTTCAGGAAAGCTCGTCCGCTGCGTCGCGGTGACTTGGAAGCGACAGTGTCCATGCTCCCATGTTCCAGCCCGCCGCAAACCCGCGTCAATTGCCCCAGAGGCCAGTTGTTCCCCACCAGCAACTCAATTGTTCTCTGCGTAACTCGGCCTTCTTAGCGACACCGCGTTATCTTTTCTTTCTTTAAGCCGCCATCCCAATTCGGCGAATCAAGTCCTCCTGTTCCGTCCGATTCTCCGCCCCAATCGTGAACGCATCCAGCAACCCCAGCCCCAGCGCGAATTTCAGCGCCTCATCCTGTCGATCGCGCATTTGCCCCTGCCCCAAAATCTTCATCCCAACGATTCCTTTCCCCGCCGCTTTCATTTCCTTGATCACGCCCACCACTGTCTGCGGGTCGGAATCCATCATCGCGCCCACCGGATTGATGCGCACCAAATGCACCTGCACCCATGGAGACTTCGTCGCCGCCCGCAGCGCCTCAATCGAGTGGCACGAGCACCCATGCGCGCGAATCGTCCCCTTCTGCTTGGCCTCTTCCATTACGTCCATCACGCCGCGGAACCGCTCCGTCCAATCGCCCTCCGTCAAGCAATGCATCAAGCAAATATCCAGATAGTCCGTCCCCAGCTCGCTGCGAAAGCGCTCGATATCCGCGCGCGCAGTCGTCGCATCGCGAGCCCAAGTTTTGGTCAGCACCGTCACTTTGTCCCGCGGCACATGCTTCAGTGCCTCGGCCACGTGCGGATGGCTCCCGTACGAGTCCGCCGCGTCAAAAAATCGCAGGCCATGCTCGTATCCATTCAGCAGCATGTCCGACAATCCCTTGACGCCCAGCGCCGTCTGGTGCGAGTGATGTCCGACGCCAACCGTCCCCGTGCCCATCGCCAACAAGCTAGTCTGAATCCCCGTCTTCCCGATAGTCACCGTCTCATTCGCCGCAAATTTGCGCGGCAGAGCAGGCAGCGCCGCCAGCCTCTCTTCCCGCGTCATTCCCAGCTTGTTTGCCCATGCAGACGACCCCAGCAACCCGCGTTGCGCCGCGAATCCGGCGCAGCCCAGTAAGGCGGCAGCTCCCATCCCGCCCGCCGCGTGCTTCATAAATTCTCTGCGTTTCATGGTTCCTCCTGGACATCATCCCCAGGCTGAGTCTACGGGTTAAGACGCGCCTCCCCGTCTCTCGGTTATCAGTGCTCTTCCAGAAGAAGCCGCGTAACCTCTAAGGCGATCGCTGCATTTCGATCGCCGAGTAGCGTCCGCCGGCATGGGCATAAGCTGCATAGACAAGCATCCGCTGCGAGAACGGGAGATACGCCAACGCAGCTGTACACAACAGCACCACTCCTTGCAGCTGACCCAGAAACAGTAGCGGCGCAGCCGTCCACGCCTCATCCAGCAGCAACACCACCGGAAAAAGCCATCGAAACTTGCGCCCGAAATCCGAGTAATCCAGGCTCACAGCGGTGAGCTGATAGAGTCGGACCGGAACGCCCAGCACACCCGCCAGCAACAGCGTTTGTCCTAGCACCGCAGTGCCGTACAGCTCCTGGCTGACTCGTAGCACGTCGTGAAACTTATAAAGCGCAATCGCATACATACTCAGGTATCCGATTTGAATCAGCAACAATAGCGCCCGCGCCCCCGTCCGGCTCATCGTAAGCGGCGCAATCGGAGAGTGAGCAACGGCCGCGGAGTCACTTTGCTTAGGTCCCAGGCTGCGCCGCAACGTGGTCAAATCAGCGCTCAAGTCGCGTGCGGAGGGATAACGTTCATCCATGCGCTTCCGCAAGCACTTCTGCAAAATGCGGCCCAATTCTGGCGGAGCCACAGGGTTTCGCTGTGCGATCGGGGGCGCGTTTTCCTTAAGGATGTTCGCAATGGTCGAGGTGGGCGAGCGCCCCACAAAGGGATTGCACCCGGTGGCCAACTCGTACAGAACCAGTCCCAACGCATACAGGTCAGTACGCGGATCGACCGGCTCTCCTTCAATCTGTTCCGGCGACATGTACTCCACCGTGCCCAATAGCAATCCCGCATCCGTCGACATCGTGGCCGTTTCGGCTAGCCCCGCGCCCGTCGCCGTCTTCGATGCCACTGGCAGGAACAATTTCGCCAGCCCAAAATCGAGCACTTTCGCTTTTCCATCCGTGGTCACGAAGATGTTTGCCGGCTTGATGTCGCGATGCACGATGCCCGACGCATGCGCCACATCCAGTGCTTGTGCGACCTGCCACGCCAACTCCACCAGCCACACTGCAGTGAACTTTCTGCCCACGTAGTATTTGAGCGTCTGCCCCTGCAGCAGTTCCATGACAATGAAGAAACTTCCGCCCTGCTGCTCGTGCACATCATGAATGGTGCATATGTTGGGATGATTTAGTGCCGATGCCGCTCGGGCTTCGCGTCGAAAGCGCGCGGTAGCTTGCTGATCCCGCGACAGTGCCTCAGGAAGGAACTTTAGCGCCACCAGGCGCCCCAGCCGAGTATCCTCGGCCTTGTACACCACACCCATTCCGCCGCTGCCCAGTTTCTCTAGGATGCGAAAGTGCGAAATGGTCTGACCAACCATTGCTGGGGCGCTCTTGGTGCGTCATGTTAGGCTTCGCCCTCGGGCAAGTCAAACAATCCATCCGCAGAAGAAGTCCTCCCGAGAATATTTCCCTTATGGCGCTTACTCTGTTGCCACTTGCTCTGTCATCTTGGTAGGTGCGTCATACGGCACCAGCCCTTCCCTTCCGTACTCCCTCCCATCAAGCTGAATGAAAGGACTTCCGAATCGAAATTTCAAAACACGAACGCCGCCGCCATCCGCGGTATCGCGCGCCCAAAAGCCTGCTGATGGCTTGGCAAGGCGCCGGAAAGCGCAACGCCTCCAATGTAGAGGAGTTGGGCGTAGGCGGAGCGTTCCTCCTCGTCGCCCACCCACTTTCCGCCGGCACCCACGTCGAGCTTCTCTTCGACGTCACCGGTGGAGAAGTCCGCGCCCGCGGTGTCGTCCGCCACGGCCGCCCGGGTCACGGCATGGGCGTGCAATTCGTGCACATGGGCTCCGAGGATCGCGCACGCCTGCATCGTTTCGTCAAAGAACTCGCCCAAGATCACAGCCTGGAACCAGTACCGGCGCCAGCGAGTTGGTTCGAGCGCGGCCCTCTCCCGCTGGACTCCGGCGAAATCAAAACGCATCACGAGCTTTTCGCCCTGCTCAATAAAATTTATTCCGCGCGACTCACCGGCCAGCTTCAGCTCGTCCTCGGCCGCGTAGAGCGGCAGCTCTTTTTCGATGGCGGCCAGCTCGTCTTCGCCACCAGCAGCGACCGCCAGGACAGCCTCGGCGAAATGATGCTGCGCGAAGGCGCCATCACACAAAGTCAATTTGAAGAAGCTGCCGAACTGGTGAAGACTGGCCAGCGCTTCGGTTCCGCCATCGCAGAAATGGGCATCTTCACCGTCGACCAAGTCGTCGGTTGGGTCCAGCGCCAGCTAACCCAAATCACATCTTCGGTCCTCGACTACCCCTCTGGCCGCTTTTATTTTTTCAGCTCGCTCGAAAAAAACGTCGTCCCGGAAATCTCCATCCCGGTTCCCCTGGGCAAACTCCTGCTCGAAGCTGTGCGCCGCGCCAAAGATCTTCCGCTCCAGCATCTCGCCGCCGATGCTGATCTCCAGATTGATCTGTCGCCGGACCCGCTGCTGCGTTACCAAGCCGTCGAACTCGACCATATCGAGCGCCGCCTCCTCGCATCCATTTCGCATCCCGTCTCCGCCAATTTTTTCCTCGCCAACTGTACGGTGCCCAAGGAATCCGCCGCCCGCGCGATCTATGCTCTGCTTGTTCTCGGCGCGGTCATCAGCGTGAAGGCACCTACCGGCGCGGCTCATTCCAAGCCGGCAGCCGAGCAAGCCGCCCAGCATGCGCCGATACCTGCCGCGACACCTGTCGCGGAACAACCTTCGCCCATCGCCGAACCTGAACCCCAACCCGCCCCCGTCGCCGAAGACGCGCTCGACGCCAAAAAATTTGAGGAAGAAATCCGCGCCCTGCTCGACCTCGCCGGCAAATCCACTTACTACGAACTGCTGGGCCTCAGCGCCACTTCCCCACCCGAGCAGGTTAAAGAAAATTTCCATCGCATGGCCCGCAAATTTCACCCCGACCGCCACATGGGCCATAGCGAATGGCTAGATTTGCTCCAAGACTTGATGGCGCGCCTGACCATCGCCTACAAAACTCTCCTCGACGAACCCAAGCGCGTCGCCTACGACAAGCAAATCGCTGCCGCCGGCGCCTTCACCCTCGGCCAGGACAAAACCGAGTCCGAAGAAACCGTGGACGAATGCTTAACCCGCGCCAAGCAAGCTCTCCGCGCACACAATTTCGCAGGCTCCATCTTATGGCTGCGAAAGTGTGTCGAAATCGCGCCCGATGTCGCCAAGCACCACGCTATGCTCGGCCGCAGCCTCGCCGCTTTCCCGCAATATCGCCAGGACGCCGTCCGCCACTTCTCCATGGCCATCGAACTCGATCAATGGAACACCTCCGCATACTTCCAGTTCGGCGAACTCTACGAAGTGATGGGCCTCCCCTGGCGCGCCGTCCCCCACTACCGCCGCATCCTCGAAATCGATCCCGAGCACGCCAAAGCCATCGAGCGCCTAGCCGCCCTCGAGAACGAAATCGCCTCCGCCAGGCCCAAGTCCGGCAAATCCTTCCTCTCCCGAATGCTGCACCGCAAATAGCGCCTTTCCGGCCAATGAAGTTGAGCCCGCAGTAACTGTCCATTTAATTTTATAAACGTCTGAATATCCTCTTTGACTACGTACCTTCGCCGTTCTGAATTCCGTCAAGCACCACAAACCCGTTGACATGCGTGTTGAAGCGAAATAATGTTCGCACACAACAGGGGCTGTGCGCTGTTTAGTCAAAAAATTCAACGAGCCTTGCGATCGGCTTCGCTCTTTTGCCGGAACGTCCGCAATCTTAGGGGGTTCATGCGATGCGTAAGTCTTCAATAGTGGTGTTTCTCGCGGTCGTGTTCCTCATCTTTCCCTTCACAATCACGTCCGTCGATGCCCAGGAACGGAGAGGCTCTCTCACCGGCCACGCCGTGGATGTCAACCAGGATCCATTGGTCGGCGCTCGTGTTGGATTGGAGCCTGTGGGCTACACCACTGCTTCGGACGCTCAAGGCAAATTCTCTATTTCTGATCTCGTGCCAAATAAATACACGCTCACAATCTCCTACGTTGGGTTCAAGACCTTCTCCCGTGAAGTCGTCATCACACT
>Ga0137403_10004131_pt1 | contig 17167 bp, 17 predicted proteins | sample CZOMad2_1_16fung_FD_122057 | JGI IMG/M metagenome (GOLD analysis project Ga0137403, IMG submission 122057) | Vadose zone soil fungal communities from Angelo Coast Range Reserve, California, USA - CZOMad2_1_16fungal (Hybrid Assembly) | ecosystem: Environmental > Terrestrial > Soil > Vadose zone...
GACCGTGCAGGCCGACGGCGCGCCGCTGGCGATGCCGATGTGGTTTCTCCACGCCCCGACGAGCCTGACGATGATCAGCGTCGCCGACACGCAGAAGGTCCGGAACCTGCGCCGCGATCCGCGGGTGTCGCTGGTGGCCGAGGCGGTGGCCGGCGGCGGCGAAGTGCGCGGGGTGACCGTGCAGGGTCGCGCGGAGTTCCTGTCCGACGGCCCAGAGCGCCGCGCCCTCATCGAGCGATTCCACGAAAAGTATCGCGGTCTCCAGCGCCTCTGGAACGGCACGGCCATGCCGGCCAACCGCGTCATGTTCAAGATCGCCCCCTCGCGCGTCAGGAGCTGGGGGCTTGGATGATCGCCGAAGCCGGCCGCTTCGACGACGCGCTGCGGGCGCGGGTACGGATCAACCTCGCCGGATTCGCGCGCCGGCCGATCGCCCCTGACGGCCGCCGCCCCGCCGCCGTGGCGGTCGTGCTGCTTCCGGACGAGGAGGGACGCGCCTGCTTTCTCCTGACTCGCCGCACGGCCACCCTGCGAGCCCACGCTCGGCAGTGGGCGCTGCCCGGCGGCCGGATCGACGCCGGCGAGACCGCGGAGGGCGCGGCGCTGCGCGAGCTCAAGGAAGAGGTCGGACTCGGGCTCGAGGCGAGCTCGGTGCTCGGGCTCCTGGACGACTACGGTACGCGCTCGGGCTTCATCATCACGCCGGTCGTCGCGTGGGCTGGAGAAACGGGCGAGCTTGCGCCCAATCCAGCCGAGGTCGCCCACGTGTACCGTGTGCCGCTCGCCGAGCTCGACAAGCCGGAAGTCCCTCGGCTGATCACGATTCCCGAGAGCGACCGTCCGGTCATCCAGGTCCCGCTGCTCTCGTCGCTCATCCACGCCCCGACCGCCGCCGTGCTCTACCAGATCCGGGAGGTCGTCGTGCACGGCCGCGCCACGCGAGTCGCCCACTTCGAGCAGCCGACCTGGGCCTGGAAGTAGGGAAACGACCGCACACCGGAAGGAACGGGCGTGTCGGAGCCGGGTCGCGTCTATATCAGGCCACCCTCGGTGGGAGCCGGCCTCACGGCCCCCGCTACAAAAGTGTATTCTCTGCTGGCGCAGGAGGGGGCCTAGATGGGCGTGCTCGATGGACAGGTGGCGATCGTGACCGGCGCCGGCAGCGGGATCGGCCGGGAAACGTCGAAGCTCTTGGCGGCCGAGGGTGCCCAGGTCGTGGTCACGGGGCGCCGCCGTGCCCCGCTCGACGCCGTCGTCGCCGAGATCGGCTCCGGCCGCGGGCGAGCCGTGGCCCGCGCGGTGGACATCGAGGACCGCGAGGCAGCGCTCGGTCTCGTCCGGTGGACGATCGACGTGTTCGGCCGGATCGACGTGCTCGTCAACAACGCCGGCTACTCGAGCCGCGCGCGGTCGATCCGCTGGGTGCCGAAGGACGAGTGGGACGGCGTGATCAACGTCAATCTGAACGCGGTCTACACGCTGACGCAGGCTGTCCTGCCCGACATGATCGAGCGGGGTGGCGGCACGATCGTGACGGTGTCCTCGGCCGCCGCGCTCCGGCCCGGCCTGATCGGCGGCGCGCCGTACGGCGCGGCCAAGGCCGGAGCGCGGAACCTGATGGGTCACGTCCACAACGTCCTGCGCGGCAAAGGAATCCGGGCCACCACCATCATGCCCGGTGAAGTGGACACGCCGATCCTGTCGCGGCGTCCCCTCGTGCCCGACGGCAGGGCGCGCGCGACGATGATGCAGCCGGAGGACGTGGCCCGCGCGGTGCTCCTCTGCGCGACGCTCCCCCCGCGGACCGTGATCGAGGAGATCGTGATGAGCCCGACGATCGCGCGCGACTGGAGCGCGGACGTCGCGGTCGCGGCCCGCGAGGGCGGGCCGGATGAGGCGTCGTGATTCGGGAGGAGACGGCATGACGGAGACGAAGTTCACGATCATCGACGGCGGGCAGGTCGCCGAAGTCGGCGAGCGCGAGGGCGTCGAGCTGGCGAAGCTGGCCGAGGCGGCCGGACGCCCCGTGGCGGTCGACTGCGACGAACGGGTCGCCTACCTGGGCGTCAGCGCCCACGAGCGGGCGCAGACGCTCGCCTCGCTCGAGGCGCCGGACTTCACGCTCCCCGACCTGGACGGGCGGCGACACTCACTCTTGGAGCACCGCGGGACCAAGGTGCTCCTGGTCGCCTACGGATCGTGGTGAGGCTGTCGCCTCGACCTGCCGGTCTGGCAGGCCATCTATGAGGAGCTCCGAGGATATGGCTTCACGGTGATCACGGTGGCGATCGACCGGAGCGCGGAGGACGCGCGTCCGTGGATCGAGGCGGCGAGACCCACGCACCCGTCCTTGATCGACACGGCCCACGTGCTCGCCGACCTCTACAACATCGTGAACGTCCCGACGATCCTCTGGATCGACGAGCGCGGCCGGATCGTCCGCCCGAACGACGTCGCCTTCGGCACCGACACCTTCAAGCACATCACCGGCCTCCAGGCGGCCACGCATCTCTCGGCGCTCCGCGCCTGGGTCCGCGGCGAGACGGCCGCCTTGCCGGAGGCACGGGTTCGCGCGCTGCAGTTGCTGCCGACGGATGACGACCAGCGGGCGCGCGCCGAGTTCGGCCTCGGCGAGTGGCTCTTCAATCAGGGACGGACGGAGGCGGCCGCGCGCCATTTCGCGAAGGCCGGCGAGCTGGCGCCTCACGACTTCACGATCCGACGCGGGACAATGCCCATGCGCGGGATCGATCCGATGGGCCCGCAGTTCCGCGAGATGCTCGGAGCGTGGGTCAAGGCAGGGAACCCTTACTATCGACCGTTAGCGGAGTGACCATGGGAATGCTCAGCGGAAAGACAGCTCTGGTGACAGGGGCCGGACGGGGAATCGGACGCGGGATCGCGATCGCGCTGGCCGCGGCGGGGGCGAAGGTGGTCGTCAACGACCTCGGCGTCTCGTTGAGCGGTGAGGGCAAGGAGAACACGCCCGCCCAGTCGGTGGTCAACGAGATCGTCGAGGTGGGCGGCACGGCGAAGGCCGACTACGGCTCGGTGGCGGACTTCGGCCAGGCTGCCGCGATGGTGCAGCAGGCCATCGCCACGTGGGGTCGCATCGACATCGTGGTGCACGTCGCCGGCATCCTGCGCGACCGGATGATCTTCAACATGACCGAGGACGAGTGGGACGCGGTGGTCAACGTGCACCTGAAGGGCATGTTCAACGTGGTGCGCGCGGCCTCCGTGTCGATGCGCGAGCAGAAGAGCGGCCGCATCATCAGCATGTCGTCGGTGTCCGCGCTCGGGGCGCCGGGCCAGCCCAACTACGCCGCCGCGAAGGCCGGGATCATCGGGCTCACCTGGTCCACGGCGAACGCGATGGCGAAGTACGGCGTGACGGTGAACGCGATCATGCCGAGTGGCGCCACGCGCATGATCGACTCGACGCCGCGGGGCCGGCTGGTTTTCGAGCAAACCGGCAAGTGGCCGAGCGAGCAGGCGATCGGGACCGACCGCGACCCCGACAACGTCGCGCCCATCGTCGTCTACCTGGCGAGCGATGCGGGTGCGAACGTCAACGGCCAGGTCTTCCACGCGCGGGGCTACGGTTACACGCTGCTCGCCCAGCCCCACGCCGTGCGGCACATCAAGGCCGGGCGTCGCTGGGATCCCGAGGAGCTGGTGAAGATCTTCCCCGAGACGCTCGGTGGCAACCTGAAGCAGCCCCCGAGCATCGAGTTCGGGCAGAAGCTCGACGAGCGTCCCGCGGACGAGTGGCGGGACCTCGGCGGCGGGCGGCGCTTCTGGAAGTCCCGGTACGAGGAGCCGTGAAGACCGTCCTCATGGTGTGCCACGCCAACACCGCCCGGAGCGTGATGGCCCACGTGCTCCTGGAGCGGATGTTGGCGGGGCGGGGCGTCGACGGCGCCATCCGGGTCAGGTCGGGAGGGATCGCCAACTACGCGCGGGACGGCATGCTCGCCTCGCTGGACGCGCGCCTGGCGCTCCGCGAGGAGGGCATTCATCTGGCCGAGGAGGACTTCGCCTCGACCGACCTGAAGCGGCATCGCCACCTGCTCGCCGAGGCGGACCTGATCCTGACGATGACCGCGCTCCAGAAGCAGATGCTCGGCGCCTTCGACGAGGCCCGCGACCGCCCCGTGTTCACGCTCCGGGAATTCGTCGGCGAGGCCGGCGACATCGACGATCCCGCGACCCAGGGCGAGGAGGTCTTCCGCGTCTGCCGCGACGAGATCAAGCGCTGCCTGGAAAAATCGGTCGCGCGGCTCCTGATGATATTGTCGGGGTGAGGCGGGAGACCTCGATGATCGACGCGTCGTTCGACATCCGCTCCGCCGGCCGGTCGTCGAATGACGGCGTGAGCGGCGCGTGACCCCGCGCGGCCGTCTCTTCCGGAAGTACGTGATCGTTTTTGCCGGTCTCGTCAGCGGGGCCCTGCTCGCGTCCGGCGCCATCGAGATTTACTTCTCCTACCATGAGAATCGGGACGCGCTCGTCGCGCTCCAGCGCGAGAAGGCGCTCGGCGTGGCGTCACTCATCGACCGATTCATCAAGGAGATCGAACAGCAGATCGGCTGGACGACCCAGCCTCAGCTCGGTGCCCCGTCCGCCGCGATGTATCAACGCCGTGTCGACTACCTGCGACTGCTCCGACAGGTGCTGGCGATCACCGAGATCAGTCATCTCGACGCCGAGGGCAAGGAGCAGCTGCGCGTCTCGCGCCTCGCGATGGACGTTGCCGGCAGCGGGACCGACTTCTCGCGCGAGCCGATGTTCGTCGAGGCCAAGGCCGGGAGGATCTATCACGGGCCGGTGTACTTCCGGAAGGAGTCCGAGCCCTACATGACGATCGCCATGGCGGGCAGCGGCCAGGGCGCCGGCGTGACCGTGGCGGAGGTGAATTTGAAGTTCATCTGGGACGTCGTGTCCCGGATCACGATCGGCAAGGCCGGCCACGCGTTCGTCCTCGACGGCCAGGGCGTCCTCATCGCGCACCCGGACATCAGCCTCGTGCTCCAGAAGACCACCTTCGCCGGCCTTGACCAGGTCAAGGCGGCGTTGGCCGGCGCGCTGGCGTCCGGTGAGCGACCCGAGCAGGTCACGATCGCCCGTGACTCGAAGGGCCGGCGCGTGATGACCGCCTATGCGACCATCGCCCCGCTCAAGTGGTCGGTCTTCGTGGAGCAACCACTCGGGGAGGCGTTCGAGACCCTGTACGCCTCGATCGAGCGGACGATCGGCCTCCTCGTGCTCGGCGTGCTCCTGGCGGTCGCGGCGAGCCTGGTCCTCGCCCGAAGGATGGTCACCCCCATCCAGGCGCTCCAGGCCGGCGCGGCCAAGATCGGCGCCGGGGAGCTGGAACAGCGGATCGAAGTCCGGACGGGCGACGAGCTGGAGGCGCTGGGCGACCAGTTCAACAGCATGGCCGCCCAGCTCAAGGAGTCGTACGCGGGGCTCGAGCGCAAGGTCGAGGCGCGGACGCGCGAGTTGACGGAGTCGCTCGAGCAACAGACGGCGACCGCCGAGATCCTGCGCGTCATCTCGAGCTCGCCGACGGACATCCAGCCGGTACTGGAAGCAGTAGTAAGCAGTGCCGCTCGACTCCTCGACGTCGATCACGTGCAGCTGCTTCTCGTCCGGGGGGACGTCCTCGAGCTGGCGGCGGCGCATGGAGGGTTTCGGGCGGCGCCGACACGGCCCATCCTGCGAACCTACGTGACGGGCAGGGTGGTGATCGATCGTCAAGCGATACACGTGCCGGACATCGAGCTTCAACGGGACGAGTACCCGGACGCACTCCGGGGGCGTGTGCGTACGGTGGCCGGCATGCCCCTGCTCCGGGAAGGAGTGCCCATCGGCGTCATCCAGGTCCTCCGTGTGGAGGTGCGACCGCTCTCGGACAAGCAGATGGCGCTGCTCAAGACCTTCGCCGACCAGGCGGTCATCGCGATCGAGAACGTCCGCTTGTTCCAGGAATTGCAGGCGCGGACGCGCGAGCTGGCGCGGTCGGTCGAGGAGCTGAAGGCGCTCGGCGAGGTCGGTCGGGCGGTCAGCTCCACGCTCGACGTCGAGACCGTGCTCAACACGATCGTGTCCCGCGCGAGCCAGCTTGCCGGAGCTGATGGGTGCTCGATCTACGAGTACGACGAGGAAGTGGAGCAGTTCCGGCTGCGGGCGGCGCACAACTACAGTGCGGCGTTCGTCGAGGCGACCCGCGCGATGCCGCTCCGGAAGGGTGAGGGGCTCATGGGTCGTGCCGTGCAAACGCGCGAGCCGGTTCAGATCCCGGACATCGCGGTGCCCGGGGTCTATCAGAGCCGTCTTCGCGATGTTCTGATCGGAGCCGGCTATCGCGCGATCCTCTCCGTCCCGCTCTTGCGCGAGGACGAAATCATCGGGAGCCTCTCGCTGACCCGCAAGGCGCCCGGCGAGTTTCCGGCCGAAGCGGTCGAGCTGCTCAGGACCTTCGCCACCCAGTCCGCGCTGGCTCTGCAGAACGCGCGCCTGTTCCAGGAAATCGAGGAGAAGGGGCGCCAGCTCGAGGTCGCGAATCGCCACAAGTCCGAGTTCCTGGCCAGCATGTCGCACGAGCTGCGGACGCCGCTCAATGCCGTCATCGGGTTCTCGGAAGTCCTTCTGGACCGCATGTTCGGCGAGATCAACCCCAAGCAGGATGAGTATCTGCAAGATATCCTGAGCTCCGGCCGCCATCTCCTGTCACTCATCAACGACATCCTCGACCTCGCCAAGATCGAGGCCGGTCGCATGGAGCTGGATGTGGCCGACTTCCACCTCCCGCAGGCGATCGACAACGCGATGACGCTGGTGCGCGAGCGCGCCGCCCGTCGCGCGATCGTGCTCGAGGTCGGGATCGATCCGCGGCTCGGAGAGATCAAGGGTGACGAGCGGAAGGTCAAACAGGTGCTGCTGAATCTTCTCTCGAACGCGATCAAGTTCACGCCCGAGGGAGGTCGCGTCGGGGTTCAGGCCGGGCCCGCCGACGGCTTCGCCGAGATCTCGGTGACGGACACCGGCGTCGGGATCGCGCCCGAGGATCACGAGGCCGTCTTCGAGGAGTTCCGCCAGGTCGGCACCGACTACGCCAAGAAGCACGAAGGAACAGGGCTCGGCCTGACCCTCTCACGGCGATTCGTCGAGCTGCACGGCGGCACGATTTGGGTGAAGAGCCAGCTGGGTCAGGGCGCGACGTTCACGTTCACCCTGCCGCTCTCCGCGGGTGGAAAATCGGAGCCGGAGAGATGACGGGTCGCGGTTACCGCCAGACGGACGCCGGGATGAGCGCGAGGCCAGTGAAGGGAGGGAGGTCCACCGGGACGCCGCCGAACGCGCGGAGAAGGAGAGAGTATCGCGCGCCGGCCAGGCGATACGCCTCGATCACTTGTGCCTCGGCGTCGACGAGCCAAAAGAAGGGCACGCCATGGCGGGCGTAGAGGTGCAGCTTGGTAACTCGGTCGACGGGGACCGTGGAAGGCGAGAGGATCTCGATAACCAGCGTGGGCGGCCCCTCGATCCCGCGCCGGCTGATGGCGCCGGCGCGGTCGGGCGCGAGGTAGACGAGGTCGGGCTGGACAATTGCGGTGTCGCTCATGATGACATCGAGTGGGGCGTACAGGATCTCGCCGAGGTCGTTCGCCCGAATGTGGCTATCGAGCAGTCGGAAAAGGTTGGCGCTGCACCGCTGGTGGTGGGGACTGGGCGCCGGAGTCACCGACAGTTCGCCGTCGTGAATCTCATAGCGCCGCCCGTCGTCGGGAAGCGCCGTGTAGTCGCGATAGGTGAGGGCGACATGACGGCTGCTCATCGAGGCAACCTCCAACCGCATTCTATGGGGCCACGGAGCTGGGCGTCAATGCGCCGGAATAGAGACATCGCCGTGCTACCGGTGGGGCCATGGCAAACGAGCTGATCCTGATCGTCGAGGACAACGAGAAGAACCTCAAGCTGGTGCGGGACGTGCTCCAGCACCGCGGCTATCAGACGATCGAGGCCGGCACCGGCGAGGACGGCGTGCGGCTCGCGAAGGAGCGCCACCCCGACCTGGTCCTCATGGACATCCTGCTGCCGGGGATCGACGGCATCGCGGCGCTCGGCCGGCTCCGCGCCGATCCGGCGACGCGCGCGATCCCGGTGATCGCGGTGACGGCGTCGGTGATGACCCACGACCGCAAGAAGATCATGGCCGCCGGCTTCGACGGCTACCAGAGCAAGCCGATCAAGGTGAAGGACTTCCTGGAGGCGGTTCGCGAGATGCTCGACCGTCCGGCCGGAACGTAGCGGCGCCCATGCCCGAGAAGATCCTCGTGGTCGACGACGTGCCCGTCAACGTCAAGCTGCTCGCCGACCTCCTGCGCGTGAGGGGCTACGCGGTCCTCACCGCCGCGAGCGGCGCCGAGGCGCTCGAGAAGATCGGCAAGGACCAGCCCGGGCTCGTGCTGCTCGACGTCATGATGCCCGGGATGAGCGGCTACGACGTCTGCCGGAAGATCCGCGAGAATCCCGCGACGGCGATGCTCCCGGTCATCATGGTGACCGCGCTCGATCCCACGCAGGAGCGCGTGAAGGGGATCGAGGCCGGCGCCGACGACTTCCTGACCAAGCCCATCAACCAGCCCGAGCTCCTGGCGCGCGTGAAGTCGCTGCTCCGGGTCAAGCTGCTCCACGACGAGCTCGCCGAGTGGAACCGGACTCTCGAGCAGCGGGTCGAGCAGCAGCTCGCCCAGCTCGAGCGCCTCGAGCGGCTCAAGCGCTTCTTCTCGCCCCAGCTCGCCGAGCTGATCGTCAGCGGCGGCGCCGAGGATCCGCTGAAGAGCCACCGACGCGAGGTCGCCGTGGTCTTCCTCGACCTCCGTGGCTTCACCGCCTTCGCCGAGACGTCCGAGCCCGAGGAGGTCATGGGCGTCCTGCGCGAGTACCACGCCGCGATGGGCCGGGTCATCCTGGAGCACGAGGGGACGCTCGAGCGCTTCACGGGCGACGGAATGATGATCTTCTTCAACGACCCCGTGCCGGTGCCCGACGCGCCGGAGCGCGCCGTCCGGATGGCGGTGGTGATGCGCGACCGTGTCGACGAGCTGCTCGTGAAGTGGCGCCGCCGGGGCTACGATCTCGACTTCGGCGTCGGCATCGCGCAGGGCTACGCGACGATCGGCGCGATCGGGTTCGAGGGCCGGATGGACTACGGCGCGATCGGGACCGTGACCAACATGGCCGCACGGCTCTGTGGCGAGGCCAAGCCGGGCCAGATCCTCATCTCGCAGCGCGTGCTCGGGGCGGTCGAGGCGCTGGTCGAGGTCGAGGAACTGGGTGGCCTCACCCTGAAGGGCTTCTCGAAGCCCGTTCCGGCCTTCAACGTCTTGCAGCTGAAGGCGCCCTGAGGCGGCACCGCGGGCTCAGATCTTCCGCTCGCGTCCTGCCCAGTAGGGGTCGCGGAGCAGCCGCTTGATGAGCTTGCCGGCGGTGTCGCGGGGAAAGTCGGCGGGGAAGGAGACCTCGCGCGGCACCTTGTAGTCGGCCAGATGCCGCCGGGCGAAGTCTCGAAGCTCGTCCGCCGTGAGCGTGTGGACCGGGCGCAGCTGCACCGCGGCGTGAACCCGCTCGCCCCAGTCGTCGTCGGGCACCCCGAAGACGGCCACGTCCTCGATAGCCGGGTGCCGGTGGAGCGCGTCCTCGATCTCGGCGGGGTAGATGTTGACGCCGCCGGAGATGATCATGTCGCGCTTGCGGTCGCAGAGCGAGTAAAAGCCGTCCGCGTCCACCCAGGCCACGTCGCCGACCGAATACCACCCATCGCGCTCGGTCTGCCGCGTCGCCTCCGCGTTCTTGTAGTAGGCGTCGAACATGCCCCCGAAGCGGCGGACATAGAGCTCGCCCGGCTCGCCGGTGGGAACCGGGTTGCCGTCGTCGTCGAGGAGCGCGATCTCGACGTTGGGCGCCGCCCGGCCGCACGAGCCCGGCTTTCGCAGCACGTCCTCGGGCCCCAGGATGGTGTTGATCCCGAGCTCGGTGGAGCCGTAGAACTCGTAGAGGCAGAGGCCGAAGTAGCGCAGCGCCTCCTCCTTGACGCGCGTGGGGCACGGCGCCGCCGCCACGACCAGGGAGCGCATCGAGGAGACGTCGTAGCGCGCGCGCACGGACTCCGGCAGGTCGACGAGGCGCTTGATCAGCGTCGGCGCCATGAACGTGCTGGTGACCCGATGCGCCTGGATGAGATGCAGGGCGTGCTCGGGATCGAACTTGCGCATGACCACGACGGTGCCGCCGAGCATGGCCGCGAACAGGGCGAAGGACCCCGGGGCCGAATGATAGAGGGGCCCCGCCACCAGATGCACGTGGTGCTCGTGGATCATCCCGAGGGCCTGCATGAACGCCAGCGTGATCTGGGGATCGGAGGCCGCGCGAATCGCGCCCTTGGGTTTCCCGGTGGTCCCGCCCGTGTAGATCATGGAGCCGCCGAGACCCTGGGCCGGGTCGACGGCCGGTGGCTCGGCGCTCCCGCTCTCGAGCAGCTCGTCGAGGCTCGTCGCCCAGGGCCGGCGCTCGCCGCCCATGAGGATCCAGAGGCGGACCTTCTCGACGTGCCGCCGGACCTCGTTCGCCATCGCCACGAAGGGACCGCCCACGAACGCCGCCGCGGCGTCGGAGTGGTCGAGGATGTAGCGGACCTCTTCGGCGACCAGCCGATGGTTCATCGGGACCGGCACGGCGTTGGCGGCGCGGGTGGCGGCCGACGCCAGCAGGTACTCGAGCGAGTTGGGGGCGTAGATGATCACGGTCTCGCCGCGGCCCACGCCCTGCTTGACCAGCGAGTTCGCAAGGCGGTTTCGCCGGTCCAGGAGCTCCCGCCAGGTCACGCATCGTGCGTCCTCGATCTGCGCGACGGCGTCGGGCTTCGACTGCGCGTGAATCGAGACGAAGTCCAACCGACTGCCTACTTCGGGTAGAGGTGGCAGGCGACCAGGCGACCGGACTCCGGGAGCAGCGTTGGCTCCTCGCTCGAGCAGCGCGGGAGCGCGTGAGGGCAGCGCGGATGGAAGCGGCAGCCGCCGGGCGGGTTCAGCGGACTCGGCACCTCGCCGGTCAGGATGATCTCGTCGTCGCGTCGCTGGTCCGGGTGCGACGGGAGCGCCGCCGAGAAGAGCGCCTGGGTGTAGGGGTGCTTGGGCGACTTCGAAACGGTCTCGGCATCCCCGATCTCCACGATCTTGCCCAGGTACATCACCGCGATCGTGTGGCTCATGTGGGCGACCGCGGCGAGGTCGTGGGCGATGAAGAGGTACGACACGCCGAGCTGGGCCTGGAGATCCCTCAATAGATTGAGGATCTGGGCGCGGATGGACACGTCGAGCGCCGAGACCGGCTCGTCGAGCACCACGACCTTGGGCGAGAGGGAAAGGGCGCGCGCGATCGCGATCCGCTGGCGCTGGCCGCCCGAGAACTCGTGGGGGAACAGGTCGGCCGCGCGCTCCGGCAGCCCCACCAGCTCGAGCAGGCGCAACACGCGCTTGCGCACTTCGGCCGACGGCAGCGACTCGTTGGTGACGAGCGGCTCGATGATGATCGAGCCGACGCGCATGCGCGGGTTCAGCGACGCGTAGGGGTCCTGGAAGACGGCCTGGACGGAGCGCCGGTAGGCGCGCAGGCTCTCGCCGTCGAGCGTCTGAAGGTCCTGCCCCTCGAACCGCATGATCCCGCCCGTCGGCTGCTCGAGGAGGAGCACCATCTTCCCCGTCGTGGTCTTGCCGCAGCCCGACTCGCCGACGAGCCCGAGGGTCTTGCCCGGATCGATGGAGAAGGAGATGTCGTCGACCGCGCGGACCACGGCGACCTGGCGCGAGAAGAACCCGCGCTTCACCGGGAAGTGCTTGACGAGGCTCTTGGCTTCGAGGACCGGTCCGGCCATCGTCGCTAGTCCCTCACCTCGTCGCGGGAGCCGACAGCGTCGCGGCAGCCGACAGCCAGCAGCGGCTCGTCTGAGCGTCCGCGACGCGGAACTCGGGCGGCGCCTCCGAGCGGCAGCGGTCCAGGATCTTGGGGCACCGCGGGTGGAACGCGCAGCCCGACGGGGGCGCCGACGGATCCGGCGGCTGGCCGTCGATCGCGGTGAGCCGCTTGCGACTGTCGCCGAGCCGGGGAATGGACTCCAGGAGCGCCTGCGTGTACGGGTGCGCCGGCGCGTTGTAGATCTGCTTGACCGGGCCGGCCTCGACCATCCGGCCCGCGTACATCACCGCCACCTGGTCGCACATCTTGGCGACGATGCCGAGGTTGTGGGTGATGAAGATCAATGCCAGGTTGTGGGAGCGCTGGAGATCACGCAGGAGCTTCAGGTACTGCGCCTGGATCGTGAGGTCGAGGCTCGTCGTGGGCTCGTCGGCGATGAGCACCCGTGGCTCGCACGAGATCGCGATCGCCCCGACGATGCGCTGACGCATGCCACCGGAGAGCTGGTGGGGATACTCGCGCACGCGCGTCTCGGGCGCCGCGATGCGGACGGCCTTCAAGAGGTCCAGCGCGCGGCTCCACGCGTTCCCGCGGGACGCGCCTTCGTGGACGCGGATCGGCTCCGCCACCTGATCCCCCACGGTGAAAAGCGGGTTCAGCGACGCCATCGGGTCCTGGAGGATCATCGCGATGCGCTTGCCGCGGATCCGCCGCATCTGGGCGTCGGACTTCTTGATCAGATCTTCGCCCTCGAAGAGGATCTCGCCCGACACGATGCGGGCCGCGGGCGGCAGCAATCGCAGCAGCGTGAGCGCCAGCGTCGTCTTCCCGGAGCCCGACTCGCCCACGATGCCGAGCGTCTGGCCCTGGTCGAGCACCAGCGAGACGTCGTCCACCGCCCGCGTCACGCGGGTGCCGCGGGCGCTCACGTAGTGCGTGGACAGGCGCCGGATGTCGAGGAGCGGGCCGTTGCTCACAGCTGGCGGAGCTGTGGATCGAACTTGACGCGGAGCCAGTCGCCCAGGAGGTTCGCCGAGAGAACCATCAGCATGATGCAGGAGCCCGGCAGCACGGTCAGCCACCAGTAGCCCGCCATCAGGCCCTTCTTGCCGTCCGCCAGCATCAACCCCCACGCGGGCTGGGGCGGCGGCACGCCGACGCCCAGGAACGAGAGCGTCGCCTCGGCGATGATCGCCTGGCCGAGCTGCAGGGTGGCCAGCACGATCGCGGAGTTGACCACGTTGGGCAGGATGTGGCGGCGCATGATCGTCCACTTCGAGCAGCCCGCGACGACGGCGAGGCGCACGAAGTCCCGCTCCCGGACGGACAGCACTTCCCCACGAATGATGCGCGCGTAGCGCGTCCAGTAGACCGCGGCGAGGATGACGATGATGTTGGACACGCCGGGCCCCACGATGGCGGCCAGGAAGATCGCGAACGTGACCCCGGGCAGCGCCAGCCAGGCATCGGTGAGGCGCATGATGATCTGGTCCACCCACCGGCCGAGATAGCCGGAGATGATCCCGAGGGCCGTGCCGACGAATCCGGCCACGAGGATGACCGTGAGCCCCACGATCACGGAGATCCGGGCGCCGAAGATCAGTCGCGAGAGCACGTCGCGTCCGAGGTGGTCGGTCCCGAGCAGGTGATCGAGGGTGCCGTTCGCCTGCCACGCCGGGGGACGGAAGCGGTCGCCCAGCACTCCGACCTCGGGATTGTGGGGCGCGAGCGTATTCGCGAAGATCGCCACCAGCATCACGGTCAGGAGGATCGAGATCGGGATGAGCGGAAATCCTTCGGTGCGGAAGGCGGCCAGACGCCGGGGAAGGGTCAGGATCGCGGACGCGGACGGGCTGTTCGCTGCGCTACCGTTCATGTGCTCTCCTAGCCCTCATATCTGATCCTCGGGTCGATGACGGCGTACAGGATGTCCACCACGAGATTGACGACGACGATCATCACGCCGCCGAGCAGAACCGTCGCCTGCACGACCGGGAAATCGCGGAAGGCGATGCCCTCGAAGAGCAGGCGGCCGACGCCCGGCCAGGCGAAGACGGTCTCCACGACGATCGACACGTTGACCATGATCACGAGGTTGATCCCGGCCAGGGTGAGCACCGGGATCAGCGCGTTCTTGAGGGCGTGCTTGGCGATGACGAGCGCCTCCGGCAGCCCCTTCAGCCTCGCGAGCTTCACGTACTCGGAGCCGAGCACGTCGAGCATCGACGAGCGCGTGAGCCGCATGTGGGTGGCCGCGAAGACCCACCCGAGCGCGATGGCCGGCATCACGAGATGGAGCACCGTCCCGGATCCGGACGACGGAAGCCAGCCGAGGTAGACGGAGAAGAAGAGGATCATGATCAGCCCGACCCAGAACGATGGCATCGAGAGCCCGAGCAGCGCGAAGATCTTCCCCACGCTGTCCCACCACTGGTTGACTCGCACCGCGGCGATGATTCCGGTCGGAATGCCGATGAGCAGCGAGAACGTCATCGCCGCCGAGGCCAGCAGCAGCGAGGCCGGCAGGCGCGAGAGGTAGAGCTCGAAGACGTCGGTGCGGTAGTAGAACGATTGGCCGAAGTCCCCGCGAACGAGGTGCGTGATGAAGCTCATGTACTGGACCCAGAGGGGCCTGTCGAGGCCGAACTGCGCGCGAATCGCGTCGAGGTCCGCCGCGCTGGCACCGGGCTCCGCCAGGAGTACGGCGGGATCGCCGGTGATCCGCATCAAGAGGAAGATGGTCAGCGACAGGAGGAACAGCGACACGAGCGCCAACCCGAGCCGCTTGACGATGAACTTCTTCATAACGTCCTGCTCCTCACGGCCTGAACCTCAATGAGTCGTCTCCTCACCATCGGCTGCGGACCCGACTACGAACTGGAGAGCTACGAGAGCCGAAAAGCGAAGGGATTATGCCCGATTCTACTGCAGTGTCAATGTCCTGGCGCGTCAACGTCTCGGCGCGTCAATATTCCGGAATCCGGGCCTCTCATCCGCTCCGTTTTCCGCCCTGGTCCTCTGCGAGCCCGGAACGTTCCGAGGGGGGCGCGCGTTACGTTCAACCTGCCGCGCGGCTGGCCTTTCCGGCGCCGCCCCGCTCGTGACCTCAGGCGGCGGTCCGCCCTGCCGGAAATCGCTCGGGGACAAGCTGGCTGGCCGTGGGACGCCTCGTGCCCGAGACGGTCCAGCCGCTCCCGCCGGGTTCCGGAGACGGACGGAGCTAGAGCAGGTCCCGCAGCTCGGGGATGACCCAGAGCGGCTTCCGCCCGGCCGCCACTCTCTGGACGTTGTCGAAGGCGTTGCGAAACGCCTTCGCCCAGTTCTCCCACGTCGGTCCCGCCGTGTGCGGAGTGATCGTGATGTTCTCGAGGGCGAAGAGGGGGTGGTTCGCCGCCGGCGGCTCCTCGACCATGACGTCGAGGCCGGCCGCGGCGATCTGGCCCGACGCCAGCGCGACCTGCAGGGCCGCCTCGTCGACGACGGGACCCCGGCAGGTGTTGATCAGGATCGCGCTCCGCTTCATCGTGGCGAACTCCCGCGCCCCCATCATGCCGCGCGTCGCGTCCGTGAGCGGCACGTGCAGGGTGACGACATCGGAGGTGCGCAGGAGCTCGGGGAAGAGCACGAAGCGGACGCCGAGGGCGTCCTCGGCATGCTCGGTGAGCCGGACGATGTCGTAGTACTGGACGTGCATGTCGAAGGCCTGCGCGCGCTTCGCCACCTTCTTGCCGATGGTCCCGAGGCCCACGATCCCGAGCGTCTTGCCCGCCAGCTCGTACATCCGCGTCTGGGAGAAGTCCCCGACGCGCCACTTGCCGGTGATGACGTTGTGGTGATGCCAGCCGAGCTTCTTGTAGACGGCCAGGATGAGCATCAGCGTGTGCTCGGCCACCGCGACCGAGTTCGAGCCGCCGTTGTTGGCGACCGGCACCTTGGCCTGACGCGCGGCCGCGATGTCGAGACGGTCGTAGCCGGCGCTGATCAGCTGGATCAGCTTCAGCTTGGGCGCCCCGCGATAGAACTCCGGGCCGAGGCTCTCGCGCGCAAAGCCCACGAAGTACTCGGCGTCCTTCATGGCGGCGGGAAACTCCGGCGTGCCCTGGTCGGCCACCTGCATCTCGAACTCGGCCGGCAAGAGCGAGCGGGCGACGTCGACGAGGGCCGCGGGGAGCTTCGGGGAGAGAACGATCTTGGTCGCCACGGCGGTCTCCTTTCTCCGGTATTACCGGAGCTTCTTCATGTCGTCGGGAAGGTTCGACGTGAACGAGTACGATTTGACCGTGCCGTTCGCGTTGAAGCGCACGGTGAAGTCCTTGGTCAGCGTGCCGGAGGTGCTCGTCCGGGCATAGAACCACCGCCACGTCTGATCCCCGCTGTCGATCCCGACCTGGTAGGGCTCGCCGAAGACCGACAGCAGGCCGGACTTGTCCGTGACGTTGACCTTGATCTGGGCGGCGTCGGGCGAGGGGAACTCGCGACCCAGCGGGAGCCCGGCGCACGCCGACGCCACGAGGGCGACGGCGAGCGCGCGGACCAGCCAGGGGCCCGTCACGAAGCCGGGGCCGTCATGCCAGGGCGACGACGCCGGCGGCGGCAAGACGCTCGATCTCGCCCCTGGGCAAGCCGAGCTCGGCGAGGACCTCGGCGGTATGCTCGCCGAGCAGCGGCGCCGGGCGCCGGATCGTGCCCGGCGTCGCCGAGGCCCCGACCGGGCTGCTGGAGATCCACCGCGATGCCGCGCTTGTTGCGGTTGATCGCGGCGAACGTCGCGCTCATCCCGGCGCCGCGCCACGCGCGCAGATCGTCGCCGCGGCCGGGGCGCTCGACCTTCACCACGTCGGCGCCGAGATCGGCCATGAGCGTGGCGCAGTAGGGGCCCGCGATCACGCGAGAGAGGTCGAGGACGCGGATCCCGTCGAGCATCGCGGCGCGCTCAGCCACGGTCGAGGAATCCCTCCGTCATCGCGTTGACCTCCGGGATGCCGGCGCGGGCGATGGCGTTGATCCGGGCCTTGACCTCCGCCAGGGGCTTGAACGGCTTGGCGGCCAGGGACTCGGCGTAGGCGCGCACCTCTTTGGCGAGCGCGGCGCCGGGGACGACCCGGTGCACGAGACCCCACGCCTGAGCCTCGGCGGCGGAGTACCGCCGGCACTCCATGATGATCTCCTTGGCGCGGGCGGGCCCGAC
>Ga0137403_10004132_pt1 | contig 17165 bp, 17 predicted proteins | sample CZOMad2_1_16fung_FD_122057 | JGI IMG/M metagenome (GOLD analysis project Ga0137403, IMG submission 122057) | Vadose zone soil fungal communities from Angelo Coast Range Reserve, California, USA - CZOMad2_1_16fungal (Hybrid Assembly) | ecosystem: Environmental > Terrestrial > Soil > Vadose zone...
GCCTGCGTCTCGAAGGGACCTACCCGTACGCGGTAATACCGCCCGACCGGCCCCTCGCGGGTGATGCCATACGCCCCGGGATAGCGCTCCCATACCTGTTCGAGCACCTCGGCAGCCTGCGCACGCTTCAGAAAGGCCCCGACTTGGACCTCATACAGCGCCGTTTCCTCAGGGTTCTGTCGTGCAGGCCCCTCCTCGGATACCAGCACTCGCACCGGGCCCACCCCACGCTCGCGCAAGCCAATGCCATCCGCGGCTGCCCGGGATAAGTCAATAATGCGATGCTGTGGGTCCACATAGGGCCCGCGGTCATTAATCTTCACTTCAATCTGGGCCTCCGTCTCCAGATTTTGCACCAGCACCTTGGTCCCTAACGGGAGGGTACGATGGGCGGCTGTGAGTTCATGCATCGAGAACCGTTCACCACTGGCTGTTTCGCGCCCGTGAAATCCGGGTCCATACCACGACGCCCATCCGACCTGCGCGCGTGCGGGGATTTGGGTGTGGGCCGCCACGAGAGCGGTGAATAGTCCCAGCAGGTGACACACCACCAGCATCATGCCCCACCAGCGATTTCGTGCCATGGAGACCTCCGTCTGCTTTCGAAGGGTCTCACCAAGAGGGTTCTCAGCCGGAGATCCGTGCGCAAGAGGCGCCGCAGTGTGCGGGGCACACGTCGAGCTGGCCTGGCTGGTCCTCCCCTCGGCCGGATGCGATCGGGCATCAGCCTTGCCGACGACCGTGCATGCGCACCGGCTCGACAGGGCCATGGGACTCAGCGGGTTAGCAGGGTAGGTCTCACAAGGAAATGGGAATGTACAGGGAGGCTAGAGAGATGGTGTGCGGCGACAACGACCGAGACACTCATCGTCTTCATAGGCACACTCCTTCAGCAGGGATGAGCAGGAGAGCACAAGAACTTTACAGATGACGTCATGATACCAGGAGGTCGTGTTCATAATACTCGTGTGGACCTCTTCGGCGGGATCGGCCCACGCCGAGCAAGAAGAGGTGGCCTAACTGCTGGCCTCGGCTGCCTGGAGCGAGCCCAGATCCATGACTGACCACGCTGGCATGTGCTCCCCTATGTGAATACATGCGTCCCCTGTTTCAGCCAAAAGAGATTGGCGGTTCCATCAGATGCTCCTCGACTCGAGGGCAGCCAAGCGCGCTTCGAGGACGTCCAGGTGATGTTGCATCTGCTCTAAAAGTGGTACGAGCAGTTGTAAGGACTGCCGGAGGTAATTCCGGGGGTCATCGGCCGGAATTGCATCGAGTGCCGCGTGTAGCTCTTCCATGCTCCTGTGTGCAGGCTCAGCAGATATGGACGTCATGACTGCCTCCTCCTCACGCCAACGGATATGAGGGAGATCCTGGACATCTGGCCGCTTTTGGCCTGTGATCAGCGACCTCGCCGCACGCACACAACATCCTGTGGCATGCCCTAAGGCGCCGTGTAGTCCATGCGAGAGGCAATATGCCTGTCACAGAAAGGTGTTCAGCATGGTGAGCAACAAACAGAGGAATGGCCCGCATACTCGCTCCATACCGCTGCCTCTGGCTCATAGATTACCCCTCTACAGACGGGATCAATGACCATGGGGCGTTCTCCTCTATCAGAATAGGTTCGGACCTCGTACACCGTTTCCCTTGTGCCGGCCCTACAAGCAGGGGATGCAAGTACTCTTAGAGCCATGACTTCAGGGGTGACGAGCGCAGAGATCGTGAAGCGCTCTGGCACCTACCACCAAGATGGTCATCACCTGAGAGAGTAGCTGCCGATACCTCTCCTAATAGGGCAACAAGCGTGCCAGGGCTGTAGGAAGCTCAGGAGGGATTGCGTGCCAGCGAAGCATAGCAAGTGTTGCGGCGTGTGTGGATGAGGCAGATGCACGAGTCCCACTTCGTTCGAGATGTACGACGGGGTAAGCAGGGGTTCTGACGGCAAAGTACCTGTGCGGATAGGACTTGTCTGGATGAAGTTGCTAGACGAACATTGATCAAAATGAGAGGGCTTCTAGGTTCTTCTGTTTCTTTATGATTTACCCATTATCTATGATTTATGTATCTTGAGGCTATCTATACCCTTTGAACGGCTTTGCTAGATAAAATCGAGTATGATGATATCGGTTAATCGTCATACTATCCAAGCAATAGCCTGTGTAGAGCCTGCGAAGTAGTTCGCTTGAAATAAGCGGTGCTCAGGCGCTGTACCCCAGGGCTTATATCATAATGACAGCGTAATTGATATGAATCGATCATCTTGAGACCATGATCCTATGTCTCGCTGAGACCGGTAGCCGATCGACAGGGAGGATACGGGACCTTCCTCTTGTCGTCTCTCGGTGGGAGAGCAGCCGCTGCTCATCAAGAGCATGAGTATACCTTCGTGTAGGGGATTGTACGTCTGTGATGCCGTCCTCCGGAGGCCGTCGCACCATGACCATCTTTCGTGCCCTTAGCGGTAAGGGGGAGAGTACATCAGGTCGACCCCGCCAACCCCCCGACTGTCTCGTCGAGATGAAACAACCCGTGGCGGCGGTATAGAGCAACGGCCGCGGAGGTGAACAGGGCCGCTAAGCGCCCTCAGTCTTCCCGCAAGACTTTACACGCGTCGGCTTAGGACGACGCGGGGCTTGCGGCGAGGACGCCCTGCGACTCCGGCTCGGTCGGTGAGAGGGTGGCTACGGGCACTTCTAGGGCTACGGCCGCCTTCTCGGCCGGTCCAGTCTCTTGGGCTGGGAGCAGAGGGCGCGCCACGATGACGGTAATGTTGTCCGTACCTCCGGCGCTATGGGCCGCCTCCACGAGCTTGCGACAGGTCTCCCGGGCTGGCTCCTGGGTCTGAAGCAGAGGGCTGATTGCACTGTCAGGCAGGTGCGTGGAAAGGCCATCGGTGCAGAGGAGCAGGGTGTCACCCACCTGTAGCCTCGCCTTATAGACCTCCGGACGGAGGTCCTCGAGCCCCCCGCCGATCGCATTCCATAGCACACTGCTCAACCGCGACGTGGCGCTCTCGTGCGCTGGGAGCACGCCGCTCTCGACCAGTTGCTGCGCCAGGGTGTGATCAGTGGTGATCTGTTCCAGCGCGGCACCTCGCTGCAAGTAACACCGACAGTTGCCCACATGTATGACGTACAACCGCGGCCACGTCATGTAGGCCATGGTCAGGACGGCGCCCACTTCTGGTGATCCGGGCGTGGCGTCGGCCATGGCTTGGATGCGCTCGTGACATTGTTCCAGGGCCGAGATCAGCTCCTGCAGGAAGTCGTTTTCCTGCTGCCCACCGAGCCGATAGAACCAGGGGATGATGTTAAGCATGTCATCGGCGATCGTCTTCACGGTCATGGAGCTCACTCGGGCGTCGGCGATTTCGCCGGCATTCGCGGCGACCAGGAGCAGGTGCCCAAGGGTACCGCCGAATAACGGCGAGTGCTCCCCCCATGCAATGCTAGTCCGGTGCACCACCATCGACTTATGCAAATCCGCGATCATGAATTGGTCATCGTTCACCGCACGCCCCCTCCCCGTTTCAGAGAGGCCGTCACAATCGATATTCCCCCCATCTATCATCCCGCACCTCCGGCAGGGTCGGGCGATCACCTTGGTGTGATCGCCCGAAAGCCGCTCTACGCAGGGAGGATCGTGGCAGAGGCAGTGGCGATGGCCTGTCGCTCGTCAGGCCTCCAGCTGAATCTGTTGGGCCGCATAATTCTCGAGGCCGATGGCCGTGATGAGGTGGAGCTGCGTCTCCAACCACTCGACGTGCTCCTCGCCCTCAACGATCAGGTGCTCGAGGAGTTCCCGCGTGCCGATATCGCCCTGCTCCAGACAGAGCGTAACCCCCTGTTTGAGCGGGGGCAGGGCACTCGCTTCCAGCTGCAGATCCCTCGCCAGCAGATCCTTGAGGTCCTGACCGACATGCACATGGAGCGGTTGGTGCAGCACCGGCATCCCCTCCAGGAAGAGGATTCGATCCATCAGCCGCTGGGCATGGCGCATTTCCTCGAGCGATTCCGCATAGATCTTCTTATAGAGACGCAGATACCCCCAGTTCTTACACATCAAGGCATGCAGAAAATACTGGTTGACGGCCGTCACTTCCCCTCTGAGGACCTCGTTGAGCTGCGTGATGACTTCAGATGAGCCTTTCATGTGTCATCCTCCGTAGGTGTCCGGGTCGCGCCTCGTCCGTACGCCTGGCCTTCCGGTTGTGGGTCGTCAGGCTCCCTCCTAGACGTCTTCCGGGCGCGCTTCTCGCATCCAGATCCGCCCATCGGCTAACGTCCACGTGGCCCCGATTTGGGTTGAGCTCTCCATCTGCTCGAGGGTCACCCCATGCGCCTCCAGCACATGGGTGCGGATGACCACGGGTCCGTCCAGTGGTGGGTGCAGCGGTGAGGCCAACTCCTCGGCCGTCGACCCGCAGAGTCCACAGACCCAGGATGAGCGATCCGGTGGTGTCGGCATGTGAAACCTCCTTTGAAAAGAGCTGCACAGGGGGGAGCACTCCAGGGGGCATGACGATTCAGCCCTAATCGGCGGAGGGTTGAACCGTTTTCCTCCATGAGCCGCGGGCCCTCACGGTGTGGACCGCCGCGTCGCCAGCTCCTCGCCCACTGGTGGAGGGGTCTCGATGTCGACGGCGATCGGGGCGAGCTTGATCCGGACCCCGACGGAGTCGAGGACGACCGGCGCCAGCGCGAGGAGGATCACGTCCGTCGTCTGGCCGGGATCGCGCAGGGTGGCCGGCGCGCTGAACGGCTGCTGCGTCACCGGGATCCTAGCCCCTGAGCGCTGGGTGACGCTGCCGTGGAGCACCCCGGTCAGGCGGAGCTGGCCCGCGGCATCCAGGGTACAGGCCACGATCCGCAGCGTGCCGGCGAAGGCGCCTGTCGGCAGGACCGCCCCTTCGACGGGCAAAGGGTCCAGGCCATCAACGTCCGGTCGCGCCGCCCCATGCAACGGCGTCAGCGCCACCAGACCTCCTACCACAGCGATCAGCACAGAGACGATGCGTCGAGTGATCATGGCGTGTCCCTCCGCCTCCGGGTGAACCCCATGAACGATCCCTCCGCTGAGGGATCGTGTCTGCTGAGCTAATGAGGGCAAGCGACGTGCCACACCATGACGGAGCGATAGGAGGAGGCATGAGGGGAATGCCGCCCATCCCTCACCATCGACGCGAGGAGACGGTCGGCGTGCGACGGGCGGAGCTCGGCATCCGAGCGGTGCGAACCGAGACCATGATAGCGGTGAAGCCTGGACGCGCGACGTCGGGGCTGCCCAGGCCTTTCATCTTGAGAGTCGAGCGCGGCACCCTCTCAATTTGACAGGGCAGGGGGTACGAGTTTAGACCTGAAGCACAAGGAGACCTCGGATCTTCATGGCGGCCTCGAGGCGAGCTGACCTCGACTCATCCTGGCGTACCACCGATCTCCTTCGGCGGAGCTGTGGATATGCCCTGTGATCTTGCAGGGGGGGCGTCGCGCTTCGCCAAGGCTGACATCAACACGCTGGACACGCAGCCCTGGGAGCCGTGCCCACGGAGTTGGATGACATGATGCCCGTACGCGCGAAGGTCAATCGACGTCCCATCTGGTCCGTTCCTATGCTATGCTGTGATTTCAACGAAACCAATCGATCGATTTGATTCAGGCAGTCAGACATACTGATCGTACATGGTGGGGATGATCCTCGAGGTCTTCGTGACGGATATACGCCAGCATGCCCTGGCAGCTTGTGGGCGGGGTGCCCCCTACTCGGCAGGCCTTCTCTCCAGATCCCCCTCACGCCATGCCAGCGCTGATCCTGCCGGTACATATACCCCCCCCACGGGCATCCGTCGCCATTGAGCACGGCTCTTTGGTCGACGGATCTCAGATCTCCCGCCGGGTGTCTAATATGAGGAAGAACTTCTGGGACCGTCTACCGGACCGTGGGCGACGAGCGAACTCCCCTGGTGGCGACGGCCTGTGGCCTCCCTTCCCTGAGGGGAGTTCCGGTGCATCGCGATCTCATCGGGAGTGAAGCGGGCACACGTCGCAGCGAGATCATCGACCGTGCTGCGCGGATGCGGCCCCAGCACGGCCGTGCGAGGGGCGGAGTTGTTCGCGGGTGCCTTAACGCGTGCCACTGCCATGGGCTTATGGGATGAGGTGTCAGTACTCCAGGTATAGCCAGGTGTCAAGCGAAAAGCACGAGACGCCTGCAGAGGCTGGAGTGGAGGATGAGGGCTGACCGATGAGGCCTGCTGACTGTCACGGTGCTCGGTGGCTAGCGACCTCCGCCTGAATCCTTCACGGCCATCACCCACGAGGCGAACTCTGTAAAAATGTTGAGATTCAGGACGCCCGCGAAATTATATTCTTGTGAGACTATCCTCGAGCGGCTGGCGCACGACCGCGAGCACATGACGGCGACACTCGGGCCGTTCATCCAGGAAGAGGACGCCGTTGGGGCCAGCGACACGTCGCCCGGCATCGGCACGTGGCCCCCGCCGATCAGCCCGACATCCGAGATGGTGTGATGGTGGGCGCGACACGGGCGGGTGGTGACCCATGCCGTGCGGTCCCCGGTGAGGCCCGCAACACGATGGATGCGTGTGGTGTCGATGGCTTCATTCAGTCCGGACCATCGAGTGGCAGCCAGACATACCGCATAGGCTCGGACCACCGACTCTGCTGGGCGGTGTGTGCACCACTCTTATCCCGTAGAAGGATGTTCAAACTGTCGAGAAAGGCCTGGACAACGGCATCCCCCAACAGCCTGTACTTCGCACGGGAGCCAGGGGTGCCCCTGGTGTGTGAGGGAGAGGCTGAAGTTTCGTCGCAGCGAGCCCTGGATGTCGCCCGCCGGCAGGCGGCGAAATCGTTGGAGCTGTGGGCAGCCATGCACCTCGGTCAGCGGTGACCATCGCAGGGTCGGCGCACCCACGCCTACCAATGGCTGGCCCAGATCGACGGCTAGTGCCCTGAGAGCTTCAACATCACCGACCGGCCACAGGCCAAGGTGCTGCTGGAGACGCTTGCCTGACCTGATCCCGGCCACGTCTCGCGATACACCACCCAGCGGTCGGGCAGTCAGATGGATTTTGGTTGCGTATGGTGCCTCGATGTGCTCTGCTGGGGAACATGTCAGACCGGTTCCTCAGGAGCACAGACCATGCGCCACGCCCTCCCGGTTCTGCGTGACGATGCCTTGACCCTCAAGCAACGTCGACACCATCAACCGAACGGTCGCAGGCAATCACGGCTGCAGAGGCGTGACCTGTTGGCCCGCTGACAGGCCCCAACCCGCAGGGACGTAGCCCAGCTGTGGGGAGTGCCGCGACACCGTCGGTCACTGGCAGGCGCTTTCTGCCACGGGCAGCCTGCTCGCCTTGCTGGACCTGTATGTGCCGGCGGGCAAGCCCGTATCGATCCCCCCACACGGTCATCCGTACCCGATTCAACGCCACGCGTAACGTGCCGCAGCCCAGTCGCACAACAACCCTCTGAGACCATGGGGGGCGTGCAGGGGATCTGTCAGGCACAGCTCCAGGGCGTCATCTCGTCGGAGCATCCCCGCCCAGTGCGCGTGTGCAGCCGGGACAACCGTCGCGGTGGCTTGCGACGCGTGCGACGCCGATCGACGACGGCACGACATCGCTCTGCCAGTGCCGCGACGACCCCGAGGCTGACGACTCGACCCAGGAGCGCATCACCTGGGACCGGGCGATGGTTGACGAGGACCGGGACATCTTCGAGGCGACCGAGGATGTCCTTTGCCTCGCGATCCGTCGCCGCGATGCGTGCCACAGGGCATCGGACAAGCCGGGTCTCCTGATGCGCCAGATGCTGATCGAGTTGGTCCGCCAGCCCGGTGAGCCCGAGGTGCAGCGGTAATCGGCCCGATGTCGCACCCTTGATGGCCGTCGACGAACAGTGCCTGCCAGACCACTGGAGGAACGAGCCTGCCTGGGCATGAGGCCCTTCCCAACGGCCACCAGCTGCCACCCGCCGCGGCCCTGCTCCAGATGGTGACGGGGTATTGGGTCTCTCAGGCCCTCTATGTGGTGGCCAAGCTGGGCCTTGCCGACCTGCTGCGCGATGGCCCCCAGGGGAGCGAGGCACTGGCCCAGGCGACCAGCACGGATGCCCAGGCGCTCTCTCGCGTTTTGCGCACCCCGGCCAGTGTGGGGGTTTTCGTCGAGGACGAGGCGGGGCGCTTTGCGGTCACAGCCCTCGGGGCCTGCCTCCAGACCGGCGTCCCGGGGTCGCTCCGCGCCTATACGATCACCCTCGGGGAAGAGAAATATCGCGCCTGGGGGGACATCCTGTATAGCGTCCACACCGGCAAGCCCGCCTTCGAGCACGTCTTCGGCATGGGGACATTCGACTACCGCGCGCAGCACCGCGAGGCCGCGGTGGTGTTCAACCAGGCGATGACGGAGTGGACCGCCCAGGCGGCCCAGGCGCTGATCGCCGCCTATGACTTCTCGCGGTTCGCACGCGTGGTCGATGTGGGCGGCGGCCATGGCCTGCTGCTGACCGCACTCTTGCAGGCCTATCCGCACCTGCACGGCGTGCTGATCGAGCTGCCCTCGGTCGCTATGGGAGCGCAACACCAGCTGGAAGCCGCGGGCTTGGGGGCGCGCTGTGAGGTGGTGGCGGGTGATTTTTTCGTGAGCGTGCCCCGTGGAGGCGATGCGGACATCCTGAAGAATGTCCTCGATAGCTTTGACGAGGAGCGCACCGTGCGGTTGCTCCGGCACTGCCACCACGTGATGACCGCCCAGAGCAAACTCGTGGTCATGGACCCGGTGATCCCGCCCGGGAATGCGCCCACGTTTGGCCAGTGGCTCGATCTCCATCTGCTGGTGACGGTCGGTGGGCGTGTCCGCACGGCCGCTGAACACCAGCAGTTGTTTGAGGCGGCGGGCCTCCGGCTGACCCAGGTCATTCCCACCCAGTCGGTGCTCGGCGAGAGCCTCATGGAAGGGGTGCGAGCCTAGCGCGGATTGACGTTTGCCAGGGTGTTGACCAGCCCCATGCAGCGCGCTGCCCGGACATACGAGCTAGCCAGCTTCGCGACCGTAGCCGAGGTCGATGGTGACCTACTCGAATGGAACTCCGGGGACTATGAGGGGCGCCGCACGGTCGCGATCCATGCCGAGCGCCCCAACTGGCAACTGTTCCGCACGGTTGCCCTGGCGGGGGATCGCCTGACCAGGTCGGCGCGCAGGCTGACCGTGTGGTCAGTCGGGTGCGCGCCGTCCAGGGGGATGTGCTGCGGTGTTCGAACGGGCATTTCCTGCAGGTGTTCGTTGCTCGCCGGCTCAGGCCCGCCCGAGCGGGCGGTCGCTACTTCTTGCTGAGCACGGCGAGCCTGAGCGCGCTGGGCTATGCACACCATCTTTCGAAGCCGGCGATTCGACTATGGAACGAGACGCACGATGTGGGCACGTGACCCGGCGGTGCCCCCCCAGCAGTCGGGGTGGTGAAGGCGACGAAGCGATACGTGACCTCACGACGGCTCGCTTCGGCCGGGCATACGACACTGAACATCAAGAGCGAGGAGATGGCGACGGGCATCAGGGGAACCATGTCCTAGTGCCAACGATCTGCCCGAGGTTGGACCTGGGACATAGGACGAAAGTCCTATCCAGATCGGTCTAAAGCCCAATATCCCCTGCAACAGCACGATGCTATATTGGCTTGGGGTGGTGGACTGGCAGAGGTGGAGTCTCGCACGGCTCGTCGTGACGGCTGCTGTTGGTGGCCTTCGGCGGGACGGTCACGGCTGCAGCAGCCGCTCGGGCCTGAGGGCACCTCATGTGAGGATGCTCCCCTGATCAGGCGATGACGCGAATGTGGCAGACACATGAATAGTGCAGAGGAGAGAGAGTATGACGCGCAACACTGGAATCGGCTTGATGATCTGCGCTCTCGTCTTGGTGGCCCTCGCGCGGCCAGGGCACGCGGCAGAAGCCACCATCCAAGCCAATGCCGAGATCAAAGGCGAAGGGCGTTTCTACCGGGCCACCGAGAATTTGATCCTGTTCTCAGGCTTTTTTCAGGGGGCCATCAATGTGACCAATCAACAAGGAGACTTGACGGTCAATGCCGCCAGCCTGACCTGTCCGGGGACCATAGACGTGAACACGACCACCAAGACGACCGAAGGAGAAGGCCGCTGCCTCTTTCTGACGCAGGATGGCACGCACGCCTATGCGCGCTGGACGTGCACCGGCAAACCGGGTGAAGGTTGTGGGGGAACCTTCAAAGTGCTCGGGGGCACCGGGAGGTTCAACAATGCCACGGGCCAGGGGGATTTTATGCTGACCAGTACGCTCACCGAAGTGGTGGTGACCATCCCGCAAGGCGGCGTCACGGCGAACTTCACTGGCAAGGTGGTGTGGCCGTCGCTGAAGCTTACCACGAAGTAGGGCTGGGCCGCCCGTCATGACAGGTCCCCCAGAGCGCGGAGACCCTGGTCCACACGGTCTCCGCTTCAGCCTGGCCATCGACGCCATCGACCATCTGCTCCGTTTCGCACCAGGGGGTCCTGCATCCGCGAGACCGGACTCAACTCACAGATCGCGTCGATAACCTACCAGGTCGGCATCGATCCGGTGAACATCATGCACCGGCAGTGGCCATTTGAGAGAAAGGAGACGGCGATGAGCACCGGGAGAAAAGTGCCCTCCCCCGCGTCACCGGAAGCCGGTGGCATGGCGATACTCCTGCGGTAATACGGCTGTGGTCCAGTTGACTTGATGGGGACGGACAACGCGCGGTACGAACGGCATCTCTTCTTCGCCAACGTTGTCAAACTGACAGCGGCCGGCTCACGTGAGCGGTTCGAGGCCTTTGCTCGTTCCGTGCGGGATATTCTCTCGCAGTGCTGGGTCCTCACGGAGGAGACGTACGAGCGTGAGAACCCCAAGCGCATCTCCTCTCTCTCCATGGAGTTTCTCATCGGCCGCTCGCTGGCCAACAATGTCCTGAACCTCCTACTGGATCCCAGAGCGCAGCAAGCCGTCACGCAACAAACCTCGACTGGCTCAGCCTCGTCGAAGAGGAGCCCGATGCGGGCTTGGGCAACGGGGGACTCGGGCGTCTGGCGGCTTGCTTTCTGGACCTGATGCTGCCCCTGAAGCTCGCGCCGATGGGTTACGGGCTGCGGTATGAGTACAGCATCTTCAAGCAGTCCATCCAGAATGGCTGGCAAGAGGAACAGCCGGACAATTGGCTGCGTCGCCCCGCCCCCTGGGAGGTCCCGCGTCCGCATGAGCGGGTGGAAGTGAAGCGCAACTGAAGGAGGAGGGGTCGCTGGTCTCACCGGTGACGCGGCGGATGCGTGTGGTTTCGAGGGCTTCGGCCAGGGTCATGGCCGGCAGGATGGTGGTGAGTCGCCGGGCCAGCCTCGACGTGCCCGCCCCCGGAGGCCCCATGAGGAGGACGTTGTGGGCAGAACGCCTGCATGACCTTCAGCTTTACATGGCCATCTCGACATGACGGCAGCTAACAGGGCGCCAGCATGCGCTGACGTGGGGCAGGTGTCGCGCTTACGGCCCTGCTACTGGGTTGGTGTAGGGCCAGGAGTGGTCGCGGTCAGGTCAGGATAGCATCTCCAGCAGCGCCTTGGCCTCCTGCAGATCGGCGGTGTCAAAGCCCTCGGTGAACCAACCATAGATCGGTGCGAGGAGCTCGCGGGCTTCGGCGCGCTTGCCCTGCTGCTGCCACAGGCGGCTGAGACTCATGGCCGCCCGTAGCTCCAGCGCTTTCGCCTCCTGGCGGCGGGCGACGTCCAGGGCCCGTTGTAACCAGGTTTCCGCCTCTGCCTGCGGCGTCCCCGGCTGCCGCAGGAGCAAGACGCCCCGGAGGCGATAGACTTCCGCTTCCCACCAGCGTTCCTCATGCTGCTCCACCAGGGTGTGGGTTTCGGCCAGCGCCCGCAGGCCGTCTTCCGTGTGGCTCAGATGATCAGAAATTTCCGCCAGCAAGGTGTATAAGTACGGGACGTACACTGTTGCCCCAGTGGCCTGAAAGGCGGCGGTCCCCTGGTGGATCTGTGTCCTCCCCTTCTCGCCCTGGCCCTGCATGGCCAGCGCCCACCCACGCAAACTCGTTCCCGCGGACACCCAAAGTGGAAAGCCATGCTCGGTTGCGAGCGCGACGGCGGCATCGGCCTGTTCGTGCACGGCCGGCACGTCCCGGCGAAACTGAGAGATGAGGGCCGACCGGCATTGAGCATACGCCAGACTATAGGGATGCGACAGCTCCTGGGCCAACACCAGGGACTCGTGTTGGCGGGCCAGGGCTTGATCCGGATACCCCAGCAACCAGAGAGTCAGAGCGGCACAGGCTCGGCAGCCAACATCCAGATCTTGGCCAATACGGAATACTGGATCCTGGCGCTGGTCTGACGTGTAGCGTGCGATGCCCTCTTCTAGGTGCTGACGGGCCGCCGACAAGGCGCCAAGCCACAGCCACGTCGCCCCAAGGGCATAGTGGGCAATGACAGCGAGTGCGGCGTCGTGGGCACGGTGTGCTAGGCGTAGCAGGGTTTCGCCGAGTTCTCGCGCTTTGTGCAACTGTGGCCGTACAACATAATAACGCCAAAGGCCAAACAGGACCGGAACCAGCTCTGGCGTCTCGCCCACCTGCTGACACAACGCGTATGCCTGGGTGTAGGCCTGCTCCACCTCCGGCGCTGCGAGCCCTTTCGCCATCTGCAGGGCCGCGCCGAGGGCGAGGTGCAGGGTCACGGCGTCCTGGGTCCGCGCCGGCGTCTCTGGCAGGGATGTAAGCAGCTCGATCCCGGTGGTGAAGTGGCTGATGGCTTCCACATGGGCCGAGCGGTCGCTGGCGTGTTGGCCTGCTCGCTGCCAGTAGAGAATCGCCTGCTCGTGGCAGCCAGCGGTGGTGTAGTGCTGGGCGACCAGCTCGGGTTGCGTCTCGGCGATCTCCGGAAAGTGCGCTTCTAAGACCTGCGCAATGCGCTGATGGTACTGCTGCCGGGTACTCTTCAGCAGCGACTGATAGGCCGCGTCCTGAATCAGGGCATGCTTGAAGACGTATGTCGCCTGCGGTGGCAGCCCCCGCTGGTACAGGAACTCTGCCTCTACCAACTGGTGCAACCCCCGTTGCAAGGTCCCCTCGTCCCACGGGGAGACGGCTTGCAGCAGGGCATAGGAGAACTCGCGCCCCAGCGCCGCCCCGAGTTGCGCCAGCCCCTTCACCGTGGCCAGGCGATCCAGGCGCGCCATCAGCGAGTCGTGCAACGTGGCGGGAATCGCCAGTGGGGGGAGAGGCCCGGTCAGCTCATAACGCTCTTCCCTCTCCTGGAGCATGCCGGACTCCAGCACCATCTTGGTGAGCTCTTCCACAAACAGCGGCACCCCATCGGTCTTGGCGACGACCTGCGCCACGACCTCCGCCGGCAGTGCCTTGCCGTGAGCCACCTGACTGGTCATCTCGGTCGCCTGGCGCGGCGGTAGGCGTGGCAGCGTAACCTGCGTGAGGTGTGAGCGCCCGCTCCAGGGCGGGCTGAAGTCGGGCCGAAAGGTCAAGAGCGCCAGGATGCGGGCGGTGGGGCCTTGGTCGACCAGGAGGCTGAGGAATTCCAACGTGGAAGGATCGACCTAGTGCAGGTCTTCCATGACAAAGAGCAGCGTCTGTTGGGCGGCGATTTTTAGCAGGATCGTGAGGAGGGCGTGGAGGGTCTGCTGCTTCTGCTGCTCGGGCGACACGGTCAGGGGGGCATAGTCGGCGCCCAGCGGCAGGGAGAGGAGGGCGGCAAACAGGGGCACGGCCTCCGCGAGCGGCAGGCCATACTGGACTAAGAAGCCCTCGAGTTTGCGGAGCTTCTGCGGCGGGGACTCCTCCCGCTCGAAGCGCAGCACCACCCGCTCGAGCAGCTCGATCAGCGGATACAGGGCGGTGTTCTGGTAATAGGGCGAACACTGACATGGTGTCAGCCACGCCTGGGGCTCCGTGGCCACATGTGCCGTCAGCACCTGTACGAGGCGTGATTTGCCAATCCCCGCCTCCCCACTGAGCAGCACCACCTGCCCTATACCATCTTTCACCTGCGACCAGCGCTCCCGCAGCAGCGCCACCTCCGACTCCCGGCCCACGAGTGCGGCCAGGCTGGCGCTCCCGACCACTTCCAGGCGATTGCGGGCCGTACTCTCATAGAGTACCTGATAGACCTCCAGCGGCTGAGCGACGCCTTTCAGGAGTGGAGTGCCGAGCGACTGGAGGGCAAAGAATCCTCCGAGCAGCGGTAACGTCGTGGCGCTGATCACCAGGGTATTGGGCGTCGCAATCCCCTGTAGGCGGGCGGCCACATTGGGGGTCTCACCGAGCGCCAACTGTTCGTGCCGGGTGCCGCTGCCTACATCTCCCACCACCACCAGGCCGGTGTGGATTCCCAGTCGCACGGCCAGCTGGACGCCTCGCCCTCGCCCCAGCTGGGTATTGAGCTTCCCGATGGCCTCCACCATCCCAAGCCCGGCCCGCACCGCCCGTGGGGCGTCATCTTCGTGCGCTTGAGGGTAGCCAAAGTACACAAGCAAGCCATCGCCGAGATACTGGGCGATATGCCCGTCATAGCGGGCGATCACCGTGGCGCAGGTCTCTTGATAGGCCTGCACTACCTGGCGCCACTCTTCGGGGTCGAGCTGGCTGGCGAGCACGGTGGAGTCCACCAAGTCACAAAACAGCACGGTGAGCTGGCGGCGTTCGGCTGCTGGGGTCCGAGACTCTGGTAGTGGCGAGCCCACCTGCAGATCGTGGTCTGCTATGGTGTCGGGCCGCTCGGTAGACTGGATTACACCCGGATCAGGGACCGTGACCGCCACCGCGTCACCCGTCCAGACGAGGACTCTGCGGTCTTCATCCACCGCCAGGTGCTTCGCGTAGATCAGGTCTTCCTTGAGTGCTTCCAGGATGTCGTCATCGAGCTGCAGGCGGAGTTTGAGGACGCGATAGGAGAGGCGCTTCTCGTGCTGGAGAAGGGCCAGAGCCTCTGCGAGGATGGTAGGATAGTCCATTACCGCCCCTCCACCTGGGCCAGCGTTGCTTCTGCCTCCGGCAGCCAGAAGGTCATGCCCATGGTGCGGTAGAGGTCGATGGCGGCAACCAGCTCGATGTGAGCCGGCTGCCGCTGTCCCGTCTTGGCGTACAGGCTGCCGAGACCCAGGTGGCAGTGGGCCTGGAGCGGGCGCATGCCGAGCTCGGAGGCCAGGGCGAGGGCCTGCCGGTAGTAATCTTCGGCCGGCTCAACCTCCGAGGGAGCGCGGTGCGCAGCAATCTCGCCGAGGAGGCGCAGGGCATACGCCTCATTACTCCGTTCCTGGCGTTGACGGGCATGCGTCAGCGTACGCTCGGCGAGGGTGTGCGCCTCCTCCAGGCGGCCTGCCAGCAGCTGCGCTTCTCCCAGTGGCAGACTACACAGCGCCTGAAAGCCTGCCATGTCCGTGGCCCTGATCTGTTCCATCGCCGGCGTGAGCAACGCCACGGCGTCGGCAACGCGTCCCGACAGGATATACGCCGTCCCCAGGGCCGCAGCCACCCTGGGGACAAAGAGCAGGAGGTCCGCTTCCTGACAGATGCCCATGGCCCGATCAAGCAGGGGCAGGGCCTTAGGCAGGTCACCCTGGCAGAGGGACAATAGACCCGTTCCATACGAGGCCCACATCAGACTGCTGTGGTCTGCCACTGTCTCAGCAATCTGTAGTCCTTCTTCCCCGAGCACGCTGCCCTCAGCGAACATGCCCAATTCACCATGACAGGCGGCGAGGTAGGCCAGGGATTGCACCGAGGGCACATTGGCTTGACCGAGGCGCTCCCGACGCTGAGCACCGTGGAGGGACGCAACACTTTGCAGGAGACAATCAATGGCCCGTCGATAGTCCCCTTGGGACTGGTAGGTTAGGCCGAGACGTTGGTTTGCCAGCGCGTGCAGGACGACCTCCTCGCTGGCTGTAGCGAACGCGAGAGCACGCTGGGAAGCGGCGATGGCGTGGTCATACGCCCCTATGTTGCGGAAGTGGACTGACAGAAAGTTAAAGATATGTCCCAGTCGACGCGGATCGTCGAGGGCCGCCGCGAGGGTCTCGGCCTCGCGCAGATAACCCAGGATACGCTCAGAGTCGCCAGATGGAAAAAGCGCCGAGCGCAGGGCGAGCCGCAGATCGATGGCCTGCTCGTGCATCTCACGCTGCTCCGGCAGATGCGGGAGGGCACTCAGCGCGTGCTCGAAGTACCCCACGGCGTCGCGGTAGGCCGACCGCGTCAGGGCCTTCTCCCCCGCCTGTCGGCAATATATCAGGGCCTTATCCCACACCTCGCCCCGCAGCGCATGGTGGGCCAGGCGGTCGACGTGCTCCGCCAAGCGGTCCGGGTAGAGCCTCTCGAGGGCCGCCACGATCCCCGCGTGGAGGGCCCGGCGTCGCTCCTGGAGCAGGCTCCCATAGGCCACGTCATGGGTGAGGGCGTGCTTGAAGGTATATTCCAGCGTGGGGAAGAGGCGCGTCTCATAGAGGAACTCGGCCGCCTGCAGGTGCATGAGACCGCGCTGGAGTGCCGCCTCGGACAGCTCCGCGATGGCCTGTAGGAGCGGAAAGGGTATGTCCGTGCCGATGACCGCGGCGGTCTGCAGGAGGGTCTTCTCCTCGGCCGGAAGGTGGTCGATCCGGGCGGCCAGCACGGCCTGCACCGTGGCCGGCACCTGAATGGTTGGCAGCGCCTGCGCCAGGCGATACGTCCCCGGCACGCCCACTAGCACCCCGGTCTCCACCAGGGTGCGCACGCTCTCCTCCAAAAAGAAGGGGTTGCCCTCAGTGCGCGCAATCAAGAGCTGCTTGAGCGGCGCCAGGCTGGGATCGTCGCCCAGCAGGGCCTGTAAGAATTCATCAGCGCTGGCCGGGGGCAGCGGGTCGAGCCGCAGTTGTGTGTAATAGGTCTTGCTGCCCCAGCCGTGCTGATACTCGGGGCGGTAGTTGATCAGCAGCAGGAGTGGGGCCGTGGGCAGGCTCTCGACCAGGCTGTCGAGCAGGGCCTGGGTCTCGGCATCGATCCAGTGTAAGTCCTCAAACACCAGCAGCAGCGGCTGCACCTGGCTCTCGCGCAGGAGCACCCGCTTGAGCCCGTCGATCGTGCGCTGGCGGCGCT
>Ga0137403_10004133_pt1 | contig 17161 bp, 9 predicted proteins | sample CZOMad2_1_16fung_FD_122057 | JGI IMG/M metagenome (GOLD analysis project Ga0137403, IMG submission 122057) | Vadose zone soil fungal communities from Angelo Coast Range Reserve, California, USA - CZOMad2_1_16fungal (Hybrid Assembly) | ecosystem: Environmental > Terrestrial > Soil > Vadose zone...
GTTAGAGGGGGTGCAGGGGGAGACGAGGGGGGAGAAGAGGAGGGGGGGAGGGACGGCGTGGGCCCGGCGAGGGGACAACTTGACCCCTCCGTGGGCCCTTGACGATATTCCGCTAAAGAAACGGGGACCGCGGGGACCGGATGGGTGCAGAGGTAGAGCCACAGCGCCCGCCGCACGATCTCCGCCATGGCGACGTGCTCGGCCGCCGCGGCCTCCTCCACCTGCCGGGCCATGGCGGCTCCCACCCGAAGTTTCACGACTTTCGCTGCCTGCATCCACCCCTCCTCCGTCCCTCGTGGGGACCGTCTCGCCCAGCGTAGAGCCCGCTGCAGGGAGAAATCGACAGTTTGCGCCGGACAATCTGAAACAAATTTCAGGACGGCGGTTGTCGGCGGCCTGCTGCCGGCGACCGGCTGCAGACCGCCGACGACCGGTGAGCAGGGTCTCCGTCGCCGGCTGCATACCGCTGAGGACCGTGAGAGGGGTTTCAGTCATCGGCTGTACACCGCCGAGGACCGGCGAGCAGGGTGCCGGTCATCGGCTGTGCACCGCCGACGATCGGCGAGCAGGGTGTCCGTCATCGGCTGCATGCCGCCGACGACCGGCAAGCAGGGTGTCGGTCACCGGCTGCATGCAGCCGACGACCGGCGAGCAGGGTGCCGATCCTCCGCTGCAGGTCGCCGGTCACCCGCTGCAGGACGCCGCGGACCGGCGGCCGGCCGCGTGCCGCGGTCTGCCGGGAGGCGGAACCCCGGCGGGAGTCCTTCCTGAGTTGCGCTGCTGCTGGAAGACGAGGGAGAATCCCGGCCGTGCGTTGCCACCGGCGTGCCATCGGCCCCCTCCTGTTTCTCGCCCTCGGGAGCGCCATCCCACGGTCCGCCGCGGCGACCGAGGCCGCCATCCTCGCCGACTTGAAGGCCTTCTTCGCCACCCAGGACCCCGCCCGGCGGGCCGAGATCGCGGTGCATGCCCAGAGCGACTCCGCCTTCCGCCGCGAACGGATGTCCGAGTGGCTGCACCAGCTCGCCCTCCAGAAGTCGCTGCCTCCGGGCTCGACCGACCTGCGCGTGCCGGTCGGCTTCGGGCAGGTCCGCATGGTGACGCTGCGCCTGCCGCGCGGCTATACCCCGCGCCGCTCCTGGCCGCTCCTCTACGCCCTCCACCCGAGCGGCGGCAACGGGCCGTTCTTCGTCGACTACGTCGAGCAGCTCCTCGGCCCGCGGGTCGAGGAGTTCGTCGTCGCCGCCCCCACCGAGTACCATCAGACCGGGCTCGACGCCCCGCCTCCCTTCACCGTCGACCACCTGGCCATCCTGCGCGCCGTGCGCCAGGCCGTGCACGTCGACAGCGACCGGATCTACGCCTTAGGCTACTCGCTGGGCGGCTATGCCGCCTGGGCGGTCGCCTGCCTGCATGCCGATCAGCTGGCTGGCGCGGTGCCGATCTCCTCGGCCTTCAGCATTCCGCCCACCGACGACGGCCTGTGGCGGACGATGCTCCCCAACTTCGTCCACCTGCCGGTGCTGAACGTCTGGGGCGCCCAGGACACGCTGGAGGTCTTAGGGGTCCGCGGCCCGGAATCGCTCGGCGGCATGGCCGCGCTCAACCAGCGGCTGGTCCAGTGGACGAAGGGGATGAGCCTGCCGCTCTGGCGCAACCTGGAGATCCCCGGCAAGGGGCACGGCGGGGCCACCCCCCCGGCGGCGGCCCTCTTCGAGGTGCTGTCCGCCCGGCGCGAGCACTACCCGCGGCGGGTCGAGCACAACTTCCGGCACGTCCACCAGGGGCACAGCTACTGGCTGGAGGCCGACAGCTGGGAGGGCGGCCACTGGGGGGGCGACCTCCCCACCTACCAGAAACGGCCCGGCGAGACCGAGGGCCAGGCCTTCGGCCGGGTGGTGCGCGAGCTGCTCGGCCACCTGCGCGGCGAGGTCGTCGGCCAGACGCTCCGGGTCGACCGCCGGCACGTCGGCGAGCTGACCGTGTGGGTGGGGGAGGGGATGGTCGACTGGACGAAACCGGTGACCGTCGAGCTCGCCGGCAAGAAGGCGTTCTCGGGGCTGCTCAAGCCCGATCTCCTGGTCTGCCTCTCCCAGGCCGCCCGCAGCCTCGATTTCGACCGCCTGCGCTGGGCCGGCGTCCGGGTGGACGCGCACGGCAAAGGCGAGCCGGTCACCGACAAGACCCCCTTCCCTCCCCTCCTGCCGGACGGCTCCCCCTAGCCTCTCCCTCCCGCTTCCGGGCGGCCCGGCGCGGGGCGATTTTCGACCCGCGGCGAGGCGGGAAATTTCACCCGTGAAGTCGTCTCGCTTTGGCGGGTGACGAGCACCTTATGCTGTAGGCGCCGTAGTCGCTCAATTCAACATCTTGGTAAGGGCGTAGAGCTATTGCAGTCCTGCTGGTCTATCCGGGGCCGGGGTGTCACGCCGGGGTCCTCTGTCGGGTCCTGACCGTGATCACAAGCTCACGGCTCCTTTTTGTCCGCTGGACGGAGGATTTGGAGATGCAGCGATTGAAGGGAAAGCAGGCCAAACGGTATGGGATCCCGGACGGCATGGCGCTTCTGTTGATCCTAGCAGCCCCCATTGGGTACGCCTTTGCGGTGGATGCACCGGCCGGGTTCGACAACCTGACCAACGGCTTCGAGGCCCAGGCGCAGATGGACCTCGACCGTGCCAACTTCGACTCCGTCGAAGAGATTGCCGACGGCCTGGGGCCGGTGTACAACGCCCAGGCCTGCCGCGAGTGCCACCAGAACCCGGTCTCCGGCTCGAGCAGCCAGATCCTGGAGACCCGGGCGGGCGTGACCTCCGGCAGCACCTTCACCGATCATCCGGGCGGCTCGCTGCTCAACAACCGGGCGATCAACGCCAACATCCAGGAGCGCATCCTGGGCGTCGACAACACCAGCACCTTCCGCTCCTCCCTGACCATCCTGGGCGACGGCTTCGTCGAGGCCCTCCCCGACAGCTTCTTCACCAACGCCCAGGCGACGCAGTCGGCCGCCGGGCTGAACCCGGGCACGGTCATCCGGGTGCCGATCGGCGAGGCGCCCGCCGGCACGACCCGGATCGGCCGCTTCGGCTGGAAGAACCAGCACGCCAGCCTGCTCTCCTTCGCGGCTGACGCCTACCTGAACGAAATGGGCATCACCAGCCCGCTCCAGCCCACCGAGAACACCCATGACGGCCAGTCCGTCGCGGCGTTCGACACGGTTCCCGATCCGGAGGATCCGGCCACTCCGGCCAATCCGTTCGGCACTGACATCGCGGCCTTCGTCCGCTTCATGCGCTCGACCAAGGTGCCGCCGCGCGACACGGTCCTGGCGGCCACCTCGGACGCCATTGCCGGCGCCACCATCTTCCACAACATCGGCTGCGACCTCTGCCATGTCCAGAACGGCACCACGGTGGCGGCGGGAACGGTCCTCAACGGCACCAACTACACCGTGCCGGCGGCGATCGGCACCAAGGTGATCCACCCGTACAGCGACTTCCTGCTGCACGACGTGGGCACCGGCGACGGTATCGTCCAGAACGGCGGTGCGGTGTCGCGGACCAAGATGCGCACGCCGCCCCTCTGGGGCATGCGCGCCCGCAACATGCTCCTCCACGACGGCCGGTTCGAGACCCGGAACTTCGGCATTCAGGACCACTTCGGCGACGCCAACCCGGTCATCGTCAACTACCTGAACCTGAGCGTCACCCAGGCGAACCAGCTGATCACCTTCCTCAACTCGCTGTAAAGCTTTCCCAGCGCGACCGGCCGGGCCTTGCGGCCCGGCCGGTCGTTCTTTACTTCTTCTTTACCCCTCCCCTGTGCTCCCGCGTCTAGAATGGCGGCTGGCCCTGCCTCCGCAGGGCGTGGACCTTGCAAGGGATGAGCACATGATCACGGATGAACCCGCAATCGAGGTGGACGAGGCTCCGGCGCACCCGACTCCGCCGCCTCCCGACGAGCCGGACCGGCCGGCCGCACCGGGGCGTCGCCGCCGGTGGCCCTGGCTGCTGGTGCTGGCCGTCGTGGCCGTGGGAGCCTACCTGCTCGTCCACCGCTCCGGCGGCGCCGGCCAGCCGGAGAAGGGCGCCCAGGGGAAGGGCACCCATGCCGGCGGTGCCGGAGGGGCCGGCGACGCGGCATCCCGTCCCATCCCGGTGTCGGCGGTGGCGGCGGCGGCGAAGGACATGGGGGTCTACCTGACCGGCCTGGGGACCGTGGTCCCCCTGAACACCGTCGCCGTCAAGAGCCGGGTGGACGGCCAGCTCATCCGCGTCGCCTTCCACGAGGGGCAGCTGGTCCGCGCCGGCGATCTCCTCGCCCAGCTCGATCCGCGGCCGTTCCAGGTGCAGCTCCTGCAGGCCGAGGGGCAGCGGGCGAAGGACGAGGCGGCGCTCCAGAACGCCCGCGTCGACCTGGCGCGCTACCAGGTCCTCATCAAAGAGGACTCGATCCCCCGCCAGCAGCTCGACACCCAGGCCGCCACGGTCGCCCAGATCGAGGCCGCCCTCAAAAGCGACCAGGCGCAGATCGAGAGCGCCAGGCTCAACCTGGCGTACGCCCGGATCACCGCGCCCACCGGCGGCCGGGTCGGCCTGCGGCAGGTGGACGTCGGCAACATCGTCCACGCCGGCGATCCCAACGGGCTCGTCGTCATCACCCAGCTGCAGCCGATCGACGTCGTCTTCACCCTCCCCGCCGACCACCTCCCGGAGGTGTTGCCGCAGCTGCACGGCGGCAAGAGCCTCACCGTCGACGCCTACGACCGCGACTTGAAGCACAAGCTCGCGACGGGCGAGCTGCTGGCGGTCGACAACCAGATCGATCCGACGACCGGGACCGTCCGCATGAAGGCGCTGTTCCCCAACCAGGACGAGGCGCTCTTCCCCAACCAGTTCGTCAACGCCCGACTGCTCGTCAACACCTTGCAGGGCGCGGTCACCGTCCCCACCGCCGCCCTCCAGCGCAGCCCGCAGGCGACTTTCGTCTACGTCGTCAAGGCCGACCACACGGTCGAGACGAGGGACGTCGTCGTCCGCCAGACCGAGGGCGACGACGCGGCTCTGGCGAGCGGGGTGGCGGCCGGCGAGCAGGTGGTCACCGAGGGGGTCGACAAGCTGCGGCCGGGCGCCAAGGTCGATCTCGGCGGTGGCGGGAGCGGGGGCGGCGGCGCGGCGAAGGGCGGTACCGGCAACGGCACGGGCAAGGGCAACGGCAAAACCCGGAAGGCGGGCCGTTGAGCCCCTCGCGACCGTTCATCCTGCGGCCGATCGCGACCTCGCTCCTGATGGCGGGCCTGCTGCTCGCCGGCATCTTCGCCTTCCGGCAGCTGCCGGTCTCGGCCCTCCCGGAGGTCGACTACCCGACGATCCAGGTGGTCACCTTCTACCCCGGCGCCAGCCCGGACGTCATGGCCTCCGCCGTCACCGCCCCCCTGGAGCGGCAGTTCGGGCAGGTGCCGGGCCTGAACCAGATGACGTCGACCAGCTCCGAGGGCGCCTCGGTGATCACCCTCCAGTTCGCGCTCGATTTGAACATCGACGTCGCCGAGCAGCAGGTGCAGGCGTCGATCAACGCCTCCGGCACCTTCCTGCCGCGCGACCTGCCGAACCCGCCGATCTACAGCAAGACCAACCCGGCGGACACCCCGGTCTTGACCCTCGCCCTGACCTCGAAGACGCTGCCGCTCTCCAAGGTCGAGGACTTGGCCGACACCCGTCTCGCCCAGAAGATCTCGCAGCTCCCCGGCGTCGGCCTGGTCTCCATCAGCGGCGGGCAGAAGCCGGCGGTGCGCATCCAGGCCAATCCGACCGCGCTCTCCTCCTATGGGCTCACCCTGGAGGACGTCCGCACCGCCGTGGCGCAGGCGAACGTCAACCAGGCCAAGGGCGCCTTCGACGGCAAGAGCCAGTCGTATTCGATCGGCGCCAACGACCAGCTGCTCTCCTCCGACCAGTACCGGCCGCTCGTCATCGCCTACAAAGACGGCGCGCCGGTACGTCTGTCGGACGTCGCCAAGGTCATCGACGACACCGAGAACGTCAAGCAGGCGGCCTGGATGAACGAGGTCCCGGCGGTCATCCTCAACATCCAGCGCCAGCCCGGCGCCAACATCATCGGCGTCGTCGACCGCGTCCAGGCCCTGCTGCCGCAGCTCCGGGTCTCGCTCCCCACCGCGGTCGAGCTCACCGTCCTGACCGATCGCACGAACACCATCCGCGCCTCGGTGCGCGACGTCGAGTTCGAGCTGATGCTCACCATCGCGCTCGTCGTGATGGTGATCTTCCTTTTCCTCCGCACGCTCGCCGCCACCATCATCCCCAGCGTCTCGGTCCCCCTCTCGCTCGTCGGTACCTTCGGCGCCATGTACGTGCTCGGCTACAGCCTGAACAACCTGACGCTCATGGCGCTCACCATCTCGACCGGTTTCGTCGTCGACGACGCGATCGTCATGATCGAGAACATCATGCGCTACATCGAGGAGGGCGAGGAGCCGCTCAAGGCGGCGCTCAAGGGCTCGGAGCAGATCGGCTTCACCATCCTCTCGCTCACCGTCTCGCTGATCGCCGTGCTCATCCCGCTCCTCTTCATGGGCGACGTCGTCGGCCGCCTGTTCCGCGAGTTCGCGGTCACCCTCTCGGTGACCATCCTGGTCTCCGCCTTCATCTCGCTCACCTTGACCCCCATGATGTGCGCCCGGCTCCTGCGCCACAAACCGGAAGCGGAGCAGGGCCGCTTCTACGTCGCCTCGGAACGGGTGTTCCAGCGCATCATCGCCTTCTACGGCCGGACCCTCGAATGGGTGCTCGAGCACCAGCCGCTGACGCTCGCGGTCGCCGTCGGCACGCTCATCGCCACGGTGCTGCTCTACCTGTTCATTGCCAAGGGGTTCTTCCCGGTGCAGGACACCGGGGTGATCCTGGGCGTCTCGGAGGCCGAGCAGTCGGTGTCGTTCGCCGCCATGGCCGAACGGCAGCAGGCGCTCGCGCGGGTGATCCTCGCCGATCCGGCGGTCGCCAGCCTGTCCTCCTTCATCGGCATCGACGGCACCAACACGACCCTCAACTCCGGGCGCATCCAGATCAACCTGAAAGCGCTCGCCGATCGCAACGGCAGCGCCAGCGAGATCATCCGCCGGCTCGCCCCCAAGCTCGCCAAGGTCTCCGGCATCACCCTCTTCATGCAGCCGGTGCAGGACCTGACGGTCGAGGACCGGGTGAGCCGGGCGCAGTTCCAGTACAGCCTGGAGGACGCCGACGCGGCGGAGCTCGCCGCCTGGGTGCCGAAGTTCGTCGCCAAGCTGCAGACTTCCCCTGAGCTTACCGACGTGGCGAGCGACCAGCAGAACGCGGGGCTGCGGGCCCACCTCGTCTTCGACCGCGCCACCGCCTCCCGGCTCGGCATCACCCCGCAGATGCTCGACGACACGCTCTACGACGCCTTCGGCCAGCGCCAGGTGTCGACCATGTTCACCCAGCTCAACCAGTACCGCGTCGTGCTCGAAACGGCGCCGGAGTTCCGGCAGGACCCGCAGAAGCTCTCGGAGGTCTTCCTCCGCTCGTCGACCGGCGGCTCGGTGCCGCTCGGCGCCTTCACCCGCCTCGAGCAGATGTCGGCGCCGCTCTCGATCAACCATCAGGGGCAGTTCCCGGTGGTCACCGTCTCCTTCAACCTGGCGCCCGGGGTGGCCCTGGGGGAGGCGGTCGCCGCCGTCAACCAGGCGCGGCAGGACCTCGGTCTCCCGGCCTCCATTCAGACGAGCTTCCAGGGCACCGCCCAGTCGTTCCAGGCCTCGCTCGCCAACGTGCCGTTCCTGATCCTCGCGGCGATCGTCACCGTCTACATCCTGCTCGGCGTGCTCTACGAGAGCTACATCCACCCGCTGACGATCCTCTCGACTCTCCCCTCGGCCGGCGTCGGCGCGCTCCTGGCGCTCCTTCTGACCCGCAACGACTTCAGCATCATCGCCTTGATCGGCATCATCCTGCTCATCGGCATCGTCGAGAAGAACGCCATCATGATGATCGACTTCGCGCTCGACGCCGAGCGCAAGGAGAACAAGGCGCCGCACGAGGCCATCTACCAGGCGAGCCTGCTGCGCTTCCGGCCCATCATCATGACCACCATGGCGGCGCTTTTGGGCGCCGTGCCGCTGGCCTTCGGCTCGGGGATCGGGGCGGAGCTAAGGCGTCCGCTGGGGATCGCGATCATCGGCGGCCTCATCTTCAGCCAGCTCCTGACCCTCTACACGACGCCGGTCATCTACCTCTACTTCGACCGCCTGGCGCAGCGCGTCACCGCGCGGTTCCACGCCAAAGGGTCGCGGGGATCGCAAGCCCCGAGCCTCCAGCCGGCCGCCCGGACGGAGGGCGCGTGAACATCTCGGCGCCGTTCATCGAGCGGCCCATCGCCACCACGCTCCTCACCGTGGCGATCGCTTTGGCCGGCGGCATCTCCTACAAGTTCCTCCCGGTCTCGCCGTTGCCGCAGGTGGAGTTCCCCACCATCCAGGTCTCGGCCAACCTGCCGGGCGCCTCCCCGGACACCATGGCCTCCGCGGTCGCCACTCCGCTCGAGCGTCAGTTCGGGCGCATCGCCGGGGTCACCGAGATGACCTCGACCAGCTCTCTGGGAAGCAGCCAGATCACTCTCCAGTTCGACTTGAACCGCAACATCGACGCGGCGGGGCGCGACGTCCAGGCGGCGATCAACGCCGCCCGCGGCCAGCTGCCGGCCAACCTGCCGAGCAACCCCCGCTACCGGAAGGTCAACCCGTCGGACGCCCCGGTCCTGCTCCTCTCGATGACCTCCGAGCTCTACGACCGGGCGCGGATGTACGACATCGCCTCGTCGCTCCTGCAGCAGAAGCTCTCTCAGATCGAGGGCGTGGGGCAGGTCAACGTGGGGGGCGGCGCCCTCCCCGCGGTGCGGGTCGACCTGAGTCCCGCCCTCCTCGCGAGCTATGGGCTCGGCCTGGAGGACGTCCGCGCCACCCTGGCCGCCGCCAACGCCAACCGGCCGAAGGGATCGCTCGGCAACGCCAACCACACCTGGTCGCTCACCACGTCCGACCAGCTGCTCACCGCCGCCGAGTATCGACCGCTGGTCATCCGCTACCAGAACGGCGCCGGCGTGCGCCTGGCGGACGTCGCGAGCGTCACCGACTCGGTCGAGGACATCCGGAACGGCGGTCTGGCGAACGGCAAGCCCGCCATTGTCCTGATGATCTTCCGCCAGCCGGGCGCCAACATCATCAAGACCGTCGACGGCGTCCGCGCCGTGCTGCCCCAGCTCAAGGCCTCGATCCCCCCGGCCATCCATCTGGACGTGGTGGTCGACGCCACGCAGACGATCCGCGCCTCGGTCAAGGACGTCGAGCTGACGCTCCTCCTCTCGATCGGCCTCGTCATCCTCGTCGTCTTCGTCTTCCTGCGCAACTGGCGCTCGACCCTGATCCCCTCCGTCGCCGTGCCGGTGTCGCTCATCGGCACCTTCGGGGTCATGTACCTCCTGGGCTACAGCGTCGACAACCTGTCGCTCATGGCGCTCACCGTGGCGACCGGCTTCGTCGTCGACGACGCCATCGTCGTCATCGAGAACATCACCCGCCACCTGGAGGACGGGATGAAGCCGATGGCGGCGGCCTTCAAGGGGGCGGCGGAGATCGGCTTCACCGTCTTCTCGATCAGCCTCTCCCTGGTCGCGGTGTTCATTCCCATCCTCCTCATGGGGGGGATCGTGGGGCGGCTCTTCCGCGAGTTCGCCGTCACCCTCTCGGTCGCCATCTTCGTCTCCATGCTCGTCTCGCTCACCACGACGCCCATGATGTGCTCGCGGCTGCTGCGTTCGCGCGACGAGGAGAAGCACGGCCGCCTCTACGAGGCGAGCGAGCGCGGCTTCGACTGGATCCTTAAGCGCTACGAGTCGTCGCTCGGCTGGGTGCTAAGGCACCAGCCGCTCATCCTCCTGGTGACCCTCTTGACCATGGGCGCCACGGTCTACCTCTATGTCAAGATTCCCAAGGGCTTTTTCCCCCAGCAGGACACCGGCCGGCTCACCGGCACGCTCCAGGCCGACCAGTCGAGCTCCTTCCAGGCCATGCAGGGCCGCCTGGTGGAGCTCGCGACCATCGTCCAGAAGGACCCGGCGATCGAGAACATCACCGCCTCCACCAGCGGCACCAACTCCGGCCGGATGTTCATCTCGCTCAAAGCCGGCCGCAAGCTCTCCGCCGATCAGGTCATCGCCCGCCTGCGCCCGAAGCTCGCCCACATGCCCGGCGCCAGCCTCTTCCTGCAACCGGTCCAGGACTTGCGGGTGGGCGGGCGCCAGGGCGGCGCGCAGTACCAGTACACGCTCCAGGGCGACGACTCGAAGGAGCTCCTCCTCTGGGCGCCCCGCGTCATGCAGAAGCTGCGCACCCTGCCCCAGGTGGTCGACGTCAACACCGACCAGCAGAACAAGGGTCTCTCGGCCAACCTGGTGATCGACCGCGCCACCGCCGCCCGGCTGGGGATCACTCCCCAGATGATCGACGACACGCTCTACGACGCCTTCGGGCAGCGCCAGGTCTCGACCATGTACCGGCAGCTCAACCAGTACCACGTCGTCATGGAGGCGGAGCAGAGCTACTGGCAGAACCCGGACGGCTTGAAGTCCATCTACGTGCGGGCCGGTACCGCGGCCGGGGGGCGCCTGGTGCCGCTCTCCGTCTTCACCCACTACGAGAGCTCGAACACGGCGCTCCAGGTCAGCCACCAGGGGCAGTTTCCCGCCGTGACCCTGTCCTTCAACCTGCCGCCCGGGGTGGCGCTGGGCGACGCGGTCAACGCGATCAACCGGGCGGAGCTGGAGATGCACCTGCCGGCGACGATCCACGGCAGCTTCCAGGGCACGGCCCAGGCGTTCCAGGAGTCGCTCAAGAACGAGCCGATCCTCATCCTCGCCGCCCTCCTGACCGTCTACATCGTGCTCGGGGTGCTCTACGAGAGCCTGATCCATCCCCTCACCATCCTGTCGACGCTCCCCTCCGCCGGGGTGGGCGCGCTTTTGGCGCTCCTCCTCTTCCACATCGAGCTCTCGGTCATCGCGCTCATCGGCATCATCCTGCTCATCGGCATCGTGAAGAAAAACGCCATCCTGATGATCGACTTCGCGATCGAGGTCGAAAGGAAGGAGAAGAAGGAGCCGGAGGACGCCATCTTCCAGGCCTGCCTGCTGCGCTTCCGGCCGATCACCATGACCACCATGGCGGCGATGCTGGGCGGGCTGCCGCTGGCGCTGGGCCTGGGCACCGGCGCCGAGCTGCGCCGGCCGCTCGGCATCGCGATCGTCGGCGGTCTGCTCTTCAGCCAGCTGCTGACCCTCTACACGACGCCGGTCGTCTATCTCTATCTGGATCGCCTGCAGCTGCGCTGGCAGGAGATCCGGAAGCGCCGCGGCGCTCGGCGAGGCGCCGTGCCGGCGCGGGCGGAAGGGTGAGGAGGAATCCGATGAAGCGACAACTGCTGCTGGGGGGGCTGGTGGCCCTCACCGCCGCCTGCGCCGTGGGGCCGAATTACAAGCGGCCGTCGGCCGAGGTGCCGGCCACCTTCAAAGAGCAGCCGTCGCCCTCCGAGGTCGCGGCGGCGGGTCCGTGGAAGCCGGTGCAGCCCAAGGACGGTGTCCTGCGCGGCAAGTGGTGGGAGATCTTCGGCGATCCCGCCCTGAATGCGCTGGAGGAGCAGGTTTCGGTCTCCAACCAGACCCTGGCCCAGGCCGAGGCGCAGTACCGGGGCGCCCGCGCCGCGGTGCAGGCGGCGCGGTCGGGCCTCTTTCCCAGCGTGACCGCGGGCGCCGGAGTGACCCGGTCGCGCACCTCGCCGGGCGGCCGCGCCACCGTGGTCTCCGGCAGCCCCGGCAGCACGCAGGCGACGACGGCGACCGTCTACCAGGCGCCGATCGATCTCTCCTGGGAGGTCGACCTGTGGGGGAAGGTGCGCCGCACCGTCGAGGCCAACGTCGCCGCCGCCCAGGCGAGCGCCGCCGACGTCGAGAACGTCCGCCTTTCCCTCCAGGCGGAGCTGGCGGCCGACTACTTCCAGCTCCACGGCCTGGACGAGCAGAAGCGGCTGCTGGACGCGACGACCGCCGCCTACCAGACGGCCTACCAGCTCACCGTCAACCGGCACGACCAGGGAGTGGTCTCAGGGATCGACGTGGCCCAGGCGCAGACCCAGCTGGAGACCACCAAGGCGCAGGCGATCGACCTCGGGGTGGCGCGGGCCGAGCTGGAGCACGCGATCGCCATCCTGACCGGCAAGGCGCCGGCCGACCTGACGATCCCGCCCGCCCCCATCAGCGTGCCGCCGCCGGCCATCCCGGTGGCTCTCCCCTCGGAGCTCCTGGAGCGCCGGCCCGACGTCGCCGCCGCCGAGCGCCGGGCGGCAGAGGCCAATGCCCAGATCGGCGTCGCGGTGGCGGCCTACTACCCGAGTCTCTCGCTCTCCGCCTCGGCGGGCTTCCAGAGCACGACGCTCGGCAAGCTGTTCTCCCTGCCCAACCGCTTCTGGTCGATCGGCCCCTCGCTCCTGGAGACGGTGTTCGACGCCGGCCGGCGGCGGGCGCTGACCGAAGAGGCGCGGGCCAACTACGACGCCACCGTGGCGGCCTATCGCGAGAGCGTGCTGACCGCCTTCCAGGGTGTCGAGGACAACCTCTCGGCCCTCCGCATCCTGGCCGCCGAGTCCACCCAGCAGGCCGCCGCGGTGGCCGCGGCCGAGCGCTCCCTGGCCTTGGCCGAGAGCCGCTACAAGGGCGGCATCACCACCTATCTGGAGATCACCACCGCCCAGAACGTCGCCCTCGCCAACGAGCGCGCCGCGGTCGACCTCCGCACCCGGCAGATGGTCGCCAGCGTCAACCTGGTGAAGGCGCTGGGCGGGGGGTGGGAGGCGGGGGAGATCCGGGCGGCGGGGGTGGAGGCCGGGGCGGCGCAGAAGCAGGACTGAATCCCGAGGAGAGCTCCGGTCACCTCCGGGGCTCTTCCCGATGGTCCCCCGCCCCTGGGGGGCTCGCTCAGGTCCGGGCCGATCGAGTATATTGCCGGAAAGCCACGCTTCCTGGAGGAGAGCCTATGGGCCGTCGAGGGATGGGTCGTCCCAGTCGGATCGTTCGTGCCGCCGTGTTCGCGTCGTTCGTTGCGCTGGCCGCCGCTGCGCAGGAGCCGGCGCCGGCCATGCTGGGGAATGGCCCCGAGGAGTGTACCCCTCAGCCCATCTGCCTGCTCCACGAGTACCACACCTCCATCGCGCCGGTCCGCGAGCGCTACGGGGCGTGGCGGACCGTCACCCCGGGGTCGGACGGCGCCGCGGTGGGGTCCATCCTCGGCATGCAGACGGTGCATACCGTCATGCTGCCCTCCGGCAAGGTGCTGATGGTCAGCGGCAGCAGCTGGCGCAACCTCGCCCCCATCGAGTATTTCCCGGAGTTCCCCAAGCCGCAGGCGAGCACCGGCCTCTTCGTCCGCGGCGACGAGCCGTTCCGCAAGGACAGGCTGGCGTGGTACTACCAGCTGGTCAACAATGCGGCGATCTACGATCCCGAGAAGAACAGCTTCTACCGGATTCCCCACCCCGTCCCGGTGCCGGATCCCCTGATCAAAGACCACTTCGCGCCGAACGACCTCTTCTGCACCGGCCAGATGCACCTGCCGGACGGCAACGTCCTGCTCGTCGGCGGGACGCAGTACTACTCGCCCTACCGCACGGGGAACCGCTCCACCTGGATCTTCGATTGGAAAAAGGAGCTCTCCATCGACTGGACCCGAGTCGATTGGCGCCAGGTTCCCAACGCCGGGGCCGGGGAGCGCGCGGTCGCGCCGCCGACCGCCGGGCCGGCGCAGTACCCCTGGACGTTCGCCGGATTCACCGGGCGCGGGCGCTGGTACCCCAGCATCCTCCCCCTCTTGGACGGCCGCTTCGTCGTGATGAGCGGGTACGTCGGCTTCGAGCCCGGCCAGCTGCCGATGTATCCCTTCGAGATCAACCACCAGGTCGAGTTCTTCGACCCCTCCCGGTTCACGCCCGAGCACCCCGAGCGCGCCTGGAAGTCGGTGGACGTCAAGGCGACGCCGAACAGCCCCTTCGCCACGCTCATCAACCCGGGCTTCAAGCCGACGCCCGAGTACGCGACGCAATGCGGGGAACGCTGTCGGAAGGACAACCAGTTCGACGCGTTCAAGCTCTACCCGGAGACCTACCTGATGCCCGACGGCCGCATCCTCTTCACCCGCGAGGGAGATTGGGTGAGCCTGCGCACCTGTGACACCGCCTTCATGCGGAAGACCCGGCACACCTACTGGGGTCGCGTCGACGGTCCGGCGGAGGCGCCGACCTTCTCGTTCGAGCCCGGCCCCGACCGGCCGGAAGACGTGTCGTCCTACGGCACCTCGCTCCTCGACCCCAATAGCGGGAAGATCGAGATCTTAGGCGGCCAGCCCACTTCGCCGGGGACGTTCTATCCGCTCAACAGCGACCACCCCACCCACTTCGCCGGCGGCCAGGGCAGCCGGAAGATGGAGACCTTCGAGCCCTCGGCCAAGGAGCCGAACGGCGGCCACTGGACCCTCGACCCCAACTTCCTGGGCACCACCCCGCAGGACGACCGCACGATGCACTATGCGGTGATCCTGCCCACCCGCCAGATCCTCCTCATCAACGGCGGGAACTACGACTTCTACGGGCCGGTCTTTTTCCCGATCCTGCTCACCCCCCAGTTCAAGGACAAGAAGTTCACCGGGTATCAGAAGGAGCGCATGGCCGACGCGGTAGAGCCGCGGCTCTACCACAACATCGCGATGCTCCTTCCCGATGCCACCATCCTCGTCTCCGGCGGCAACAGCACGCGGGCCACCGTGTATGCCTCGGTGATCCCGCCGCCGGACCGGGACCAGACCGTGCAGCCCAAGCCCGACTTGAGCCTCGTCGACCTCGACAACTACTTCTTCGACGACGGCCCGATGGCGAAGGGACAGAAGGGCATGCTCACGACGCCCACCGAGGACTGGGTCGCCGAGATCTTCTCGCCGCCGTACCTCTTCATCGAGGGCAAGCGCCGCCCGGAAATCACCGGCATGGGGAGCGACTCGGCAGTCCAGCATCAGTTCACGGCGAAGATCGGCGGCAGGAGCCACTACCTCCTGCACAGCGGTCAGCGGGTGACGGTGTCGCTCCAGGAGCTGCCGGAGGCGTGCCCCAAGGACTCGACGGAGTCGCTCGTCCTCATCAAGCTGCCCTCGGTGACCCACGGCTGGAATGACGGCCAGCGGTTCCTCGAGCTGCCGATCACCAAGACGGGGACGGGGATGCGGAAGACGGTGCAGTTCGAAACCCCCGACGCGGTCAAGGCGAACGCCCCGCCCGGTTACTACATGCTCTTCTACGTCGACTGCAAGGGCAAACCGTCGAAGGCGCAGATGGTGCGTTTCGACGACCGCGCCACGGCGCTCTAAGCCGTATGGCAACCCTAAACGCTCAGGCCTCGGGGGCCGGCGGCAACGTCTTTCCTGATCGATAGTCCGTCGAACGAGCGAGCGCCAGAACTGAGCGACGCTGAGCTTCAAAGGCCGGCTGGGACGGGCCGCCGGCTCGGCCTAGGCCGAGTTCGGCTGGGAGATCGTCCCCGTATACGTTCCCGTGGCGGTACCGGCGCACTGGTCGATCTGCGTGGTGATGGTCCCGCTCCCCGTGGCGTTGGCGAACGCGCCGGTGCCGCCGGTCACGGTGTAAGTGCCCGTGGAAGTGAGCACACACTTGCCGCCCGTAGTCTCAAAGTGCCCACTGATGGTCAAGAACACACTGTCCGTCCCGTTGGCCCCGACGAAGACCGCGGTGCTGCCAAAGTTCCCCTGATGATCCTGGATACGCGTCAACGGCCCCGTGACGTTCCCCAGATGCGTTGCAGTGCCCGAAACGTTACAGTTCAACTGGGTCAGCCCGCCAGGCAGGTGCGTCACCCCCGTGATCTCGGCCGTGCCGGTGGCGGTGAACGGCACCTGATTGGCTGCCGCGGCGGGCGCCGCCAGGCCGCACAGGGTGAGGACGACCACCACCAGACTGCTCCCGATCCGGCGGGAGGTCGCGTTCCATAGGCGTCTCATGCTGGCTCCTTTCTGGGTATAGCCCGCCTGGCTGGCGGGCGCCGCATCAGCGGCGTGCTGCGAGCGTTGTGCAGGTTGTGCTGGAGGTCAAGTCTTTACGTTCATCGTCTTAATTATATCCTCTCTAGCGATGACCTCTGGGCGGTCCGGCATCCTCTCCCCGACGCCACCGACGTCGGCACGGCAAATCCCTCGGTGCGTGCCGAGCGCGACGGTGGCCTCGACGGCCGGGTGTATCACATCTTGGGAGGGCCGCGCCGGTGATGGTAGGTAACGTGGAGCGAAGCCCGCCGGCCCGTTAGTTGAAGATCGCAGCCACGTCGACCTCCAAACCGGGGAGGAGTGGCGTCGTCACCCGGTCCCCCCGCCGGGAAGTCGCGGCAAGCCGGTAGGCGCCGGCCTTGGGATCGAGGCGGTAGACCTCGATCGTCTCCCTCTCTGGATCGGCGAGCCAGTACTCGGTCACGCCGTAACGGGCGTAGGTCTCCATCTTGAGACCGTGATCCAGCTCGGCCGTTGAGGGCGAGAGCACCTCGACGACGAAATCGGGAGTGCCGCGGATCACGTCCCGCAGGATCTGCGTGTTCTTCCCGAGCACCACCAGGAGATCCGGTTGGAGCGCCGTGGCCGGGCCGAGGACCACGTCCAGGGGGGCGACGAAGACTTCTGCCCCACCCCGAAGACCCGCTCGGAACGTAAAATACAAATTCCCCAGGACCTTCTGGTGGCGCAAGGTAGGCGATGGGCACATGTAGGCTTCCCCGTCGAAGAGCTCGTAGCGATGGCCGTCGGCGGGGAGCCGAGAGAGGTCTTCGTAGGTGAGATAGGGCCGGACGAGCGGGTGGGACATGCTCCTAAGTGTAGACCAGGAGTGCCTCTCGGCGACAGGATCCCCGATCCAGAGTCGGACCCGGCGCGATCGGCTCGTATCCTCTCTAGAGAGGATGCCGCATCCTCCCTAGAGACGATAGACACGCCGCGTCGCAGGCACTAGGCTGGGGTCGTCGCTATTTCGAAATGGAGCGC
>Ga0137403_10004134_pt1 | contig 17159 bp, 15 predicted proteins | sample CZOMad2_1_16fung_FD_122057 | JGI IMG/M metagenome (GOLD analysis project Ga0137403, IMG submission 122057) | Vadose zone soil fungal communities from Angelo Coast Range Reserve, California, USA - CZOMad2_1_16fungal (Hybrid Assembly) | ecosystem: Environmental > Terrestrial > Soil > Vadose zone...
GAAATATGTAATTACATAATTAGGTCATTTTTCGGTAACTATATCCCCCTCCTTTCAGTCATCGCTTCTATGCTTTGAGCAGACTGCACAGGTGCGTGGGGCTTTGGCAAGCCAAAATCGCAGAATCGCATAGGGTACAGTCCTACAAACCCAGCCGACACCTCAGGCGGGTTCGAAAGAGTCCACTTTAGGACCCAGGATTAAACGGAAAAGCTTCACGAGGCGTGCGGCATATCAAAGCCTCCCGCAATGTTATGCGCGGGAATCGGAAGGCGATTAGTACAGCGGTGCTCACGCTCAGGCGCAACCCAGTCCCTCCAGTATCGGGAATAGTTATGTACTCAGGGTCAGCACCACATCGTTGCACGTGCATTTGGGGAACGTGACAACTGCGGCGTGCTAGCTATCGCCGATTCAAAGCCCGGTGATTCCTTTGTAGACGGGGCGCCGTCACGATGCTGACCGGGACGGTGCGGCTGTCGACGGTCTCGAGCACGCCGTCCGCCTCGGAGCGATGCTCGCCGGTGGCCAGCGTCTCGGTGAGCCGTCGAACGAGCGACGAGCCCGTGGGCAGGATCTCCTTCAAGACGCGGCCCTGGGCCCGCCGGGCGGAGCGCCCCGTGAGCTCTTCCGCCGCGGCGTTCCAGAAGACCACGTGGAGCGCGCCGTCCACGGCGATGACGGCGTCGGGAAGGCCGGCGAGCACCGACTCGAAATTCATGCCGCCAGGGTCAGATCGGGGATCGCGTTCATGCCGAGCGGCGCGCGCTCCCCGGCCCGCAGCCGCTCCGTCCCGGCCGCGGCGATCATCGCCGCGTTGTCGGTGCAGAGGCGAGGCGGCGGGATGTGCAGGCGGACGCCGTGCTCCTCGGCCTCGGCCGCGAGCGCGGCGCGGAGCGGGCCGTTGGCGGCGACGCCGCCGGTGAGGACCACGCGCTTCGTCCCCAGGTGGAGGGCGGCGCGGAGCGTGCGGCGCACCAGCATTTTCACGACGGCCGCCTGGAACGACGCCGCCACGTCGGCCACCTGAGCCTCCGAGAGTGGCCGGTGACCCTTCACGTAGAGCGAGACCGACGTCTTGATGCCGCTGAACGAGAAGTCGTGGGCGCCGTCGGTGATGTGGGCGAGCGGAAACGCGATCGAGCGGGGATCGCCGCGCTCGGCCGTTTTTTGGATGATCGGGCCGCCGGGAAATCCGAGCCCCAGGAGCTTCGCCACCTTGTCGAACGCCTCGCCGGCGGCGTCGTCGCGCGTCTGCCCTACGAGGCCGTACTCGCGTGGCCGCTTCGCGTGGTAGAGCGCGGTGTGGCCACCCGAGACGACCAGCGCCAGGAACGGGTGCTCGGGCGGATCCTCGGTGAGGAACGAGGCGTAGATGTGGCCCTCGAGATGGTTCACGCCGACCAGCGGCTTCTTGTGCACCCAGGCGAGCGACTTGGCCACCGAGCAGCCGATCAGGAGCGAGCCCACGAGTCCCGGCCCCTGGGTCACGGCGATGCCGTCGAGATCGGCCAGCGTCACACCGGCGTCGCGGAGGGCCTGGGCGATGACGGGCGTGATGACCTCGAGGTGCCGGCGTGAGGCCAGCTCGGGAACCACGCCGCCGTAGGGCGCGTGAATGGCGTCCTGAGAGGCCACGACGCTGGAAACAATACGGCGGCCGTCGGTGAGGACCGCGGCCGCCGTCTCGTCACACGAGCTTTCAATGCCGAGGACGATCATCCTGCCCCCGGCGCGACTGCGCTATCGAACCTGCGTGGCCTGAGGCGCCGTCTGAGCCTGCGCGCTGCCATTGAAACGGTGCTCGAGCACGCGCATCGCCTTGATGATCTCGAGCGCGCGCTGCAGCTGCACGTCCTTCTTGAGATCCTCCATCGGATCGAGCGAGGGCGGCTGCGGTTTCTGGTCCGCCGGCGGCTTGGGCGCCTCGACCACGATGTCGGGCGTGATCCCCTTGCCGTGGATGGAGCGCCCCTTCGGCGTGAAGTACTTGGCCGTCGTCAGCCGGAGCCCGGAGCCATCGGAGAGCGGGATGATGGTCTGGACCGAGCCCTTCCCGAACGACTGCGTACCCACCACCACTGCGCGGCCGTAGTCCTGGAGCGCACCGGCCACGATCTCGGACGCCGAGGCGCTGCCCTGGTTGACGAGGACGACCATGGGCAGGTTCGCGTACGCCTTCTTGGCGTGCGCCGAGAAGCGCATGTTCTGGTTGCGGACACGGCCCTCGGTGTAGACGACGAGCTTGCCGTCTTCCACGAACTTCTCAGTCACCTCGACCGCCGAGGTGAGGAGACCACCGGGGTTGTTGCGGAGGTCGAGGACGAGCGCCTTCATGCCGTTCTTGGCGAACTTCTCCAGGGCCGCGTCGACGTCGTGGGACGTCTGCTCCTGGAACTGCCGCAACCGGATGTACTCGATGCCGTTGCCGAGGTCGTGCGTCCGCACCGATTGCACGCGGATCTGCTCCCGCACGATCTCGAAGTCCTTCGGCTCGGTCCAGCCCTCGCGGATGACGCTGATGATGACCTTGCTGCCCGGCCGGCCCCGCATGCGCTTCACGGCGTCGGAGAGCTGCATGTCCTTGGTCACGAGGCCGTCGATCTTCACGATCCGGTCGGCGGGATGGAGGCCAGCCCGATGGGCGGGCGTGCCCTCGATGGGCGCCACGACCGTCAACACGTCGTCGCGCAGCGTGATCTCGATGCCGAGACCGCCGAAGCTTCCGGAGGTCTCCACCTGCATCTCGCGGTAGCTCTCCGGATCGAGGAAGGACGAGTGCGGATCGAGCCCGCGCAGCGTGCCCTTGATGGCGTTGTAGATCAGGTCCTTGGGAGGAATCTCGTCCACGTACTGGTTCTGGACGATCGAGAGCACCTCCGTGAAAAGCCGAAGCTGCTCGTAGGTCGGGCTACCATCGGTGCTCTTGCTAGCAACGGTGCCCCCGAGTGAGAGGGTGAGCACCACGAGCAGTGAGCTGATCACGAACGCCTTCTTCATGAGGTTCCTCCGCTTAGCCTCGCTGCCGCAGCCACTCGGCCGGGTCCTGCGGCTTGCTCTGATAGCGAACTTCGAAATAGAGACTCGGTCCCGTCAGGGAGCCCGTGTCGCCCACGGTCCCGATACGGTGGCCCTGGCGCACCTCGTCTGCTTCCTTAACCAGGATATCGGCAATGTGCGCGTAGAGCGTGAAGTAGTCGTTGCCGTGGTCGAGGATGATCAAATTCCCGTAGCCCTTGAACCATCCCGTGTAGACCACGTTGCCGGCATAGACCGCGTTGACCTCCGTGCCCTCTTGCGCTTCGATGTCGATCCCGTTGCGGAACGTCTTCGTTCCGAAGCGGGGGTGCACCTGCGGCCCGAACGCCGCGACGATCCGACCCTCGGTGGGCCAGGGCAAGCGACCTCGGAGGGTACCGAATCCCACTCGGGGCGGGGCGCCGTCAGTGGGCGGTGGTGCCTTTGCAACCCTCCGCTGCTTGGCCTGGAGATCCCGGATGAACGCTTCGAGCCGCCGCGCCGCCTCGCTGAGCTCGCCCACCATCCGTTCGTGGTAGGCCCGCTCGTCGCGAACTTTAGCAAGCAACTGTCTACGTTTAGCCGCCTCCCGGTCGACCTCGGCCTGTTCCTTCTTGGCCTCGGCCCGAAGGCTCGCGAGCTCGTTCCGCCGTGCTTCCTCCCGCTCTTTTCGATCCGCGAGCCTGTCAGAGGTTACACGATACTCTTGAATCATCCTGGCGTCCAGAGCCGCTAAACTCCCGAGATGCTTGATCGTTGCGGCCCGCTGAACGGGGCTTTCTCCGCTGAGGATGACAGGAAGCACCGCGCCCTGGGCATGGATCTTGTATATCGTACGGAGCCGACGGGCCAAAAACTCTTCTTGTTCAGACCGATAGCTCTCGAGCCGGGTGATGTCGCCGCGAAGCGCCGCCACCTCGGCCTGGGCCCGTTTGATGCGGTCGTCGAGCCGCGCCACGTCGCGTTGCTTCTGAGCAAGCCGGCGCTCCGTGTCCTCGATCTCCGCGAGCAAGGACGTCTCGCGGCGCCGGGCTTCGGCGGCCTTTTCCCGCTCCTGCTTGAGCTGGTTCTGGGTCTCCTGGAGCTTCCGCTGCTCGGCCTGCACCGGGTCGTCGCGCTTGGGCTGGGCGCCGACCGGCAGCGCGCTGGTCACGAGGATGAGGGCGAGCGCCAGGAGGTCCCGAGCCTTCACGTTGCGCTCCGTCCGCGCGCCAGCCAGCCTCCGAAGGCCCCGAGCGCGGCGCCCGCGGCCAGCAGGCGCAGGACGGCCGAGGTCGGGAGGAACTCGAGGGTCGGCAATCCCACCGTGATGCTCATGAGCGGCTCGAGCTTCGGGGCTGCCAGCCGGTAGAACACGACGAGCGCGAGCAGCGCGAGCGTGGCTCCCAGCAGTCCCTGGATGAGGCCCTGGAGCAGCAGCGGCAGCCGGATAGCGGCTTCGGGCGCGCCGACCAGCCTCATGATCTCGGTCTCGTCGCGCCGGGCATGCAGCACCAGCGTGGTAGCCGTGGTCACCGTCAGGATCGCCGCCAGCGCCAGCGTGGCGCCGAGGCCGAGGCCGATCAAGACGAGGAGCCGCTGCCAGTCTGACAGCCGCTCCACCCACTCGACGCTGCCTTCCACTTCCTCGACCTCGGGCAGCGTGCCGAGTCGGGTGATCAGCACGCGAGCGCCGTCGGGTGTCGCCGCGCCCGACGTCGGCGTGACCTCGATCGACGCCGGCAACGGATTGGACGGCAGGTTGTCGGCCACCGTCGCGTCCTTGCCCAGCATGCGCTTGAGCGACGTCAGCGCCTCGGCCTTGCTGATGTAACGGGCGCCGGCGACGTTGGGGATCGCCTTCACCCGCTCGAGCAGCACGACCTGCTCCAGCGATGTGGGCTCGCGGCGGAGATAGAGGATGACGCGAACACGATCCTTCCACTCAGAGACGGCACGTCCGAGGTTGGCCGAGAGCAGCCAGAAGCCACCCAGGGCCACGAGCGAGAGCGTGATGAGAACGACCGCGGTGAGGGCGACGCGTCCGGCCCGGCGCAGGTCACGCAGCGCCTCGCCGAGGAGGAAGCCGAGCACCTAGCCCTCGTCCTTCACCAGGCGCCCGCCCTCGAGCACCAGCGTCCGCCGGCGCATCGCCGCGGCCAGACGCGACTGGTGCGTGGCCAGGATCACCGTCGTCCCTCCGGCCCAGATGTCCTTGATGACGCTGACGACCTCGGCCGCCATTCCATCGTCGAGGTTTCCCGTCGGCTCGTCGGCGATCAGCAAGGCTTGCTTGCGGACGATCGCGCGTGCGAGTGCGGCGCGCTGCGCCTCGCCCTGGCTGAGCTGCGCGGGATAGGCCTGAGCGCGCGCTGACAGGCCGACGGCGCGGAGCGCTTCGAAGGCGCGCGCCGTGATCTCCCGGCGGGGCACACCAGTGACCCGAAGCACGAAGGCGATGTTCTCGTACACCGTCCGTCCCGGCAGCAGCTTGGCGTCCTGGAAGACGACGCCGATGGTCCGGCGGAAGGCGGAGACTTCACGGGGTGTCAGCTCGGCCAGCGGCTGACCGAGGACCATGACCTCACCGTCGGTCGGCTCTTCTTCGCGGTAGAGCAAACGCATCAGGGTCGTCTTGCCCGCGCCGCTCGGGCCATTGATGACGACGAACTCCCCCTTGTCGATGGTGAAGGTGACGTCGCTGAGGGCAGGCACTTTCACCGGACCGACTTCGTAGATCTTAGAAACCCGGTGAAGCTCAATCATTTGCGGACGGGACGATTATAGCCGCCCGCGTCAGGCTTTCGAGAGCTTCTCCTCGAGGATGGAGTTCACGAGGCCGGGGTTCGCCTTGCCCTGCGTGGCCTTCATGACGAGGCCGACGAGCGCGCCTTTGGCGGCGCTTCGTCCCTTCTTGAAATCGTCGACGGGCCGGGGATTGGCGGCGAGCACGTCGTCCACGATCCGCTCGAGCGCGCCAGTGTCGGCGACCTGCGTGAGGCCCTCACGCTTCACGATGGCCGCGGCGTCGTCGCCGCTGCGGAACATCTTCTCGAAGACGTCCTTGGCGATCTTCCCGCTGATCGTGCCGTCGTCGACGAGCGTGAGCAGCCCGGCCAGGCGCGACGGTGTGAGCTTGGTGGCTCGGATCGCCGCTTCGTCGTCGCCGGGCAGCACGCGGAGGAGCTCGGACATCACCCAGTTCGATACGACCTTGGCGTTCGGAAAGTCGCGCACGGCCGCCTCGAAGTACTCGGCCAGCGCGCGGCTCTGCGTCAGCACGTCGGCGTCGTACGGTGGCAGCCCGTGCTGGCTCACGAAGCGCTGGCGCCGGGCGCGCGGCAGCTCGGGCAAGTTGGCCTGGATCTCGGCGATGAAGCTCGGCTCGAGCTCGAGTGGCACCAGATCGGGCTCGGGAAAGTAACGGTAGTCGTGGGCGTACTCCTTCGAGCGCATCGAGCGCGTGTAGCCGCGGTCGGCATCCCACAACCGCGTCTCCTGCACGATGCGCTCGCCGGCGTCGAGCGCGCGGGCCTGCCGCTCCACCTCGAACTCGAGCGCCCGCTGGACGTTCCTGAACGAGTTCAGGTTCTTGATCTCCACCTTGGTGCCAAGCTCTTTCGCGCCACGCCCGCGCAGTGAGATGTTGGCGTCGCAACGGAGCGAGCCTTCCTCCATGTTGCCGTCGCACACTCCGAGGTACACGAGCACGGCGCGGAAGGCGCGCAGATAAGCGGCGGCCTCCTCGGGCGAGCGCAGCTCGGGCTTCGAGACCGTCTCCATCAGCGGCACGCCGGCGCGGTTGTAGTCGACCAGGCTCGCGTGCGCCGTCTCCAGCGTCCCCTCGTGCACGAGCTTGCCGACGTCCTCCTCCAGGTGCAGGCGCTGGATCCCGATGCGCTTGACGCCGCCGCCGACTTCGATCTCCAGCCAGCCTTCCTCGGCCAGCGGCTCCTCGTACTGGCTGATCTGATAGTTCTTCGGCATGTCGGGGTAGTAGTAGTGCTTGCGCGCGAAGCGGCACGCGCGGTTCACGCGACAGCCGAACGCGAGCGCGGTCTTCACGCTGAACTCGATCGCGCTCCGGTTGATCACGGGCAGGACGCCGGGCATCCCGAGGCACACCGGGCAGGTCTGCGTGTTGGGCGCCGCGCCGAACGACGTCGGGCAGCCACAGAACATCTTCGAGCGCGTGAGGAGCTGAGCGTGGACCTCCAGCCCGATGACGGTTTCGTAGCTCTTCGTGGCCGGTGCCGGCCTGGCGTTCATAGCTGCGGCCGCTTCTCGAGCCAGGAGGTCGCCTGCTCGTAGGCGTGGGCGACCCGCAGGACGCGCGACTCGTCGAAGGCGCGGCCGATGACCTGCAGCCCGATCGGCAGTCCGGCCGCGCTGAAGCCGCAGCGGACGGAAATGCCCGGCAGCCCGGCCAGGTCGGCGCCCACGGTGAAGACGTCGTTCAGGTACATGGAGAGCGGATCTTCCCTCTCGCCGTGCCTGAAGGCGACGCCGGGCGTGGTCGGAGCGACGATCAGGTCGACCCTCGCGAAGGCGCGCTCGAAGTCGCGGCGCACCAGCGTGCGTACCTTCTGGGCGCGGCCGTAGTAGGCGTCGTAATAGCCGGCCGAGAGCGCGTAGGTCCCGAGGACGATCCGGCGCTTGACCTCGGCGCCGAAACCCGCCGCGCGCGTGCGGCTCACCATGTCGATCAGGTCTTTCCCGCCCGGTACGCGCAGCCCGTACTTCACGCCGTCGTAGCGGGCGAGGTTCGACGAGGCCTCCGCCGGCGCGATGATGTAGTAGACCGCTATCCCGTAGTCGGTCATCGGCAGCGAGATCTCCTCGGTGGCCGCGCCCAGCTTCTCGAGCACCGCGATGGCCTCGCGCACCGAGCGCTGCACGTCGGGGTCCATGCCCGGCGTGAAGTACTCCTTCGGCACACCGATCTTGATGCCCCGCACGTCGCCGGTCAGCGCCGCGGCATAGTGCGGCACGGCCTCGGGTACCGACGTCGAGTCGTGCGGGTCGAGGCCAGCGATCGTCTCGAGCACGAGCGCCGCGTCCTGGACGTCGCGGGTGAGCGGGCCGACGTGATCGAGCGACGACGCGAACGCCACGAGCCCGTAGCGGGAGACGCGGCCGTACGTCGGTTTCAGGCCGACGACGCCACAGAACGCCGCGGGCTGCCGTACCGATCCTCCGGTATCCGTCCCGAGCGCGGCCACCGCGAGATCGCCGGCCACCGCAGCCGCCGAGCCTCCTGACGACCCTCCGGGCACGCGGGCGAGGTCCCACGGATTGCGCGTGAGCTTGAATCCCGAATGCTCGGTGGACGAGCCCATCGCGAACTCGTCCATGTTCGTCTTGCCGAGCACGACGGCGCCCGCCTCCTTCAGCTTCGTCACCACGGTGGCGTCGTAGGGCGGAACGAACCCGTCGAGGATCTTCGACCCGCACGTGGTGCGGATGCCGCGCGTACAGAACACGTCCTTGATCGCGAACGGCGCGCCGTCGAGCGGCCCGCGCGGGATGCCCTTGCGATATCGCTCGTCGGCGGCGTGTGCCTGGGCCAGCGCCTCTTCGCGCGTGACGGTGAGATAGCCCCCGACCTTGTCGTCGTGAGCGGCGATCCGGGCGAGATAGGCCTCGGTCGCCGCGGTCGGCGTGGTAGATCCCGCCCGATAGGCGTCGACCAGCTCGTGGATCGTGAGCTGGGTCAGGTGGGGCTTCGCGTCAGTCTTCAATGATCCGCGGGACCCGGAAGAACTCGCCCACGCGATCGGGAGCGTTGGCGAGCGCCTCGGACTGGGGCAAGCACGGCGCGGGCTCGTCGTCGCGCATGACGTTGAGGAGCGGGACGGCGTGAGAGGTCGGCTCCACGCCCTCCACGTCGACCGCCTTCAGCTTGTCGATGTACTGGAGGATCGCCGAGAGCTGCTCGCGCATTCGCGCGCGCTCGCTCTCGGTGAGCGCGAGCCGGGCGAGCCGGGCGACGTGCTCGACGTCCTTGTCGCCGATCATCAGTCCATCTCCTCCAGATGCGCGTACTGGAGCGACAGCCGCTTCCGGCCAACGCTGGCGAAGCGGACGGTGACGATCGTGTCGCCGCCCTCCTTCTCGATGCCGACGACCATCCCCTCGCCCCAGCGCGCGTGCCGAACGCGCGCGCCCACGCGAAACGGCAGATCGTCGCCGAGCGGCTCGCCGAAGGTCGGGTCCGGCTCGCACACGACCCCGCCGCGCGGCTCCGGCCGCGCGTTGAGCGACGTCAGGTGCTCCTCCGGCATCTCGCGCAGGAAGCGCGACGGCTCGCCCACGCCATATCCGTGGACACGCCGGTGCAGCGCGTACGTGAGGTAGAGCCGCTCGCGGGCGCGCGTGACGCCAACATAGCAGAGCCGCCGCTCTTCCTCGATCTCCTCGGGATCCTCGAGCGACCGCGCATGGGGGAACACGCCCTCCTCGAGGCCCGTGAGGAAGACGGCGGGGAACTCGAGGCCCTTGGCCGAGTGGAGGGTCATGAGCGTGACGCGCGAGTCGGCGTCCTTCAGCTCGTCGATGTCGCTCATCAGCGCGACCGAATCGAGAAAGCCTTCCAGCGTGGCGCCTTCCGTGGCGTGGGTGTAATCCTCGGCGGCGGCGATCAGCTCCTCGAGGTTCTCCAGCCGAGCCTCGGACTCGGGCGAGCGATCGTCTTCGAGGCTCTTCCGATAGCCAGAGGCGTTGAGGAGCACGTCGATCAGCGCGGGAGGCGGAAGCGCGGCCCGATCGGCGGCGAGCTTGCGGATGAGCCCGGCGAATTCCTCGAGCCCGCGGGAGGCCTTGCCGCGGATGTCGAGCGGAGGCTCGGCGGCGAGGGCGAGCAGTGGCTTGCTGTCGCGCGCCGCGACCTCGTCGAGCCGGGCCAGCGTGGTGGCGCCGATCCCGCGGGTGGGGGCGCCCACCGCGCGCCGGAAGGCCACGTCATCGGCCGGGTTCACGAGCAGCCGCAGGTACGCCAGCGTGTCCTTGATCTCTCGTCGCTCGTAGAACCGGACGCCACCGACGATCACGTAGGGGATGCGCGCCCGGCGCAGCGCGTCCTCGAGCACGCGCGACTGGGCGTTGGTCCGGTAGAAGACGGCGACGCCGTGCCACGGCACCCCCTCGCCGCGCACGGTGAGGATGGTCTGGGCGACGAAGTTCGACTCCTCGTGCTCGTCCCAGGCCCGATAGAGCCGCGCCGTGTCGCCTTCTGCGTTCTCGGTCCACAGCGTCTTGTCCTTTCGCTGAACGTTGTGCGCGATCACGGCCGAGGCCAGCGACAGGATCCGCTGCGTCGAGCGGTAGTTCTGCTCGAGGCGGACCACTTTCGTTCCGGGGTAGTCCTGCTCGAACTCGAGCACGTTGCGGATGTCGGCACCGCGGAATTTATAAATCGACTGGTCGGGATCGCCGACGACGCAGATGTTCCGATGCTCGGCGGTGAGCAGGCGGATCATCTTGTACTGCGCGCGGTTCGTGTCCTGGTACTCGTCCACCAGCATGTGGCGCCAGAGTCCGCGGTACCACGCGAGCGCTTCCGGCACCGTCTCGTACAGCCGCACGGTGCAGAGCAGCAGGTCGTCGAAGTCCACCGCGCCGACCTCTTTCATGCGCTTCTCGTAGCGCGAGTACACGAGGGCCGCCTTCTTCTCCCACGGACCGCGCGCGTCCCGGAGGGCATCCGCCACGCTGATCATCTGGTTCTTCATGTAGGAGATCCGGTGGACGGCGCCGCTCGGCGTGAACGACCGCTCGGCCAGCTCGCCTTCCTTCATGCACTCCTTCACCAGCGCGAGGCGGTCGTCCTCGTCGTAGATCGTGAAGTGCGACGGCAGCCCGATGTGCTTGCCGTGCTGGCGGAGGATGCGCACGCAGGCCGAGTGGAAGGTGGCGATGAGCGGCGCGCCGACGCCGACGGGCTTGAGCAGGCCCTCCACCCGCCGGGCCATCTCGCCGGCGGCCTTGTTGGTGAACGTGACGGCGAGGAGATTCCGCGGGGACATGCCCTGGGACGCGGTCAGCCACGCGATGCGGTAGGCGATGACCCGCGTCTTGCCGCTGCCCGCGCCGGCGAGGACGAGGAGCGGCCCTTCTCCGTAGGTGACGGCTTCGCGTTGGGCGGGGTTCAGATCATCGAGGAGACGTTCCAGACCTGCCGGCACCGGCACATTGTACCGGGAATTACCCGGCGCTGAATGCCCTCCACCCGAGGACGACCCACCCGGCCAGGAAGCACAGGCCGCCGAGTGGGGTGATCATGCCGAGCCACCTCCAGCCGCTGATCGCCAGGAGGTACAGGCTGCCGGAGAAGATCATCGTGCCGGCTACGAACAGCCAGCCGGCGATGATGGCGCCCTGGCCCGGGCCGCGCGTGCACTCCCACGCCACCGCGAAGAGCGCGAGCGCGTGGAACATGTGATAGCGCACACCCGTCTCGAAGACGGCGAGCATGTCGGAAGTGAGTCGGCCGCGAAGGCCGTGAGCCGCGAAAGCGCCGAGGGCGACGGCGATGAACGCCGAGAGCGAGCCGATGCCGAAGAAGAGGCGGTCCGTCGCTACTCCACCGTCACCGACTTCGCGAGGTTACGTGGCTGGTCCACGTCGCAGCCCCGGCGGACCGAGACGTGATAGGCCAGGAGCTGGAGCGGGATCACCGTGATCAGCGGCGCCAGTAATTCAGCTGCCGGTGGGACCTCGATGACGTGCTGGGCCTTGGACGCGATGAGCTTGTCGCCCTGGTGGACGATCGCGATCACCTGGCCCTCGCGCGCCCGCACCTCTTCGATGTTCCCGAGCATCCGCTCGTACGAGGCGTCGCGCGGGGCGATGGCCACGACGGGGAGGCCGTCGGCGATCAGCGCGATGGGCCCGTGCTTCATCTCACCCCCGGCGTACCCCTCGGCGTGGATGTACGAGATCTCCTTCAGCTTCAGCGCGCCCTCGAGGGCAATCGGGTACTGGACGCCGCGGCCGAGATAGAGGAAGTCGGTCGCGTGGCTGAGATGACGCGCCAGCGCGGCGACCTTGGTATCGAGCTCCAGCGTCTGCTCGACCAGCCGCGGGATCTCCACCAGGTCGCGGATGCGCTTGCGCACGTCCTCGGCGGTGATGGCGTCGCGCTGCCGGCCGAGCCACAGGCCGAGCAGGTAGACCGCCACGATCATCGTGGAGAACGCCTTCGTAGACGCCACGCCGATCTCCGGGCCGGCGTGCATATATATGGTCCCGGTCGCCTCGCGGGCAAGCGCGGAGCCGACGGCGTTGGTGATCGTGATGATCGGGCAGCCCTTGAGCCGGGCGGCCTTGACCGCGCCGATGGTGTCCGCGGTCTCACCGGACTGGGAGACGGCCACCACGAGCGTCTCGGGGCCGGCGATGGCGTCGCGGTACCGGTACTCCGACGCGAGGTCGGCTTCGGCGGGCAAGCCGGCCAGCCGCTCGACCATCGTCTTGCCCAGCATCGAGGCGTGGTACGCAGTGCCGCAGGCGACGAACACGACGCGCTGGATGGCCCGCACCGTGGCCGGATCGATGTTCAGGTCGGGCAGGACGATCGCACCGGTCTCCGGGGCGATCCGGCCTCGGAAGGTATCGGTGATGGCCCGCGGCTGCTCGTAGATCTCCTTGAGCATGAAGTGCCGGTAGCCGCCCTTCTCGGCCATGATCGGATCCCACAGGATCTTCACGGGCTCGCGCTGCACGGGATCGCCGGCGGTCGTGGTCAGCTCCACGCCGTGCGCCGTGACCACGGCCATGTCGTCGTCCTCGAGGATCACGACGTCGCGCGTGTGCGCGAGGATGGCCGGGATGTCGGAGGCGATGAACATCTCGCCGCGCCCCAGGCCGACGACGACGCTGCCCGCGCCCTGCTTGGCGGCGATGAGCCGGTCGGGCGCCGCGGCCGACACCACGCCCAGCGCGTAGGAGCCGGTGACCTCGTGCAGCGCCGCCCTCACCGCCTGCTCCAGGCGCGGCGTTGCGCGCAGGTGGTGCTCGATGAGATGCGCGAGGACTTCGGTGTCCGTCTGCGACTTGAACGTGTGGCCGTCGGAGGCCAGCCGCTCCTTGATCTCGAGATAGTTCTCGAGGATCCCGTTGTGCACGACGACGAGGCTGCCGCCGCAGTCCGTGTGCGGATGCGCGTTCTCCTCGGACGGACGCCCGTGCGTCGCCCAGCGCGTGTGGCCGATGCCGATGCGCCCTGTCACGGGCCTCTCTCGCAGCACGCTCTCGAGGGCCTTCAGTCGTCCGGGCGCGCGCCGCACCTGCATGCCGTCCGCGTCGAGCACGGCCACACCCGCGGAGTCGTAGCCGCGGTACTCCAGCCGCTTGAGCCCGTCCACGATGATCCCGACCGCGCTCTTGTCCCCGACGTAGCCGACGATTCCGCACATGGTGGCTATTCCTTCGGCCTGGCGGCCCGCTTCGCGCGCCGGCGGGCGGCCCAGCCTTCTTTCACGATTTGCGGGGCGCGCTCGACGGCGAGCGCGTCATCCGGAACGTCCTTGGTGATCACGGAGCCGGCGGCGACGTAGGCGCCCGCGCCGATGGTGAGCGGCGCCACGAGGCTCGAGTTGCTGCCGACGAAGGCCCCGTCGCCGATGACGGTTGGATGCTTGGCCACCCCGTCGTAGTTGCAGATGATCGTGCCGGCACCGATGTTCGCGCCATCACCGATGGTCGCGTCGCCCAGGTAGCCCACGTGGTGGGCCTTCGCCTTGCGACCGACCTTCGTCTTCTTGAGCTCGATGAAGTTGCCGATCTCGGCCCCTTCGCCCACGTGCGACTTCGGGCGCAGGTGGCAGAACGGCCCCATGACCGCGCCGTTGTCGACGACCGACTCCGTCATCACGCAGTAGGGCAGCAGGCGCACGCGATCGCCGAGCTTCGTCGCGCGGATCTGGCAGCCCGCGCCGATGACGCAGTCGCTGCCGATCTCGGAGGCCACGTCGACGATCACGTGCGGATAGATGACCGTGTCGGCGCCGATGGTGACCGTGTCGTCGATGTACGTGGTGGCCGGGTCGAGGATCGTCACGCCGGCGAGCATGTGCCGGTCCAGGATCCGCCGGCGCTGGATGGCCGCCAGCGCCGCGAGCTGCTTGCGGTCGTTGACGCCGAGCGCCTCGTCGGGATCCTCGACGGCGAGCGCCTCGATGCGGCCGCCCGCCTTGCCCAGCAGCCCGATCACGTCGGTCAGGTAGTACTCGCCCTGGTCGTTCTCCGGCCGCACCCGCTCGAGCGCCGGCCAGAGCCGCCGGCCGTCGAAGCAGTAGACGCTCGTGTTGATCTCGTTGACCCGTTTTTCGTCGTCGGTGGCGTCACGGTCCTCGACGATGCGCTTCACCCGCCCGCCCTGGCGCAGCACGCGGCCGTACCCGTGCGGGCGGTCGACGACGGCGGTGAGCAGCGTCGCCGCCGCGCCGGTCGTCGTGTGGTGGCTCACCAGCCGCTCGATCGTCTCGACGGACAGCAGGGGCGCGTCGCTCGGCAGCACGAGGATCGGCCCGTCGAGGCCCTCGCAGCCGGCGCGCGCCTGCAGCACCGCGTGGCCGGTGCCCAGCCGCTCACGCTGCTCGACGATCGCTACCCCGTCGCCCGCCACCGCGCGGACGGCATCGGCGTCGGGACCCACCACCAGGACGATGCGGTCGCCCACCGTGCGGGCCAGGCGGAGGGAGTAGGAAATCAGGGGCCGGCCGCAAAGCTCGTGCAGCACTTTCGGCTGCCGCGAGCGCATCCGCTTCCCCTCGCCGGCGGCCAGGATCACCGTGGTCAATGCGTGCATGCGGCTCCCATTCTAGCAGCGGCGTGCGAGGCCCATGCCATATCCGGACGCTCGCTGCGACGAGGAGTTGCGGCACGCCCTGTGGGGCGTTGCCCGCAGCCTGGCCTAGCTTTCGTTGCTCAGATGAGACAGAAGGCGCGCCATCCGCGGCGGCGGGGCCGAAGCGAACTCCATCCGCCTCTGGGTAACCGGGTGCACGAAGGCCAGCTCCGCGGCGTGCAGCGCCAGGCCCTCGAAGGGCACCGGCAGCGGCGCCCGCCCCGGCCGGCCGCCATAGACATGGTCGCCGGCCACCGGATGGCCGAGCGACGCCATGTGGACCCGGATCTGGTGCGTCCGCCCCGTCTCCAGCCTCACGTCGAGATCCGTGAAATGCGAGAACCGTTCCAGGACCGCGAAGCGCGTGACGGCGCGCTTGCCGCGGCCCCGGGGCAGCACCGCCATCCGGACCCGATCGTGGGGATGCCGGCCGATCGGCTTGTCCACCACCCCGCTGGCCGCGGTCACGCGCCCGTGGACGATCGCCCGGTAGCGGCGCGTGACCGTGCGCGCGACGAGCTGGGCGGTGAGCGACTCGTAGGCCGCCGCGGTCTTGGCGATCACCAGCAGCCCCGACGTCTCCTTGTCGAGCCGATGGACGACGCCGGGGCGTCGCGGGCCGCCGACGCCCGCGGTGCCGGGCGCGTGGGCGAGGACGGCGGCCGCCAGCGTGCCGGTGGCATGTCCCGCGCCCGGATGCACGACCATGCCGACGGGCTTGTCCACCACGAGCACGGTGTCGTCCTCGAAGACGATCGTGAGCGCGATCGGCTCGGGGACGAGCGTCTCGGGCGCGGGCGGCGGGATCTCGACGTCCACGGTCTCGCCGCGGCCGACTCGATGCGACGCCTTGCGCGCGCGGCCGTCGACGCGCACGCGGCCGTCGTCGATCAGGGCCTGCACGCGGGCGCGCGAGAGCTCCGGCACGCACTCGGCGAGCCAGCGGTCCAGGCGCGAGCCCGCTGCCGCCGCATCGACCGTGAGGCGCTTGAGGTCCACGCCGGCTAGGATTGCACCACCACGCGTGACGCGAGCAGGTGCTTGATCTCCGCGTCGTCGTAGCCCGCCTCGCGCAAGATCTCGACCGAGTGCTCGCCGAGCTCCGGGGGCACGCGCGGCGGCACTTTCTCGACGCCGTCCAGCCAGATGGGGCTCGCGACCGTGAGCGGAGCGCCGGCCCGGGGATCGTCGATCGGCACCAGCGCGCCGCTGTCCACCATCTGGCGATCGGTCCGCACGTCGTCGATCGCGGCGACGCCGCCGAAGGTGAGGCCGTGGTCGTTCAGGATCGCTTGCCACTCGGCCCACGCACGCGTGGCGAACGCCGCATCGAGGACGACCACGAGCGCACGGGCGTTGGCGCGCCGCGCGGGGGTGGTGGCGAAGCGGGGATCCGAGCCGAGATCCGGTCGCTCGATCGCGCGCAGGAACGCGGGCCAGTCGCGGTCGTCGTTCAGCACGTTCAACAGGAACCAGCGGCCGTCCTTGCAGCGATAGAGATTCGCGAGCGCGGTCGCCGGCTCGTCGCGTGACGGTCGGGGCTCGACGCGCGCCCCGGAGAGCGCCGCTTGCACCTGGATGGCGTTCCACCACAGACCGTTGGCCATGAGCGACGTGGCGACCATCGTGCCCGTGCCGGTCTTCTCACGCCGGTAGAGGGCCGTCATGATCGCCGCGAACAGCGACACCCCCGTGGGGTGGTCGCCCATGCCGGGCAGCGAGCGCGAGGGCGGCGAATCCGGCGAGGGCCGCACGAGGTCCATCAACCCCGTCCGCGCCCAGAGCGCCGTCGAGTCGAAGCCGCTGCGTGGCGCTTCCTCGCCCCGCTCACCGTACGCGGTGACCGACGCGTAGATCAGCCGCGCGTTGAGCGGAGCGAGATCCTCCCAGCGGATGCCGAGCCGCTGGCGCGAATCGAGCGGTGTGTTCGTGACGAACACGTCGGCGCGCTGCACGAGGCGATGCAGCACGGCCCGGCCCTCGGCGCGGCCGAGGTCGAGCGCGAGCCCGCGCTTGGTGCGGTTGTCCACGATCCACCGGTAGTTGTACGGACTGTCGGGAACGCCCGGCCCGCCCGTGCGATGTCGATAGGGATCGCCGGCGGGCGGCTCGACCTTGATGACGTCGGCGCCGAGGTCCGCGAGGATGGTCGTGGCGACCGGGCCCGCGATGAAGCTGGCGGCGTCGATGACACGCAGGCCGTCGAGCAGCGGCACCGATCTCATTGGTTCACGTGGGGGGCCCCGAGATGGCCCCCCACACCCCCCATCGCTCGGACGCGCCCCGGCGCAGCCGGGGCGCGCCTCGGGCTTGA
>Ga0137403_10004135_pt1 | contig 17159 bp, 15 predicted proteins | sample CZOMad2_1_16fung_FD_122057 | JGI IMG/M metagenome (GOLD analysis project Ga0137403, IMG submission 122057) | Vadose zone soil fungal communities from Angelo Coast Range Reserve, California, USA - CZOMad2_1_16fungal (Hybrid Assembly) | ecosystem: Environmental > Terrestrial > Soil > Vadose zone...
GCCAGAGAAATAGCGAGCGCATCGAACCCCTCCTGCGGAAAGGAGGGATTCTACCTTGCCGGAAACAGGTGGGCCTCAGCCCACCCTGGTTGCTCTAGTAAAGGTAAGCCGCGCCGGAAGTGCGGGCGTCATTGTTGTCTTGCGTGGGACCAATGCCGGTGGCGCTGCCGCCCTCCAGCGGTGCCCCGACCGCGAGCGTATTGCCGTCGCCGTTCACGCCAATCGTCCACCCGAACCGGTCCAGATTTTCGGTGTTCGACGCCTTGACATAGGCCTGATGCGTCCAGGTGCCGGTGCTGCGGATGTAGACGTAGGCCGCGCCGGAGGAAGGGAGGCAGTTGATCGGGGCCCCGGAACCGCAGTCGTTCACCTGATCGCCGCCGATCGCCGTGGCGCCGCCGTTTTCGAACGGCGCTCCGACCGCGAGCGTGTTGCCGTCCCTGCTCAGAGCGAGCGCCCAGCCGAACCAGTTATTCGGTCCGGTGTTCGAGGCCTTGACGTAGGCCTGCTGCGACCAGTCGTTGCCGCTGCGGGTGAAGACATACGCGGCACCGGCGTCACCCGCGGACTCATTGGGCGTGCTGCCGACGCCGGTGGTGCCGCTGTCCTCGAACGGCGCCCCCACCGCCAGCGTATTGCCGTCGCTGGAGAGGGCAACCGAATTTCCGAAGTTGTCGTTGAACCCGGTGTTCGAGGCCTTCACATACGCCTGCTGTGACCACGTCCCGGGGGCGGTGCGCAGGAACACGTACGTCGCCCCGGAGCCGGGGGCAGCATTGAGAGTGGTCGCTTCGCTCACCGACCCCGTGAGCACGCCGGTGACGCCGCTGGCCTCCCCCGGCGCCCCGACCGCAAGCGTGTTGCCGTCCCTGGAGAGGGCGACCGAGACGCCGAATAAATCGTTCGAGCCGGTGTTCGAGGCCTTTACGTACGCCTCTTGCGACCACACGGCGCCGCTGCGCGTGTAGACATACGCCGCGCCGGACGACGTGGCGCAGTTGACGCTCGTAGTACTGCAGTCGTTGACCTGATTGCCGTTGATCCCCGTGGCGGCGCTGTTTTCGGACTGCGCGCCAACCGCGAGCGTGTCGCCATCGCCGGAGAGTGCGACGCCGCTGCCGAAGCGGGCGAAGGACTCGGCGTTCGAGGCTTTTATGAAAGCCTGCTGCGACCAGGTGCCCGAGCGGGAGAAGACGTACACCGCCCCGCTGCCAGCTTGGGCTCGCGCACTGACTGCGAGCGTATTGCCGTCGTCGCTCAGAGCGAGCGCGAAGCCGAAGTTGTCATTGGCACCGGGATTGGAGGCCTTCAAATACTCCGGTTGAGACCAGCCGCCGGAGCTCCTGGTGAAGACGTACGCCGCGCCGGAGTTGCTGGCCCCGCCGTCTTCGAGCAGCGCGCCGACCGCGAGCGTGTTGCCGTCGCCGGAAACGGCGACCGAGAAGCCGAACTGGTCAGTGGCGTCGGTGTTCGAGGCCTTCGCGTAGCCGATCGCCTGCGCGAGGCTGGTCCCCAGATCGGCGGCGGGGGAGGCGGTGCAACCGCCGGCGTTGCATGCCTCGACCTTGTACGAGGCGTTCAGTCGCCGGTGCACCGGGATAGTGTGGTTGTAGCTCGTGGCGGCGATGTTGGTTGCGGCCACGGCAAAGGCCGAAACGCCGTCGGGATTCTCGAGCAGCCGGTAGAACGCGGCACCGCTCACCGCGGCCCAACTGAACTGCAGCTCCTTAACGCCGAAGCCGATCGGGTTGAGCGTGGGAGCGGCCGGGGCCACGGCGCAGGTCACCGCGACATTGATGACGTTGGCGCTGGCGATGGTGCCGCTGCCGTTCGCAACGGAGCAGCCCTGGCCCGCCGGCTGCGAAAGCACCGTAACGCTGTACGTCACCCCGCTGCTCAGGGGCGTGGGGAAGGTGAAAGGGGCATCAGCAGCGATCGGGAGATTGTTGCCGCCGTTGTTCTGCAGCACGAGCCCGGCGCCGGTGAGCCCTGAAACCGTTCCGCCCACGGTAAACCCATTGCTGGTGCAATTGACCGCCACGTTGGTGACGTCCGACGTGACCGTGCCCGAACCGTTGCTGACCGTGCAGGTCTTGCCAGCAGGCTGAACGAACACCGTGACGCTGTATCTTGCATCCTTCTTCAGCTGCTTGGAGAAAGCGAATGCGCCGTTGGCCGAGATCGCGAGATCGTCAGCGCCATTGTTCTGCAGCACGAGCCCGGTGCCGGTCAGGCCCGCGACGGTACCGCCGATTTTGTACGTGGGTGTGGACTTGATACACGAGGCAAGCAGCAGCGCCATCGCGAGAGCAGCGATACGGGAAGCCGCTCCCAAGCCCAGGGTGTCTGCATTCATGGCTGTTCTCCCCTAATGCTTCCGTCGGGCATTGTGGAGGCTGCCCGGGAGAAGCACGCGGGAGTATTGCTCGCGCTAATTCAAAACGAACTACTACAAGCTTATGACGAGGGAATATGACACACGAATAAGAGGCGAAAATTAATGCGCGCAGAAGTGGTGAAAGATGTCGCACCGACGAACGGCGCGATACGGCAGACGAACGGTACGCGAACGCGGGCGCTAATTTCCCTCGGCGCTCTTCGGCGCGACCTCGGGGTGCCACTGGCCGCGGCGCATGCGCGTGATCTTCGTCGTCTGGAACAGCCCCGCCTTGCGGAACGGTTCTTCGGACGAAAATACCTCGGCCGCCTTGCGGTTCGGCACGTTGATGATGAAGACGCTGCCGAGGCGCGTCTGTCCGTCCTCGGACAAGAGGCCGCCGCCGAGCACCACCTTGTCCTTGTGCCGTTCGAGATAGGTGAGGTGCACGCCGCGCGTCGCCTCGCGGATCGCCAGCGCGTCGGGCCGGTCTTCGTTGTACAGGATGTAGAGCACGAACGCCGGCAGCTAGAAGCTCGCGTTCACGTACAGGAGTGGTCCCTGGAAAGTCTGGGTGAACCGCGCGGTGTACTGGGAGCCTGTCGCCTTGAGAATGATGAACAGGCTGCGGTACGCGAGGCCGAAGCCCACGTGCCGGAACGGCTGGTAGTTGAGGTCGAGGGCCAGGCTGGTGATGTTGCCGTCGTAGTTGTCATAAGACATCGAGAAACGGTCCATCCTGCCGCCGACTGCCCACTCCTCGGTAAGGGCAAACTGCCCGTAAGCGCTGAGCACCGGCAGCGGCGCGAGGACTTTCTGGGCTTGGTCGCCGACGCTGGCGGCGCTCAGGGCGACATTGTAGGAAGCCAGGTGGAAACCGAACGCCACCCCCAATTCCTTGTCCGCCGTCTTGAAAAAAGAATATCCCACAGACGTGCGGATATCGGAGAAGTCGAATTTGGACACCACTTCGGTATTGGCCGTGAACGTCTGGCCCTTCCAGGTTATGTCCTGCTGCAGTACCTTGTCGCCATTACGGTTGAGCTCGAAGTACTCCGCCTCGAACCGCCAGCGATCCGAGAACCGCCACCGGACGATGGCATCCGGCACGGTCTTCTGCGTGGTCATCCCCAGCGCCTGCTCGAAGTCGATGTTGGTGCCTAGACCGAGTTTCGTCGAGTCGAGCTGCGCCGAGGTGGTGGTCTTGGGAACGAAGGCGCCCGCTGCGAAGTAGAAGCGGTCGCGGAGCGCCGGGTGGATGGGAACCGCGTCCTCCGCGTGAGCGAGCGGCAAGCAGATGACCAACGTTGCACCGGCGACCGCGAATCGAATGGCGTGCATGGGACCTCCCGTCGTTGCGAGTATTCTAGCCCTTCTTCCCGACCATCGCGTCCGGCCGCACCCACTCGTCGAACTGCTTCGCGGTGACGTAGCCGAGCGCCAGCGCCGCCTCCTTGAGGGTGGTGCCTTCCTGGTGTGCCTTCTTCGCGATCTGCGCCGCCTTGTCGTAGCCGATGTGGGGATTCAGCGCGGTCACGAGCATGAGCGAATTCTTCAGCAGCTCGTCGATGCGCTCGCGCCTCGGCTCGATGCCGCCCGCGCAGTGCTCGTTGAAGCCCGAGGCGCCGTCGGAGAGGAGGCGCACGCTCTGCAGGAAGTTATGAGCGATGAGCGGCTTGAACACGTTCAGCTCGAAGTTGCCCGAGGCGCCGCCGATGTTGATCGCGACGTCGTTGCCGAGGACCTGGGCGCACAGCATGGTCATCGCCTCAGACTGCGTGGGATTGACCTTGCCCGGCATGATCGAGCTGCCCGGCTCGTTCTCGGGGATCGAGATTTCTCCGAGCCCCGAGCGCGGTCCGCTCGCGAGCCACCTGACGTCGTTCGCGATCTTGGTGAGGGAAGCCGCGAGGGTCTTGAGCGCACCGTGCGCGTGCACCAGCGCGTCGTTCGCCGCCAGCGCCTCGAACTTGTTGCGCGCGGAGACGAACGGCAGCCCCGTCGCTTTTCCCAGGTCCTTCGCGACGCGCGCGCCGAACTCCGGATGCGCGTTCAACCCGGTCCCGACCGCGGTGCCGCCCAGCGCGAGCTCGCACAAGTGGGTGAGCGAAGCCTGCACGTGGGCAATGCCGTGCTCGAGCTGCGACACCCAGCCGGAGATCTCCTGCCCGAGCGTGATCGGCGTCGCATCCTGGAGGTGCGTGCGGCCGATCTTGACGATGTCCTCGAACGCCTTGGACTTAGCCGCGAGCGTGTCGCGCAAGCCGCGCAGCGCCGGCACGAGCCTGTCGTGCAGCGCCTGCACCGCCGCGACGCTCATCGCGGTGGGAAACACGTCGTTCGACGACTGACCGCGGTTCACCTCGTCGTTCGGATGCACCAGGCGCTGTTCGCCGCGCTCGCCGCCCAGCAACTCGCTCGCGCGGTTGGCGAGCACCTCGTTCATGTTCATGTTGGTCTGTGTGCCCGAGCCCGTCTGCCAGACCACGAGCGGAAACTCCCCGTCGTGCTTCCCGGCGAGCACCTCGTCGGCCGCCGCGGCGATCGCGTTCGCCTTGTCGGCGGGCAGCGCGTTCAACTCCAGATTCACGCGCGCGCAAGAGCGCTTAACCAGCGCGAGCGCCCGGATCAGCTCGGGCGGCATGCGCTCGGCGGAGATGCGGAAATTTTCGAGCGAACGCTGCGTTTGCGCGCCCCACAGCCTGTCGGCGCGAACGCGGATCTCGCCGAAAGTGTCACGCTCGATGCGGTAGTCGTTCATGAGGGCTCGGTCAACTGCGGCCAATGATAACCCCGGTTTCGGCACGGTCACGCGGGGATTGTGTCACGCCGGTGATTGCCGGGGCAACGTGGCCTATACTAGTTCCCCCTCTCAACCAGTGGCCAAAGCCCGATGAAGGAGTTCGCAAAGCTGATCCTAGGAGTATCGGCGTTGCTGCTGTCCGGTGAGCTGGCGGCGCAGACCTTCAAATGCGCAAATGCGGACGGTAAGATCACTTATTCCGGCAAGAAATGCAGCGACCTCGGGCTGAAGGATGCCGGGGAAGTCAAGGACCGCCTCAACGTGAACCCCGCCTACCGGCCACCCGTGCAGAGGAGCGCGTCGCCGCCGTCCTCCGCCCCAGCCATGGCACCCCAGAACGCCGGCATGCCGGCCGCGGCCGCAGAACCTGCCGAGCCTGAGCGGCGCTGTTTCACCGTACATACGGCCAAGGGCAACGTCACCCGCTGCAACGACAAGCCCGATGAATAGGCGATCATGAAAATCGACATCTTCAACCACGTCATGCCGACCGCCTACCTCGAGGCGATGAAGCAGCATCTGAAGGACCCGGGAATCCTAAAGCGCATGACCAACCTGCGCATGCTGTGGGACATCGAGGCGCGCGTGCAGATGCTCGAGGAGAAATTCCCCGACGTGCAGCAGGTGCTGACTCTGTCGCTGCCCTCCCCCGAGCTGGTCGGGGGGCCGGATCTCTCGCCCCAGCTCGCGCGCATCGCCAACGACGGCATGGCCCAGATGGTCGCGAAGTGGCCTGAGAAATTTCCGGCCTTCGTCGCCTCACTGCCGATGAACAACGTGCCCGCCACCCTGGAGGAGATGGACCGCGCGATCGGCAAGCTCGGCGCGCGCGGAGTGCAGATCTGCACCAGCGTCAACAGCCGGGCGCTCGACGAACCGGAGTTCTTCCCGGTGTTCGAGCGCGCCGTGAAGCAGCACGACGTTCCCATCTGGATGCATCCGGCGCGGCCGGCGAGCCGGGCGGACTACGCCGGCGAGCCGAAGTCGAAGTACGAGATCTGGCAGGTGCTCGGCTGGCCCTTCGAGACCAGCGTCGCCATGTCACGGATGGTGTTCTCGGGCTTCTTCGAGAAGCTTCCCGGCATGCGCCTCGTCACCCACCATTGCGGCGCGATGATCCCGTTCTTCTCCGGCCGTGCCGAGACGCTGTGGGCCCAGCTCGGCAGCCGCAGCGCCGACGAGAACTACGAGCAGCTGCTGAAATCGATGAAGAAGAAGCCGATCGAGTACTTCAGGATGTTCTACGCCGATACCGTGCTCGGCGGCTCGGCCTCGGCGCTGCGCTGCGGCCTGGACTTCTTCGGAGCGGACAAGATCGTATTCGCGAGCGACTGCCCCTTCGATCCCGAGGGCGGCCCGATGTTCATCCGCGAGGGGATCCGATCGGTCGAGGCCCTGAAGCTGCCCGCCGCCGACAAGCGCAAGATCTACTTCGGCAATGCGCTCAAGCTCCTGCGCCTGCCGGCTCGAACCAAGGCGAGGAAACCGTCACGGTGACCGTGCCCGCGACCGAACCGCCCGCCTGATGCGCTCGACGGGCTTGTCGATGAATTGATAGAAGAGCAGCGAGCAGGCGATCACGGCGACGAACATCGTGATGAAATAAGTCGCGCCCTCCGCGAGAGTGGCCGCGTCGTAGCTCGCTTTTCCGCCGAAGAAAAGGGCGCTCACGAAAACGCAAACGGTCCAGTGCGTGAGAAACATGGGGTAGGAGAGCTTGCCAAGGACGTTGGCGAAATTCACGAAGCGCTCGTTCTTGAAATCGTTCTGCACCAGGTACAGGACGATCAGCGAGAAGGGCACCAGGCTTCCCGCGATGTCGCCGTTGCTCAGATCGTAGTCCCCCAGCAGCGGAATGGCGTAGGTGTGCAGCAGATAGGCCGCGCAGGCGATTGCGAAAACCGGAAGGCTGACGCGGAAAGCATCGCGATAAAAGTAGGTCAGCGATCCGAAAGCGAACACGAATCCGTTTCCGGCCGGGTGACCGTAGAAATCGAACGGCAGCATACGCAGCGCGCAAAGCGCGCCCACCGGCAAGGTCACGAGAAACAGGGCGACCGTGAGCTTTCTCGAGTGCCCCGTCACGAGACCTATCAACAGGTAATAGTACAGCTCGGTGCTCAGCGACCACGTCGCCGGCAGCAGTCTCACTTCGCTCCCGTACAGGCCGAAGATCGCAAATTGCGGAATCCACTGCGCCCAGCCGTCCGGCCAGGCCATATAGTCGTTGATGTGGTCGGCCACCTCGGGACGGGAGTAGACCGCCGCCAGGCTGAGCAGCACCGCGGCGATGTATTGCGGGTAGATCCTTAGAAAGCGGTTCAGCAGGAACGCACCGGCGTGCCCGGCGGCAGTGTAGACCTCCTGCACGATCTGCGTAATGACGTATCCGCTGAGGTAGAAGAACGCCACGACCGCGACCGGGCCGGCGCCCCGCGCGAGCGAATTCCAGAGATGGAACTCGACGACGTTGGACGCGAGGAAGAACCGTATGAGATTGATACCGGCGTTCACGCGGAGCGCCGGTCAATCCGCGACGACGAACTTCAAGATCTCGTCCTTCCAGATCCGGTAACCCTCGCCGTTCAGATGCACGCCATCGTAGGTCAGGTCCGGCTTCAAACCGCCCGTTCCGGCGAGTCCGGCATTGATGTCGATGAAGGCGACGCTCGTCGAAGCGAGTCCGGCCAGACGCCGGTTCAGCTCCCTGATTCTTCCCTGGATCGCGGCGCAGGAAATCCAGCCGGCCTTGGCCTCGTTGCACTGCAAAGTCGACTGGATGAACACCTTCATGCCGCTTTCCTGCAGCTGGGACACCACCTTGCGGTAGTCGGCAAGAACGGCGGCGACGCTCCTGTTCTCCTTGCCGAAATCATTTATCCCGATCATGACGAACGCCTTCCGGGCGTGGACGGATTTGATCCCTTCCATTCTCTGAAGAACTCCGCCGATCGTGTCCCCGTCTATGCCGCGGTTGACTACGCCCGCGCCCGGGAACATCTCCGTCCATTCGGCACCGTCCGTGAGCGAGTCGCCGATCATGACGACGGAAGCAGGTCCTCCAAATGTCTCGAAGAAAGACGCCTTCTCGCGCCAATACGCGGAAGGTTGCGGTGCCGCATCCGGAGGAGCGACAAAGCAGTCCTTTTCGGCCCCTGTTTGAGCGGACTCGAATACCTTTTCCGTCGCGGCGAGATATCCGCACCCGAAAGCGAGACTGAGAGAGAACGCGATAAGGGCTGTCGATTTCAATGAGCGCATATTCATGACCAGGCACCAGCAGGGCGACCCAATGAAAAAGGCCGCATTGCGCGGCCTTTCCCGATTTCCGGCATGCCATCTTACTTGATGGTCGCCGCGCCCGCCTTGCACACCACTTCGTCCTGCGAGCCGGTCGCCCCGGAGCAGCCGATAGAGCCGATCACCTTGCCGTCCGACACGAGCGGGATTCCACCGCGCGAGGCGATGACGTCGTCCAGCGTCAGCAGGTAGTTCAGGCCGCTCTGGACCCCACCCTCGAGCGCCTTGGTCTCGCGGCGGAACTTCACCGCGACGCGCGCCTTGTGCTCGGCGATGGCGATCGAGGCGAGCGCCGCCCCGTCCATGCGCGCAAAGGCGACGAGATTGCCGCCGGAATCCATCACGGCAACGTTCAGCTTCCAGCCGCGCTTCTTCGATTCCGCCACCGCAGCGGCGATCGCCGCCTGAGCAGCGTCGAGCGAAATCGGCGTTCCGTACGGAATATCGAACGGCATCTTGTCGGGAATATTGTCAAGCGGATTTGATGCCGGTTGCTGGGCCAGCCCCGCCCCGGCGACGAACAGCGTACCGACTGCGGCAACGATCAATGCGGATTTCAAAGACATGGCGATTCCCTCTTTGGTTGACTGCGTTAACGGATACCCACACCCGACGGACGCATGGGCCTTTCAGCTCTTCAAACCCAGCGTTGTGATACCGGCGTTGGCGATCTGCTCGTCTTCGTGCGACTGCACGCCCGAGACGCCCACCGCGCCTACGCAATCCGAGCCGACCATGATGGGAACTCCACCCTGGATCGGCAGAACCGGCATGTTGAGCAGCGCGTTCCTGCCGGCGCTCACCCGGTCCTCCCAGTTCTTGGTCGTGCGCCGAGACACCGCGGCGCTGCGCCCCTTTTCGATCGCAACCTGCGCGTTGAACGGCGTCGCCCCGTCCATGCGCTCCAGCCACAGGAGGTGCCCGCCGTCGTCGAGGATCGCGATCACCACGTTCCAGTTGTTCTTGCGCGCTTCGGCTCCGGAGGCGGCGCCGATCTTCTTGCAGTCTTCCAGGGTCAGACAGGGCTTGGTTTTCATCGTTTCTCCATGGTGGGACTCATTCTTTCAGAGCGCTCCTGATCTGTTCCAGCGCGGAGGGGTCCTCGATCGTGGTCAGATCCCCGGGATCGCGCCCCTCGGCGAGCGCCTGGATCGAGCGCCGCAGCGTTTTCCCCGAGCGCGTCTTCGGCAGCAGGGTTACGAAATGCACGGCCTTCGGGCGGGCAATGGCGCCGAGATGCCGGTCGACCGTCTCCATGACCTCCTTCTCCATGCGCTTGCGCCCGTCAGGGGATTCGACCTTGGAGGGGTCACGGGTCACGGCGAAAGCGAGCGGCATCTGGCCCTTGAGGGCATCGGCGACGCCGACCACCGCGCACTCGGCGATGCCGGCATGCATGTTCACCGCCTCTTCGATCTCGCGCGTTCCGAGCCGGTGCCCGGCGACGTTGATCACGTCGTCGGTGCGGCCGAGGATGAAGTAATACCCATCCTGATCGCGTAGGCCCCAGTCGAAGCTCGAATAAGTCAGCCGGTTCGGGAAGGTGCGGAAATAGGTCTTCACGAAGCGCTCGTCGTCGCCCCAGACGGTGGACATGCATCCCGGCGGCAGCGGCGGCTCGACCGCGACCACGCCCTTCTCGCCGTCGGCGACCGGCACGCCTGTCCCCTCATGCAACAGGCGCACGTCGTAGCCGTAGCAGGGAAAGGACGGCGAGCCCATCTTGATCGGCGCCTTCTCGACGCCCGGATGCGCCGAGAGCAGCGGCCAGCCGGTCTCGGTCTGCCAGTAATGGTCGATCACCGGGCGCCCGAGCGCCTGCGTGATCCAGGTGTGCGTCGGCTCGTCGAGCGGCTCGCCCGCGAGGAACAGGTGCTTCAGCGACGACAGGTCGTGCTTTCGCAGGAACTGGGTGTCGTGCTTCTTCAGGACGCGGATCCCGGTCGGTGCCGAGAACATCACGTCGACCTTGTGATCCTGCACGATCTTCCACCATATCCCGGCGTCGGGGCGAATCGGAACGCCTTCATACAGAATCGTCGTCATCCCGGCGATCAGCGGCGCGTAGATGATGTACGAATGGCCGACCACCCAGCCGATGTCGGAGGTGGTGAACATGGTCTCGCCGGCGTTGCCGCAGAAGATGTGCTTCATCGACGCCGCGAGCGCCACGGCGTAGCCGCCGACGTCGCGCTGCACGCCCTTGGGCGTCCCCGTGGTGCCGGAGGTATACAGGATGTAGGAGGGCTCGTTCGACTCGAGCCAGGTTACCGGCACGCTCGCGGCGAGGTGCTTCGAGCGCAGCTCCGCATAGTCGATGTCACGCCCGGCGACTGTCTGCATGCTCTTGTCCAGGCCCCGCCTGAACATGAGGACCGTCTGCGGCGGGTGCTTGGCGACGCGGATCGCCTCGTCCACCAGCGTCTTGTAGGTCACGACCTTGCCCATGCGACTGCCGCCGTCGGCCGTGACCATGAGCTTGGGCCGCGCGTCGTCGATCCGGGCAGCGAGGCTCGCCGCAGCGAATCCGCCGAAGACGACCGAGTGGATTGCTCCGATCCTGGCGCAGGCGAGGATGACGAACACCGATTCGGGGATCATCGGCATGTAGACGATCACCCGGTCTCCGCGGCCCACGCCCAGCGATTGCATCATCGCCGCGGCCCGCTGCACCTCGGCGTGGAGCTCGCGGAAGGTGAAGCTCTTCTCCTCGCCTGTTTCAGTCGAGATGTAGACGAGCGCCTTTTGCCCGCCGCGTTCCTCCAGGTGCCGGTCCACCGCGTTGTGGCACAGATTGGTCTCGCCGCCGACGAACCACTTTGCGAAAGGCGGCCGCTCGTATTCGAGCACCTTCGCATGGGCTTTTCGCCAATGCACGAGCTTCGCCTGCTCCGCCCAGAAGCCTTCCCGGTCCGCGATCGAGCGCCGATGAAATTCGCGGTAGGTGCTCATGGAGTCGGGCCGCGCCGCCGCTACTTGAGTTGGTTGCGGATCGCCTGAGTGATCCTGTCGAGCGGGATTTCGACGTTCAGCTTGCGGCACACCGCCACGATGAAGGGCAGCATGCGCCGCAGCGCTTCGGTGGCCGCGTCGCCCATCCGGTCGGCGCTCACGTTCTCTATGGCCTGCACCGCCCGGTCGATATCGCTCGGCAGAGTCACCGGCTTGACCAGGCTCACCTCGTCCTGGTTGACGATGCGCTGCTGGGCCTTCCTGTTCGCCGCGCCCTTCAGGCGCTGCTGCGCCAGCTTCATCAGCTCCTCGATCGAGGACGCCGCGTCGACGTCGAGGGCCGCGAGTCCGATGCTGGTGCTGATCTTGAGCACCTGCTCGCGGTAGGTGACCTGCGCTTTCTCGAGCTGGTCGTGCATGCGGCGCGCAAAGGCGAGCGCCTGCTGCGAGGACGTTCCGGGGAAGACCACGGCGAATCCGGCGTCCGACGTGCGCCCCATCGAGTCCTCGGCGCGCAACGTGCCCATCACCAGCTTCGCGATCCTCGCGAGCAGCTGGTCGGCGACTCCCTTGCCCACTTTGGCCGTGATTTCGGCATAGGTATCGACGTAAAACAGGAGGACGGAGAGCGATCCGCCGTGCCGGCGCGCGTGCGAAAAATGCTTGCCGCCCTCGGTGACGAGATAGTGCGGGGTGAAGGTCCCCGTGACCGGGTCCCGGGTGACCGTCTGATCGATCGCTTCCTTGCTGACCACGAGCTGCTGCTTCGCTTCGACCAGGTGCAGGAGGTTGTCGATGCGCGACAGGATCTCCGTGCCGTCGGTGGTCTTGGTGATGAAGTCGTTCGCCCCCGCCGCGCGCGCGCGCTTCTTGGTCGCGTCGTCCTCGTCGCCCGAGATCACGATGACCGGGATGCTCCTGACCCGCGGGTCCTGCGAAGTGCGGATGCGCTCGAGCAAGGCGAAGCCGTCGAGCTTCGGCATCTGGATGTCCGAGAACACCACGACGATCGAAGGGTCGGTCGAGATCGCCTGCCAGCCCGCCTCGCCGTCGGCCTCCTCGCGCACGTCGAAGCTCTTGCGTATCAGGCGGGCTACCGTCGTGCGGACGATCCGCGAGTCGTCCACCAGAAGCACGCGCTGCTTGGGAATGGTGGTGACCGGAGGGTTCGCGCTCATGTCAGGCCGCCATGTCCACCACGACCCGCCCCTTCGCCGCGCCCTTCAAAAAGCCCTCGAAGGCCCCCGGCAGCTCGTCGAACGCGATGGTGCGTGTCATTTCCTTCAAGTGGGCGGGGCGCATGTCGCCTGCGAGCCGCCGCCACAGCTCCTTGCGCACAGGCATGGGCGTGGTCCCGGAGTCGATGCCGAGGAGGCTCACGCCGCGCAGGATGAAGGGCGCCACGGTCGTGTTGAGGCTCATGCTCGCGGCGAGGCCTATCGCGGCGATGGCGCCGCCCGTCATCATGGTGCTCGCCATCCAGGCGAGCACGTCTCCGCCGAGGTTGTCCACCGCACCGGCCCAGGTCGCCCTGTCGAGCGGCTTGATTTTCGAGAGATCGAGGTCTTTTCTCGATAGTACTTCCTTCGCCCCCAGCCTTTTCAGATAACCGGCTTCGCTCTCCTTCCCGGTCAGGGCGGTCACGCTGTATCCAAGACGGGAGAGCACGTCGATCGCGATCGATCCCACGCCGCCGGTCGCCCCGCTCACCACCACGGGGCCGTTGCCGGGAGCCAACCCGTTCGTCTCCATGCGTGTCACCGCGAGCGCAGCGGTGTAGCCGGCGGTGCCGAGCGCCATCGCTTCGAAAAGACTCATTCCCTTGGGCATGGGAACCGCCCAGTCGGCCGGCACCCGCGCGTACTCGGCGTAGCCCCCATCGTGCGAAACGCCCAGGTCGTAGCTCGTGCAGATCACCGCGTCGCCGCGCTTGAAACGCGGATCGCCGGACTCGGTCACGGTCCCGGAAAGGTCGATCCCTCCGACGCATGGGAAGCGCCGGATAATCTTCCCGGCGCCGGTCGCGGCGAGCGCGTCCTTGTAGTTGACGCTCGAATACGCCACCCGCACCACCAGCTCGCCGGGGTCGAGATCGTCCAGAGCGAGCTCCTCGAAGCCCCCGACGGCCTTCTTGTCCGCCTCGCGGATGCGATACGCCTTGAACTTGTCCATGGGTGCCGGGGGATTATACCGGGCATGGAGAGGCGGGCCGCGCAATCACTCCGGCGTGCGCCGCGCCTCGGCCAAATAGGCACGCGATTGCATTTCCACCAGGCGACTCGCGGTACGGTCGAACTCGAACACCATGGCGCGAAGGCGCGCGTCGCCCGGGTCCTCCTCGATCGCGAGCAACTTCTCCGGGGCGGCCTCGGCCGAAACGATCAGCTTGACGCGGTTGTCGTAGAACACGTCGACCAGCAGCGTGAAGCGCCGCGCCTCCTCGGCGAGCGCGAGCCCCATGCGCGGCACGCCGGACACGATCACCGTGTGGAAGCGCCTGGAAAGGTCCAGATAGTCGTGCTGCGAGCGACCCCAGCCGCAGATCACCGCAAAATCGAACCAGACGACGCCGCCGGCGCGGTGGACATAGGGAATTACCCGGGCTTCGACGTCGAGCTCCTGGAACTCCTCTTCCACCTCGGCGATCCGCTTGAAGTTCTCCATGAGCGCCCGCTCCGCGGGCTCCCCCAGGGGCGCGTGGTAGACCTTGACGTCTTCCAGCATGCGCTGGCGGTAGTCGACGCCGCCGTCGACGTGCAGCACATCCAGGCGCTTCTTCAGAAGCGCGATCGTGGGCAGGAAGGTCTCGCGCTTGAGCCCGTCCTTGTACAGCTCGTCGGGGCGATAGTTCGAAGTCATGCAGCAGACGACACCCAGGTCCATGATCCTGCCTAGGAGGCGCCCGACGATCATCGCGTCGGCGATGTCGTTGACGTGCATTTCGTCGAAGCAGATCAGGCGGTAGCGTTTGGCGATCAGCTCGGCGAGCGCGGCCAGCGGATCCTCCCGGCCCTTCAGTTCTTCGAGCTCGCGGTGCACGTCGCGCATGAAGTGGTGGAAATGCACGCGGCGCTTGCGCACCAGCGGAAGGCACAGGTAGAAGCTGTCCATGAGGAAGCTCTTGCCCCGCCCGACGCCGCCCCAGAGATAGACGCCGCGCGGCAGCGGCGGATGCAGGACCAGCCGCCATAGCGCGTTGCTGCGCCTCGCCTTGTATGCCGTCCATTCCTCGTAGAGCTGCTGCAGGCGCTCGACCGCCCGGAGCTGGGAGGCATCGCTCTTGAACCCGCGCCGCTCGAGCGCCCGGTGGTAAAGATCGATGACCGAGAGATGCCCGCTCTTGGCGAGCTCCCGCTCCTCCTCGGCTTCCAGCGCCCCTTCCCGCATCGTCAGATGTTGAGGGCGCGCTTGTCCACCGCCAGCGCCGCGTCCTTCATCGCCTCGGAGAGCGACGGATGCGCGTGGCAGATCATGCCGATGTCCTCGCTGCTCGCCCTGAACTCCATGGCGACCACCGCCTCCGCGATCAGCTCCGAGGCGAAGGCGCCGATGATGTGCACGCCGAGGACCGTATCGGTCTTGGCGTCGGCGAGAAATTTCACCAGGCCGCTCGTGTCCCCCAGCGCGCGCGCCCGCGCATTCGCCATGAACGGGAAGGTTCCGGCGCGGTAGGCGACGCCTTCGGCCTTGAGCTGCTGCTCGGTCTTGCCCACCCAGGCGATCTCGGGCGTGGTGTAGATCACCCAGGGAATGGTGTTGAAGTCCACGTGCGGGCGCTGGCCGGCGATGCGCTCGGCGACCGCGACGCCCTCCTCTTCGGCCTTGTGGGCGAGCATCGGGCCGCGCACCACGTCGCCGATCGCCCACACGCCCGGGAGATTCGTGCGGCATTGCTCGTCGACCGCGATGAAGCCGCGGTCCAGCTTGATGCCCGCGCCCTCGGCGTTGAGGCCCTCGGTGTTGGCGACGCGGCCGATGGAGACGATGAGCTTGTCGAACACCGCGCTCTGCGCCTTGCCCTCGGCGTCGGCGTACTCTACGGTCACGTCTTTCTTCGTCTTTACCGCCGAGATCTTCACACCGAGCTGGATCTTGAGACCCTGCTTGGCGAAAAGCTTCGCGGCTTCCTTCGCAATCTGCTCGTCGGCGGCGCCGAGAAAGACGGGCAGCGCCTCGAGTATGGTCACCTCCGACCCCAGCCTGCGCCACACGCTGCCCATTTCGAGACCGACGACGCCCGCGCCGATGATGCCGAGGCGCTTGGGCACCTCCGGGATCGCGAGCGCGCCGTCGTTGCTGAGGATCAGCTTCTCGTCGAACGCGGCACCCGGAAGCGCCCGGGGAACCGACCCGGTCGCGACGATGACGTTCTTGGCCGAGAGCGTCTCGCCCCCGACCGCGATCTCGCAGCCCTCCGCTCCGGCCTTCGCGAGACTGCCGCGGCCGTGAAAGAACGCAACCTTGTTCTTCTTGAAGAGATACGCCACGCCATCGTTGCTCGCCTTCACCACCTGGTCCTTGCGCTTGAGCATCTGCGCGAGGTCGAGCTCGAGCCCCTTGACGCGCACGCCGTGCTCGGCGAAGTGGTGGCCCGCCTGCTCGAAATTCTCCGAGGATTGCAGCAGAGCCTTGGAAGGAATGCAGCCGATATTGGTGCAGGTGCCGCCGAGCGCAGGCTTGCCCTCGGCGCTCTTCCACTCGTCGATGCAGGCGGTTTTCAGGCCGAGCTGCGCGGCGCGGATCGCGGCGACATAGCCGCCCGGGCCGCCGCCGATCACCACCACGTCAAACGTCTGGGCCATAGCCCGCGATGTTACACGAGCTACACCCGGCCGCGACGGGCGCGGCGAATGGAATCAATTCACGCGAGGGCGCGACCCCCCCGGCGGCACTGCCGTGGGGTCGCCCTTTCGTGCCGCTCCCTAGAGCTTCCCGCTGAGATCGAGGGTTATCGTTGCGCTGGCGCAGTTCGCGGGGCTCGCGATTTCGCAGATGCTGTACACGATGTTGTAGAGTCCCGAGGACATCTTCGGCGCGACCGAAACCGCACCCGTCGTTGCATTGATCGTGATGCCCCTGACCGGCGGCGACACCTGTGACAGCTGCACCGTTGCCGTTGTTGCCCGCGCCCCTTCGAACGAGTCGTTCGCGAGGACGCTCGCAATCGGGGTGCTGCCTGTCTTGGACGAGGCCCTCGCCGAGTCGTTGACCGCGTAGATCACGTAGTTTCTGACCGTGATCGACGCCGTGGCCTGGGCGCAATTGGCGGGATCAGTCCTGTCGCAGATCTGATAGACCAGGGTGTAAGCGCCCAAGGGCGTGCCCTGAGCGACATTGACCGAGCCTGCGGGATCGAGCGTGATTCCGGCGTCGGCCGGCGACAGCGACACCAGCGACAGACTCACATTCGAGATCGTGGCGCGCGTGCCGCTCAGGCTATCGTTCGCGAGGACATTCGCAATCGCGGTCCCACCCGTCGATGGGGACGCCCAGCCCGAATCATTGACGGCCCTGACCACATACGGATTGACGACGACCGTCACCGTCGCGTCATCGCAGCTCGACGCGCTGGCGATATCGCATATCCGGTAGGACAGCGTGTAGGTTCCCGCGACCGTACCCGCCGCGACGTTAACCGATCCGCTGCCGGCATCGAGGCCGACGCCGGGATCGCTGGACGACACTTGCGACATCGCGACGCTCGCCGTCGTGGCGGGAGTTCCCGCA
>Ga0137403_10004136_pt1 | contig 17159 bp, 11 predicted proteins | sample CZOMad2_1_16fung_FD_122057 | JGI IMG/M metagenome (GOLD analysis project Ga0137403, IMG submission 122057) | Vadose zone soil fungal communities from Angelo Coast Range Reserve, California, USA - CZOMad2_1_16fungal (Hybrid Assembly) | ecosystem: Environmental > Terrestrial > Soil > Vadose zone...
GGCATTGCGATGCTCTCGGTGTCTATTCGGATGTCCGCGATGCGGGCTTTGACACCCGCGGAAGAAAGTTTTTACGCGGATATCAATTGACCGATGGAAGAGGTGCGGCGGAATTTCTCACGATCTACCCGGGTTGGTACGAAGGGCGCGCGGTTCACATCCACTTCAAGATTCGTATCGATCCCGCCGCGTCGCGCGCTCGTGAGTTCACGTCGCAGCTTTACTTCGATGAATCGATCACCGAGCAGGTCCACAAGCAGGCTCCATACAATTCTAAAGGCCGTCGCACGACGGCGAACGATGCCGACTTCATCTTTCGCCGCGGCGGCAAGCAGCTGATCCCGACTCTGACCAAGGATTCACAGGGCTACACGGCCAAGTTCGACATCGGCATTCAAATATCCTAATCGGTTAGCTGATGAGCTCGCCAACTTCCCCTGAGGAGATACGCTGGCTGGTAAATGAGCTCTATGCGGCTTGGTCTCTCCATGAGCCGCATAGAATCGATGCGATTTTCACTGACGACGCCATTTACAGCGACATTGCCGGCGGCAAGAACCAGCAAGGAAAACAAGAGATCAAACAACTCCTGCGCGCCGCCTTCGAGTGGGCGCCAGACTTCCGGGTAACCATGTTGTCTCTGACCGTAGGTACGGATACCGCGGCAACCGAATGGCTGAGCGAAGGTCTCCAAACCGGGCCCATAGGGGACCTACCGGCGAGCGGCAACAGCTTTCGCCTGCGCGGCGCTTCAATACTCGCATTCCGAGACGCCAGGATTTCTAAGGTAACCGACTACTACGATATGGCGACGTTTCTACGCCAGTTAGGCGCGCTCTAGGAGGGAGGCTCGCGTCGTGTTATCGTTGACCGCCAAAATTATTTCCACAAGGTCAGCAACATTACTCCGCCAACGATCATAGCAGCACTCACCACAATTCGAGATGTTACGCGTTCTACATCGCGCAGGAAAAGTGCCGCCAGAATTAGCGAGAAGAATGGGCCGGTACTGCTGATCGGAATGACGACGGATACTTTTCCAAGATCCAAAGCGTAGTAGATACAGGTCATACCGAGGCTAATGGTCACGCCACCAGCGAGGAACCACCAGAAACACTGCCGGTTCATTTTCCAAGTTTCCTGGCTCCTCTCGACATACCAAAGCGTCAGGATCGACACGACGAACGAAGAGCTCGCGGTCACCGCTGCGGCGAGAAACGGGTGGGGAACTGCGGCAAGGCCGAACTTTCGTACGACTTGAGTCGCGCCTGCTAGCGCCGAGGCAGCGATCGGGTACCAAAGGAAAACCGCCGAACCGGCGAGTTTCACCGAGCCACTGCGCCAGGATAAGAGGATAATACCCGCGATGATCATCAAAGTGGCAATGATGATCGGTAAGGTGATCCTCTCGCCGAGGAAAATAATCGCCATCGCGGCGCTAAACAAAGGTGTGGTAGCGCGGATTGGATCGGTGATCGCCACGCCGAGCGCGTCGATTCCTTTGTAACTGAGCAGTCGGGTCAGTCCCGGCTGGAAAAACCCAACAACAACGAATATCAGGATCGAAGTGCTGCTTAACGACGACAATGGCACGAACAGGATCGACACGCTCCAGAGAAAAATAATATTGATCAGCAGACTGCTGATCACCGCGGTGGCCGGATTGGAGTAGCGCAATGCTTTCTTCGCGAACAGGTTGTGCAACGCGAACAAGAACGCGTTGGCCAAAGCGTAGAGTTCCGCGGGAATCGAAGTCATGCTTAAACACGGAGGAAGTGCGGGCGAGTATGAGCTGAGTCAAACCGTGGCTGCGTTCTCTCGATTCGAGCTATAGCGGCTTTGTTGTGAAAGGGCAATGACACTCACGACGAGACTCCGCGACAAATTGACACGCCAGGGAGCCATCGATTAACCTCGTTTCTAATCTTTAAGTCTTTTCGTTAGTGAATCCGTCGCCGCATCGAATGAAAAGAAAACTTCTCTATTGCCTCGTCGCCGGCGCGCTTGCGGCTCTGTGCTTTTATCCGGTCGTGAAAACCATTGAATTGAGCAGTTGCGTCGCATACGCTCTCGGCGGATTTCGTCAAGTCGCGTCGGACCGAGCCGACAGATTTCTTGGCAAAGTGAGCGAAGACACGGCACGCTGTCGCGGCGGCGACGCCGCCCGCGCATGGCGAACGACGCCGTGGATTGACTGGCAGCGCTATCGGCGCGCCGGGGGCCCGGAAAGTGTAGTCGGTGGAATCGCCGGCAAGATGGGCTTTCTAAGTCCGAACCGGCGCGGCATAAATGGCGCGCTGCTCGACCTCGAATATCAGCGCATCGAGCTTTTAAAATTCAATCTTTACGACAACAGCGGAACGTACGAAGAATACGTTCGCAGCCAAAGCAATCCCACGGGACCGCTTGCGAAGATCTGGCCGCAATTCCGACTTCCCAAAGACCATCCGCTTCATACGGCGGTTGGCGGAGATGGACCTCAGCGATGTACCGGCGAGTTGGTCCGCTTCCGAACTCTCACGGGCATCTGCAACGACGTCTTCAACCCGCTGATGGGCTCGACCGATCAACCGTTCGCCCGCAACGTCGACTTCGACTCGGCTTTTCCGGAATTGGCATTGAGGGAGCTCACGAAAAACCGCCACGGTCGTCGTCTCGGACTGTTGATCCCTGACCCGCAGGTCATCAGCCGAAAACTTTTTACCCGCCGCCAGTCATTCCCTGAGAAATGCAACGACGGTCACGGACTGTCGGACGACTCGGCCCTGGCTCAATGCGACTACCAAATGGCTCCGCATATCAATATCCTGGCGGCCTTTTGGATCCAGTTCATGACTCATGATTGGTTCTCTCATCTCGACGAGGGCCACAACCAGCGGGAATTGATCGAAACCGGTTGTAAGGTACAGCGGTCGCATAATGGCGACAGGCGATTGACGCCAGAGGAAATTAAACGCCTCGGTTGCCGCCCGGAGGATCGGGTTGACAAGAGTCTTATCGCTGCCGACACACCGCCTGCGACATTCGCCATCGACGATCAATCCCGTATGTCGCGCGCTCCGAAAACGACGTTGAACAAAGTCACCGCGTGGTGGGACGCATCGCAAATTTACGGCTACGACGACACCTCACGCCGGCGGGTCAAGCGCGACCCGCGCGATCCGGCGAGACTTCTGCTCGAACCAAAAAGTGCAGGCACGCCGGGAAAAGCCGGTTACCTGCCGGTGCTTCAGCCATCGGATCCGCAGAACCCTCAGTGGACGGGCCAGGAAGCCGTGGCCTTTCCCGACAATTGGAACATCGGTCTCAGCTTCTTTCACAACGTCTTCGCCCGCGAGCATAATTTGTTCGTAGAAGAATTTCGTCGCCGAGGCACGGCCACACCGGAAGCAGATTGCGGTTTACGCCATCCCGCGCAGCCAAGCCATGCGATCAAATTCAAAGAGGTCAGCGATGACGAATTGTTCGAAGTCGCGCGCCTGGTTGTCTCCGCCGAAATCGCAAAAATCCACACCATCGAATGGACGCCGCAAATGCTCTATAACGAGCCGCTTTATTTGGCGATGAACGCCAACTGGTCTGGCTTGCTGCAAAACCACCCGATTGTCAGCGCGGCTCTTGCGAAGGTGATTCAATGGTTCGCAAGCTCGGAGAGCGGAAAACGATCAACGGAGTGGTACTCCGCCTTCGCCGCCGGTCCCGGCATTTTCGGTCTTGGAAACAACAAGTCGGACATAAACGGAGGTGTCAATCATTTCGGCTCTCCCTTCAATTTTCCCGAGGAATTCGTCAACGCGTATCGCCTCCATCCGATGCTCCCTGATCTCATCGAGTTCCGCGATCTCAACGCTGACCCGAATGTCATCCAGTCGAAGATTCCCGTGCTGGAAACTGTCCGTGGCAAAGCCACCCAGGCGCTGCGTCAATATGGAATTGGCAACTGGGCGCTTTCCATGGGTCGCCAGCGAGTCGGCAAGTTGACTCTGCAAAACCATCCGGCTTTTATGCAAAACCTAGACATGCCACGCCTCAACAGCATCACGGGAAAAGTCGACGTGCTCGCTTTGGACCTCATCCGCGATAGGGAACGCGGCATACCGCGTTACAATGAGTTTCGTCGCCAGTATGGTCTTAAGCAACTGACAAGCTTCGCCGATTTTATCGATCCAACGACTTCAGCCGAGCGCGCTGAACAACAAAAATGGGCAGGCCTATTGCGCGAGATCTACGGGCAGCATAAATGCGATGCATCTAAAGTCATCACCGACGCGCAAAAGAACCCGGATGGCACTCGAATCAACGATTGTCTTGGCAATCCGGACGGTGCCATGGTCGATAACATCGAAGACGTTGATGCGATGGTCGGCTGGCTCGCCGAACCGGTGCGGCCCCACGGCTTCGCGATTTCGGAAACTCAGCTGCAAATTTTCATTTTGAATGCATCACGTCGGCTCTTTAGCGATCGCTTCCTAACGTCGAGCTTTCGCCCCGAATTCTATTCCGACCTTGGCGTAAAGTGGGTAAACGAAAACGGTCCTGAAGGAAAAATCATGGAGAAAGGTAAACCCAACCAACACGAGGTTGAGGTTTCGCCGCTGAAGCGGGTTTTGCTGAGAACGATTCCCGAATTAAAATCTGAAATCGATCCCGTGGTCAACGTGTTCGATCCGTGGGCAAGAGACCGCGGCGAGTACTATTCATTGCAATGGAAACCACGTCCTGGCGCAGAAACCGACGCGGCATTCAAGCCAAAATAACTCATTCCTGAAGTCACCGGTTCAAATGCGCTTGCTGCTATCGGCGAGAATCACATCCGCCGCTTTTTCGCCGATCATGTAGACCGCGCTAGCGATGAAGAAGCCCGGTATGCGGGGAAAAACCGACGCATCGACAACGCGCAGAGCTTTGGTGCCATGGACGCGAAAGTCGCTGCTCAAAACACCGCCTTTCTCCCTTGGACCAATAGGGCAACTGCACGATGCGTGATGCCCCCAAGCGTTCTGGCGCACGAAGTCGCGCAATTCAGCGTCTGATTGCACGTGATCGCCCGGCAGTCGCTCTTCGGCAATGAGCTTGTCTCTCTTGAGATCCGCGCTTATTCGGCGCACGAACTTAATGCCGTCGACAACGGAGTTCAAATCTTCCTCGGCTTTGTCGTTGCCCTCGTCGAAATAACGAAAGTTTATCAGCGGCGGTTCACAGGGATCCGATGACCGCAGCGCCACTGTGCCGGCGGTGTTGCGCGTGTGCGCCTTCAATACGATCCAACTCAGATAGTCATGATGACCCGAAATCAACTTCGAGTAACCGGGAAAGTAGCCCTCAAATCGCGCCAACAAGCTCATGCAAAACAAATCCGGCAAATTGATATCTTCCCGAGACTTCTTGAGCACCGCAAGCATGCCGCCGTTGCTGGCGTAGACTCCCGATCGAGTCGCATCCCATTCCTTGAATTGTGGATCGCCTTTACTAAATGCCGCGTCGCGCATGCATTCCCAATCGTCTTTCATACGATGGAGGACGCTCACCTCGTAGCGGTCCTGCAAATTCGTGCCGACCCCAGGCAGATCCACCCGCACCTCGATTCTGTGACGCTCCAACTCTGGCTGCGGACCGATGCCGGAAAGCATCAACAACTGCGGCGTGTTGAACGCGCCGCCGCAGAGGATCACTTCGGTCAACGCCCTAGCTCGCCTTGCTTCGCCCGCCTGTTGTCGCGGGTTGGGGTGCGCTCGATACAAACTCTCGCCCTTCAGATATTCGACGCCGACGGCGTGGTTGTCGGCATCGAACATCACTCGAGTCGCCAACGCATCGATCTCGACGCGCAGACGATCGGGAAAACGGCGCGCCACCTCCAAGATTCGTTCCCGCGTGCCAACACGAGCTGCATTCAACGTCGTCATCGGCACATAGCGGATGCCGAAGGCATCGCGCCGCACAACTCTCCAGTCGTTCGGATCTCCCTTCGAACGAAAGAACCAAAATAGCCGTTTCAGCGGATGTTCCAACTCCGCGATCGCGCCGAACGCCGACCGCTCGATCACATCCATCATCTCCCGATCCCTGAGCGCTTCTCTCGGAGGGCGCGGTCGCTCTGTCGGCAACCAGCCGCCGAACCCATGGCGGCTCGGGTTAATACCGAACAGTTTTTTCAACCAGCGAAACGGCAGCCTATGGCGACAGTTTTCAAGGCGTTCGAAGTACTGCCTCATGCTTGCTGCTCGCCAGCTCGAATCTCCGGTTAACTCTGCGATGGAATCCCAGTCGGCATTATGGGGGCAGACCAAGATCATGGCGTTATGCGCGGTGCAGCCGCCGAGTGTGCCGGCGCGCGGATAAAGCACACCGTTTCGTTCGGCAGTGTACTTGTAATCTTTTTTTTGCCGTCCCTCGTCCTCATAGTGGCGCACAAAGAAATCCCACTTCATCGCAGGGTTTTCGGAAGCGAAAGCGTGAAAGGCGGGGACTTGATAATCCTCGGGAAGACGAGGATCGCTTGATTGAAGTGAATCGCCGCCGGCTTCGAGGAGCAATACCGAGCGGCCCGCTTCGACGAGCCGCGCCGCGAGCGTGCCGCCGCCCGCCCCCGAACCGACGACGATGAATTCGTATTCAAGCGGGCGGGCACTGACTTCAGACATTCGAACAAATATTCCGGCCGGAGTTTCTAGAAAGTCTTCAAAAACTCGATCAGGGCGCGCTTGTCATCGTCGCTCAGCGGCGCCTCTTCCTTGAGCATGCTCGTGCCGAAGTAGTGGCCTCGGTTGACCACGAAATCCGGACACTTGCTCACTTGCAAGAGATCCGGGACGAGATTTTTAAACACTGCGGCGGCTTCCTGCTCGCTCTTGCCTTCGACTGCCTTGAGATCCGCTTTCATCTTTAACAGCAACTTAGCCAAATCGATTTTGCTGCTTTCCAGATCAATATTGGTAAGCAGGCTCACCGGCGTGCCTTTCGGAATCGGACCGATTCTCACTCCCTCTTCGCTAAAGAGCCAGGGAAACAAGCGGGCAAACCAGTCGTTCCAACTGAGAAGTTTGTTCAAAGACTCTGGCAAGAATCCTGGGGCAAGTTTAATGTAGCTTGTTGCCGTGGTGCGGTAAATAAAGCCGGGCACCTTGTCGCCGAGAATCGGGTCTTTATCGCGCTTTTCCGGCCAGAGCATTTTTTCAATAGAATCTTTAAACGAATCCATGCGCGCTTTGACGGAGGGAGAAGGATTAAACTTGCCGACCGAGTTGTTAAGCAGAAACGGCGCCGTGGACCATAGGCTGATCAGCGAAGGCACGCGCGTGTAACCGCGCCCGTTACCGGGCATTTCGTATTCCTGCGGGCTACCATCGATCGGGTTGTGCACCGTAATCTTACCGACCGACGGCAATTCCTTGTAAGTTTTCGAGGAAAAATTATCCCAGATATTGCCCTCGAGCGCGTTGGTCGCGAGTGGGCTGCATGCGTTAGTCTGGAGCAGTGTCACCGGGATGCGGCGGTCCGTCGATAGATAATTATCCGTAAGAAATTCGTCGGCCATGACTATCTCGGTCATTTCCGACTTGAACTCGTCGGTCTTGGTCCACTGCCAATACTGATCCCAGTTCTGTTCGTCTACACCGGTCGGTGGTTCGGGTATCTTGCTCGAGTGGCAGCGCGCGCAGTATGTCGCGAAAGCAATCTTGCCGCGATTCAGCGTGGCTGTGTCCTTCGTTAGATATTGGATGCCGCCAGGCGCATCCTTGAGCAAATCGGCCTTCGCCGTCTTGAGAAAGAACAATGCTACGTCAGCTGTCTGCGCCGCCGTTGCATTCCAGTAGCTCGAATTCTTTTCAGCGTCTTCGATTTTGATCGGCGTGATCTTTTTCCCGCCTACCAGGGCATTGAAATGCAGCAACCACTCCTCGCTGAATAGCCCAATATTGACGAAGACGCGGTTGAGCGCGCCGAGCACTCCGACGGAATCCGCGCCGTCTTTGAGTACCCGCGGCGTCCAGACCGTGTCGGGCGCCTTATAGTATTGCGCCAAAGCCGCCGTTTGCTTGTAGTCTTGAAATTGCTTGTTCTTAACTCCCCCGCCGCCGAGTTTTTCCTGTCCCCAACGCTCGGCCGCTTTTAGCCGTGCCGCGACGCTATAAACGGCGTTCATCGTGCGCGGGTTATTGATGTAGTCGGTCGAAATAAACGAGGTATCTAAAGTCCCCGGCAATGACGTGTGAATTAGCTGGTAGATAAAATTCGACTCATCTTTGTTCCAGAAAAGAATTCGGTCTACCCAGAAATATTGCGCGCCGGGATTGGAATTGAGATTTTCCCACTTGGGATTTTCCGGATCCGCCGGCGGCTTTACCGGGCTTGGCCCGACGTGGCAGAAGCCGCAAGACATGCCTACGCGATAGGGACGAACGAGATTTTTGTCGTTGTAATATTCTGCGTCCGTATAGAATTTTTCGGGATCCCATTTTTTCTGCGCCGCTTCGTTGAAATCGGGGTTTGGAAAAAGCCGCAGGCCGACGATTCCCGACGCATAGCCGTAGTAGGATCCAACCGGCATGTTTTTGCCGCGCGACCCGATTTTGACGCCGGGATATTTCTGCTCATTTTCGAACGGGTCAGGCGCGCAATCTTTGCTGCGCGTGTCCAACCAAAGGCCAAACCGATCTTTATTGGGTGCCTTGGGTTTCTCGAAGCAGGGCTCGTTGACCACGCCCAGGTACTGCCAGCGCGTATCTCGGCTCAAATGTTTAACGCTCGGATGCGACGAAACAATTTTTAATAGATCGACCACGCCAAAGCTCTTCGCAACGAGATGATCCCAAAAACGATCGTTGCCGCCTGTCCAGACGATCCAATTGTTCCGTCCTTTCACCTCATTGGCGGTGAGCTCCACGGCGCCATCCATATCTTTGAAGTAATCCTCATCGGCCGCCGGAAAGCTTTCGGTGTTACGCCCCACCGTCAGCGCCTCGTCTTTCACGGTGCCGGGCTCGGGTGAGCCCTTTCCGCACCCCCACGCAGCGATGACGACGAGCAAAAGCAACGCAAGGTTGGTCAATCGTAAGTTACTCATTCTTGCTCCTCTAAAAAACCTCATCGCAGCCTCCAGCAAATTGATGTTCAGCAATCGGATTTTTCGATTAGCTGGATTTCGTTACAGCGTCTTGAGGTATTCAATCAGCGCGTCTTTTTCCGCGCCCGTTAGGTTAACACCATGCTCGTGACCCTGGTTACCGCTGGCGCGTTCACTCACGTCGTATTTCGTACCGATTCGCTGCGCTTCCGGACCTTGTGTCACAAAACCGACATTTTCAGGATCGTAAACGTCGTAACCGCGATAGAATACCTTCGGCCGCTCAGCGACCCGTTTGAGCAAATCGCGCAGACTGGGAACCGAACCGTTGTGCAAGTATGGCGCGCGCAGCCAAATACCGTCTAGAAACGCCGCGATATAGCCGCTCGGTTCGTTTTCAACCAGACCGCGGCGTTCGATGCCGAAGGCGCGCACGACTTCGTTCGACTCGATGGCCGCCTGCTTGCTCCAGGATTTTAGCCGCTCGCGGTCCGTGCCGACTTCTTCAACCGGCACGCGCGTGCCGGTGCGCTCGCTCGCGTGGCAGGCAGCACAATTACTGTCGAAAATCGCTTTGCCAGTTTTGGCCAGGCCTTCTTTGATCGGAAACGGGTATTTGGGCGCCTGTTTCTCGCTGAGGTACTTCACCAGCCAGTCAATTTGACCCATGAACTCCCCCCGATTATGCGGGGCGGCGCTGAGAAGCCCGAGCGCGGAATCGATGATCACCGAGCGCGCATCGTGACTGTCGCCGGCGAGATTCATGAGCATGCCTTTTTCAGGTTGGTACTTTTTGAGATTCCACACCGATGGCATGTCGGTGGGGCCGAGGGTATCGTCCATCGGCCATTTGAGGAGAAAATATTTCGTGAGGTTCATGGCGTCGTCGCGCCCGCGGCCCCACAAGGGAAATTGTTTGTGATAGACCCACTTGAATTGCGCCTCGCGCTCGAGCAAGCGTTTCTTCGTGATCGGGACGAGCAGATAGCGGTAGATCATCTTGTCGAGAAACGGCAAATCATAAACGAGCGCGATCTCGCGCATGATCTCAGCGGAGTTGAAGCGTGGATCTTTGGCGCAATCGACGACAAAGCGGAAAAATGCCTGAAGATTCAGCGTGTGGTTCGGCCCAGTAGGGACGAAGATCGGGTTTTCGTTCACACTCTTACGGTAGCTGGCGGTATGGCAAGAAGCGCAGTTATTCGCGACTCGCGGGAAACCAATGACTTTTTTGGTGAAACCGATCGGCAGCTCCTGTCCCTGCTCCCATGCGACTCCTAATGACGCATAGCCGCCGGGGCCGGGTAATTTTTCCGGAAACATGCGCGGGAGCACGAAAAAAATCCAGTACGGAATGCCCGCGTCGTGCTCCGCACCGATGGAACCGTATTTGAATCGCATGTCGGGCGTTGCCGTCACCCAATCCGGCTGCGGCTCCTCACGAAAAAATTTGTACCAACCAATGGCGCCCCCGACCGCAACCAGCACGACTAAAAGCAGCAACCCAATTTTCAACCAGTTTTTTTTCTTCGGGTCAGCCATCGTTCCTCCGTCTGTCACTCGGTAGCACGAACTGGCTCGCTAGAAGGTTTTGAGAAATTCGACCAGAGCGTCTTTTTCCGCGGCCGAGAGCGCGGTGCCGTAGCGTTTTCCTTCGTGGCCTTTGTTGGAATTGCCCGGCTCTTCGGTATTGTATTGAAAATACTTGCGGCCCTTTTCTTCGCCAACCTCGGAAACAAAACCAACTTTTTTCTGATCGTAGACATCATAGCCGCGATAAAATGTTTTTGGCCTTTGGGGGCTGGGCTCGAGCAAATCGCGCAGCGTCGGCACCGAACCGTTGTGGAGATAAGGCGCGCGTAGCCAAACGCCGTCGAGCGGACTGTTGGCGTAACCGAAAGTCTTGCGGAAATGACTGAACCTCTCGTCGCCATAGCCGGCAAAAATAAGATTCTGATTCACGGTGACATCGTAGGTATAGGAGTCGAGGCGGCGGCGGTCCGTAGCGATGTCAGCAATCGACACAACCTTGCCGGCATATTCACCGCGAAAATCTTTGCCGTCGGCGCCGTGGCATTCGGCGCAATAATTCTTATAGATCGGCGCGCCTTGCGCAGCGAGATCCTTGTTAATTGCAAATGGATAAACCGGCGCGGCAAGATTGCGCAGCCAATCGGCGACGCGTTTCAAGCTTTTTCGGTCCCCGGTCGGCGGTGTGATTCCCGTGCCCATGGCCGCGCTGCGGTTACGTTCTTCCAGCGAGACATTATTGCCATCCCAGTGCAGATTCATTTTCAGCGTTTCGCGCTGGCCTTGGTTCCAAATCGACGGGAAATCCGTAGTCCCGATCCGTTCGTTTTCAGCGAGTTTATCGGCGGGAAAATTAAAATAGGCTTTCAGGGGATTGAACGTGTCGACACGGCCAGGTCCCCACTCCGGCTGTTCTTTGATGAAGCTCAAGCGGTCACGCAGCGTTAGAATTCGCTCACGCATGAAGTAAATGCCGTAGAAACGCAAGACCAACCGGTCGATGAGCGGCAGCTTTCTGAGGCCCTCGCGTTTTCGGATGATATCAATCTGCAGCAAAATGTCTTGCGGCGTGAAACGCCGGTCTTCTCCGGTCGCAAAGAGAAATCTCATGAACGCGCGAAAATCGAAGGTATTGGCCGGCATCGCGGCATAAACTTTTGGCTCGCTCTGTGGCGCTTCCCGCACCGTGCCAGCGTGGCAAAAGGCGCAGTTGAGCCAGACTACGTCAAAACCCAAATAGCGACGCTGTGACATACCGACGGGGAGCTGTTTGCCCTTTTCGAATACGAAACCGACCGACTGCCAGCCAGTTCCATTCCCGGGCAGCTTATCGCTGAATAGTTCCGGGAGCGCCCGCCAGATCCAATAGGGGATGCCGAACTCATGCTCGCTGCCGAGCGATCCATATTTGAAGTGATCGAGATCGTCTTGATAATCCACCGGTGAATCAGCGCCGAAACGGCCGAGAAGCACGGCGCCCGCCAATAGAAGGACTGCGAACGCGGCCACGGCAACGACGCCGACACGGTATAAGAAGCGTTGACCCGAGGACATCTCATTGTTCTCCTGTGTTAGCCTTCGAGCGCCGCGGGCGTGCTTACGCACTCACGTCGTCCCGATTTCAGTAAGAAACGATCGTTTCGAGCTCCGCAATTCGCTTCAATGAGATTGCGACGTTCCACGTAGAAATAAACGAGTAGAATATTGGACGCGATAGCTGGCATCGCCCCGAAGCCGGCACCGCACGTTTTTGCGTCGAATCGATGGTTTCTCGCACGCGCGATCGCCGTTAGAATTTCAGCGCGAAATCTATCAGGCGTTTTTTGTCCCAGTAGACTTTTCCTAAATACAGCTTAGGTTCGATTTGACGGATTTCGTCGCGAATCCACTGAGCAACAAAAGACGTGTCGGAGTAATCCAGAACGATGCATTCTTTGCCGTCAAGCCAGCTCGACCCCTTGTAGACCTTGGCGATAATAGCGTTGAGCCCAAAAGGAAGAATCTTGTTTTTGAGAACTCCCTTCTTGGCGTCGAATACCTTTCCTTGCCAAGCGAAGAGGTTGATGAACTGAGCGACGGTTGGGCTGAATGTCGTCTCGGGCGCCACGATCGCCGTGCCTTCCGCTTCCCCGTCCGGGATACTACCAACGGGACTGTCGGTAAAAAGAGTGTCGAGCTCAGATTGCGACATGGTTAAGAGTTTGGCCACATCGTAAGCCATCGTAGGTCCCTCCCCTCTTGTCTATGTTTTTTGCAATCAAGTTGCTTTGCTCGCTGCACAAGGCGCGAGCGGAAAATTCGCCAAGGTTAATGTCACATATCTCAGCGTTCGCCGTCAAGAAAATTTCGTGTGGAAGCGGGGATCTGACGAGGCAAACTCGGTCAACGCGCGCGCGAAAAAACCAATTTCAATTGCGATTCGAAGAAATTTTTGTCAAATTCACAAACAAACAGGGTATGATGCGCACAAAGACCGCCATCCTTTCCATCGCCGATCTCAAGGCCGAAGACCTGCCGGTCTTGCGCGAAGCATTTCGGGCGCTGCCGGGCGTGGAAAAAATCGATTTCAGTTTAGAACGCAGCGTTGCTGTGCTTGATTTCGATCCGAGTCAATCGCACATCGATGACTTTTTGCGCGCCGCGTTGAAGGCGGGATTTCAGATACTGTAGAAGTTCAAAGTTTCGCGTTCAAAGTTCAACGTCAAGTCAGATGTTCGGCCCTTTGAACCTTGAACATGGAACCTTGAACTGAAACTCAGTCTCCAGCGACCGTCATCTGCGAAATCTTGACCGTGGGAGAGGCAATGCGGCCGCGCATTTCCAGATCATTACCGACCATCTCGATGTTTTGAAACATGTCCTTCAGATTGCCGGCAATCGTAATCTCTTCTACCGGATAGGCGAGTTCGCCGTTTTCTATCCACAAACCGGCCGCGCCGCGGGAATAGTCGCCCGTAACCATGTTGACGCCGAAGCCGATCATCTCGGTTACGTAGAGGCCGGCCTTGACCGAACCAATGATATCGTCTGGAGTATCTTTACCCGGTGCCAAGTAGAAGTTAGCGGGCGAGACTCCCGGCGGTTCAGCGACGGATCGGGAAGCATTACCGGTGGAACCCAGGCCCAATTTTTTGCCGCTATAAGTATCGAGCAGGTAACTTTTTAGCTCTCCCTTGTCGACGACCAATTTCTTCCGAATCGGCAATCCTTCACCGTCGAACGGACGCGAGCCGTGCGCGCCCGGGATCGTGCCGTCGTCGATCACCGTCAGATGCTCCGAACCGATCTTCGTGTCCAGCTTGCCGAGCAAAAAAGACGCGCCCTTGTACAGCGAATAACCGGATAAAGCGGAAGACAAGTTGCGCAGCAGAGAAGGAGCCATTTCGGGATCAAATACCACGGGACATTCGCAGGTCTTGATCTTGCGGGCGCCGAGCCGTCTGAGCACGCGGCGCGCCGCTCGTTCACCGACGCTTTTGGGCGATTCGAGCTTAGAAAACTTACGACTCGAAGAATACCAGTAATCGCGCTGCATCGATCCGTTCTGGGACGCGACCGGAGCGACCGAATGACCGAAGGTCGAACCTGAATATTCGCCGGAGAAGCCGTGGCTGGTGACGTAAATCACCCGGCCAAAGTGATTGGAAAACTCCGCCCCTTCAGAATTGGTTATCCGCGCGTCGTAAGTCAGGGCGTTTTTCTCCGTGTCCAAGGCCATTTGAATCTTGTCGTCGACTAAAATGGCGCGTGCCGAGTCGTCAATCAGATCCAATTGCGGTAGGTCGCGCGCCAGATCGGCTGCGTTCGGCAATCCGCTGTGCGGATCCTGCGCCGTTACTTTGGCCATTCTTACGGTATCGTCGACCAGTTTCTCAATGGATTTTTTTGAAATGTCGGAGGTCGAGGCCGACGCCGAGCTGTTGCCGAAAAACAGGCGCAAGCCCAAGCGCTTCTCGACCGCCTGGCTGATTTTTTCAACTTCTCCCATCCGCACAGTGACAAAGAACGAGTCGCTCTCCACCATCACCGCATCGCCTTGCGACGCGCCCTTCGCTTTTGCCATGTCCAAGATTTCTCGGCCTAGTGCCTGGCTCAATTCGAACCGTTCCATCAGTTTCACCTGCTTTTGTTCCAGCCGTTCAAATCGTTCCAATCGTTCCAAATTTCGATGATACCAACGGCTTGAACGATTGGAACTGATTTTATTAGGCTTTTGTTCCCCCGACCGTCAACCCGTCGATGCGAATAGTCGGCAGCCCGACACCGACCGGCACTGACTGACCATCTTTGCCGCAAGTGCCGACGCCTTCATCCAATTTAAGATCGCAGCCGACCATGGAAACGCGCGTGAGCACATCGGGACCGTTGCCGATCAGTGTCGCCCCTTTCACCGGTTTGGTAACTTTCCCGTCTTCGATCAAGTAGGCTTCGCTCGCTGAGAAGACGAATTTGCCGCTGGTGATGTCCACTTGGCCGCCACCGAAGGAAACCGCATAGAGCCCCTTCTTCACAGAGCGAATAATGTCTTCCGGCTCGGACTCTCCAGCGAGCATGAAAGTGTTGGTCATGCGCGGCATCGGAATATGCGCGTAGCTTTCCCGCCGCCCGTTGCCCGTGAGCGGCATCTTCATCAAACCGGCATTGAGCTTGTCCTGAAGGTAGCCTTTGAGAGTGCCGTTCTCAATGAGCACGGTTCGATGGGTCGGCGTTCCCTCGTCGTCGACATTGATCGAACCGCGCCGCGATGGCATGGTGCCGTCGTCAACCACGGTGCAAAGTTCCGATGCCACCTTTTGGCCGATGCGATCGGTGAACGCGGATGTCTTCTTCCGGTTAAAGTCACCCTCCAGGCCGTGGCCGATGGCTTCGTGCAGCAGGATTCCCGGCCAGCCTGCTCCCAACACGACGTCCATCGTACCAGCGGGCGCGTCGATGGCGCTAAGATTGAGGATGGCTTGGCGCACCGCCTCGCGCGCATAGCGCTCATAGTCGCGGTTATCAACAAAGAAGCCGAACTCAACTCTGCCGCCGCCGCCGAAACTGCCGATCTGCCGCTTGCCCTCCTCCTCAACAATACAAGTGACGTTGAGCCGCGTGAGCGGCTGGATGTCTCCTACGACCAGGCCTTGGGAGGTCGCAACCAAAATCACTTTAGCTTCGCTGCCGAGGGAGACAAAGACGTTCTTCACGCGCGGATCGAGGCTACGGGCAAATTTATCGATCTCGTAGAGTAGCTCGACTTTTTTTTCCAGGGCGACGTCATTAACCGGAGTTTTGACTGGATACAGATCGTGAATCTCACCATGGGGTTGTCCGACTGGTACCGGCACTTGCGACTGCCGGGTCTGCGCGATGTAGCGCGCCGTGCGCGCGGCAATTTCCAAGTTCTCGATCGTGATATCATCGGTGTAGGCATAGCCGGTTTTGGTATCGGCGAGCACGCGCACGCCGACGCCATTTGCCGTCGATTGTGAGCAGTTCTTGACCAGTCCTTCCTCGAGACTGACGCCCTCGTTCCTGCGGTACTCGAAATACAGGTCAGCGTAATCGGCTTTCTTGCCGAGCGCCGCATCCAGCACCTTATCCAAATCTCCGGCTCTAATACCAAAATTGTCGCTAAAAAACGCGACGGGCAGATTTTCTTGTGTCATGGCCCCTCCTATTTCAATTCTTATCACATTCGTACGAACCGATTAAACCGGCGCAAATCCATTTGATCGCGTTTCGTCGCTCATGACAACGTAATCTTCTTTAATAATAATCTGTTGAACGATCGAAGGCATTCGGATAGTATCCCCGTCAAAGCGTGGCAGGGGAGATGATCATGGCCCAGAAAAAAATTGTCCACATTGTCGGTACCGGCACAATCGGGGAACCTCTCGTGGGTATCTTATCAACCTTCAAGGAGCAGTTTGGTATCGATGAAGTGACGTTTCACAAGCGTACCCCGCTACTGACCGATCGCTCGAAAGTTGTGGTCTCCTGCCGGGAAGGAGCGAAGCTTGCCGTCGACAAAGAGCGCTGGCAGAAATTCGTCGAAATGGGAATGGAACCCAGCTTCGAGGCCGAAGAGGCGATCGAGCGCGCCAACGTGATCATCGACTGTACCCCTGTGGGCAACGAAAACAAGGAAAAACTCTATAGCAAGTATGCCGGCAACGGCCGCGGCTTTATCGCCCAAGGCAGCGAATACGGCTTTGGCAAGATGTACGCTCGCGGCATCAATGATAAAGCTCTGGAAAGAGGCAAGGATGAATTCATTCAGGTTGTCAGCTGCAATACTCACAATCTAGCGGTCCTGATCGATACCCTCGCGTTGGGTCCTGAAAAGGAAGACAATCTCGAAGACGGTCGCTTCGTCTGTATGCGCCGCGCAAATGATCTGAGCCAAGAGGGAGAGTTCATTGCGGCGCCTGAGGCCAGCAAACATGACGATGAGCAGTTCGGCACTCATCAAGGAAGAGACGCGCACTACCTCTTTAAGACGCTCGGACTGGATCTGAACATCTACTCGTCGGCGCTCAAGCTAAATACACAGTACATGCATACGATCCACTTCAAC
>Ga0137403_10004137_pt1 | contig 17158 bp, 19 predicted proteins | sample CZOMad2_1_16fung_FD_122057 | JGI IMG/M metagenome (GOLD analysis project Ga0137403, IMG submission 122057) | Vadose zone soil fungal communities from Angelo Coast Range Reserve, California, USA - CZOMad2_1_16fungal (Hybrid Assembly) | ecosystem: Environmental > Terrestrial > Soil > Vadose zone...
GCCCGAGACGTTGGCCGCAGACCCCCCAAACGTTCGGAGCGCCCCGGGGAACCCGGGGCACTCCTCTGCCTCGCAGAGCCCGAGACGTTGGCCGCAGACCCCCCAAACGTTCGGAGCGCCCCGGGGAACCCGGGGCACTCCTCTGCCTCGCAGACCCCGAGACGTTGGCCGCAGACCCCGACGTTCGGAGCGCCCCGGCCAAGCCGGGGCGCTCCTCTAGGCCCCAACGTGCGGAGCGCCCCGGGGTTTCCCGGGGCGCTCCTCTAGACGGATCTGGTCGGGCGGCTGCGGCTCAATACTTCGGCTTCGCCTCCCCTGACGGCTTCGCGGACGTGTCGGCCTTGGTGTCCGACTTCATTCCCGAGTCCGACTTGATGCCCGTGTCGGCCTTGGGCTTCGACTTCGCGTCCGACGAGGCCGGCGCGCTCGTGCTCGGCGAGGCCGCCGGGCTGCTGCTCGACGGCGCAGCGGACGTCTTGGCCTCGACGCCCAGCTTGGCCGAGGTCTCGGCGTCCAGGCGACCCGACGCCTTCAGACCCTGCTTCTGCTGGAAGTCACGCAGCGCGGCCTGGGTCTTGGGTCCCATCTTGCCGTCGATCTCGCCCGGATCGTGACCCTGGTCCTTGAGCGCCTGCTGGATCGCCTTCACCTGTTCGGCGTTGGCGGACATGGCGGCCCCACCACGCGCGCCGCCAGCGGCGCGGCCCTTGGCGCCGTACGCGCTGTCGGAGGACTTCATGTCCGACGACTTCATGGTGTCCGACTTCATGGTGTCCGAGGACTTCGTGTCGGACATCGAGTCCGACGACTTCGTCGCGTCCTGCCCCTTCGTGTCGCTCGGGCTGGCGGACGGCGAGGTCGTCTGCTGGTCCGTGCTCGTCTTCGTGTCGGTCGCGGCCGCGCCGCTGCCGCTGACGGCGCCGCCGGTCGAGCCGCTCGCCGACGGGGCGGACTCGGTCTTGGTGTCGGTGCCGGTCGACGAGGGCGAGCTGCCCTTGCTGTCGCCGCCCGTCGTGGCGCCACCCGACGAGTCACTCGAGCTACTGCCACTCGGCCCCTGCGCGAGCGCCGGAGTTGCCGCCAATACGAGGGCGGCGCCCAGCGCCAATGCGCCCATCAATGTCTTCATCGTTCTGCCTCCTGCAGCTGTGGGTGTTGTAGGTTTCCCGCGCCGGCTTCAACTGGCCTGGCGACGGTCCGCCACCGGCTTGCGCAAGTCGTGCTCGGCCGGTGGCGCTTCCATGCGCGCGACTCTGGGCAGCGTCACCGGACGGCCGTCGCGCGCGGAACGGTAGATCGCTTCGACGATGCGGACGTCCGTCAGGCCCTCGATACCGGAGGGCTCCGGCGCGACGTCTCGCAGGACGGAACTGGAGAAGTGAGCCAGCTCCGTCGCGAACGGATCGGCGGGCTCGAAGGACATCTCCTCGCGGCGGCCGCCGCGCACGACCTCGAGCGCGGACGCGCGCTGCGCCTCGTAGGCGCCCGTGAGGCGGATCGAGCCCTCGTCGCCGAACACCGTGAGCACCGACGTCGGCTCCTCGCCGAACGACGTGTGCAGGTGCGCGAGCCGGTCGTCGGGGAAGCGGATGAGCGCGACGGTGCTCTCGTCGACGTCGCCGCCGTAACGCCGGGTCATCCGCGCGGTCATGGCCATGACCTGCGCGGGCTCCGCGTCGAACACGGTGCGCGCGACGAAGATCGCGGCCACGCCGAGGTCGTACACGGTGCCGCCGCCGAGGCGGCGCTGCAGCCGGACGTCGTCGGGATCCTGCACGCGGATCGTCGCGTCGCTGCTGAACGTCTTCAGCGCGCCGATGGCGCCGCCGCGCACGAGCTCGAGCAGCTTCTTGTACGCGGAGTGCACCTGCACGTGGTAGGCGACCATCAGCTTCACGCGGTTCGTCTGGCAGGTGCGGAGCATACGGCGGCACTCGTCCGCCATCACCGCCATCGGCCGCTCGCACACGACGTGGGCGCCGGCGCGCGCAGCCTCCACCGCGTAGTCGCAGTGCAACGAGTTGGGCAGCGCGAGATAGACGGCCTGGACGTCTTCGCGCTGCAGGGACTGCCGGAACTCGTCGTAGTGATACCCCGTCGCACGGTGCTCCTGTGCGAGCGCGTGAGCGCGGGCACGGTCGGCCGAGACGATCGCGGCCAGCCGTGTCTCTCCTCCCGCTCGTGCGAACGCCGGCAACAGCGCGCGCTCGACGAGCGGCCCTGCGCCGACGACGGCGTAGCCGATCTGCTTGGCCATGAACCCTCTCCCGCTTTTGTTTTCCGAGGGCAAAGGGTGCAAGCGCGAGGCCATGGAATGCCCTTGCGACACGTCGCTGCGAGGCGCTGCATACCCCCGGATGTAGTGGGTCCACACCTCCTCGGACACGACATCTACGGGCTTGCAGGATACTCAACTCGTGTTTAGCCTCAGCACCATGATGCGGACTTCGTGGATACGCGCGGGGAGGATCACTGAAATCGTCGGCGAGTTGTCGTCGGGACGGACGAGTTTGATGACCGCGTGCCTGCGCGATGTCACCGCGGCCGGCGGAACGGCGGCGCTCGTGGACGCCGATGGCGCGTTCGATCCCGCGTCCGCCGCGCGGACGGGTGTCGTGCTCTCGCGCCTGCTCTGGGTGCGCTGCGGCGGACGTCGCGACGCCGCGCTGGCCGCGACCGATCTGCTGGCGCGCTGTCCGGGCTTCGTGCTCGTGGCCCTCGACGCCGGCGAGACGCCGCCACGCGTGTCGCTCGGCGCCGCCTTTCGCCTGCGGCAGGCCGCGCGCCGCGCGGGGGTGGCGCTGCTGCTGGTCGGCCGGCGGCGTGTCGCGGGCGCCGGCGCGACGCTGGCCGTGCGCACGCGGCGCGACGCGCTGGCGTGGGCCGGCTCGCGGCGCGCCCCGACGCGGCTGGCGGGCATGAGCACGTGCCTTCAAGTAATCCGCAACCAGGGTGCGGCCTCACCGCCGTCCGAGAGGCTGGACGAGCGGCAGTGGTGGACGGCATCGTGAGCCGCGTGGCGTGCGTCTGGGTCGAGGCCTTCGCGGCGGCGGCCGCCGAGCGCGCGGAGCCCTCGCTGCGCGAGCGGCCGATGGCCGTGATCACGGGCGCCGCGCCCGCCACTCGCGTGGTCGAGGCCAACGCGGCGGCGCGCGAGCGCGGCATTCGCGCGGGGATCCCCGAGGCAGAGGCGGTGGCGCGCTGCTCCCAGCTCGTCCGTCGTCCGGCATCGGCGGCGTGCGCGGACGCGGCGCGGCGCGCGCTGCTCGACGCGTGCTACGGCGTCTCTCCCCGACTGGAGGACGTCGCCCCGGGGCTCGTCCACGTCGACGTCGCCGGCCTCGGACGGCTGGTCGGCGGCGACGCCGCCGTCGCGGAGCGGCTGGGCCGCGCCGCGCGCGCCGTCGGCCTGCCCGCGCGCGTCGGCGTTGCGGGCACGCGCCCGGCCGCGCGCATCGCCGCGCGCGCCGGGCTTCATGTCGTCGTTCCGGGCGGCGAGGCCGACGCGCTGGCACCGGTGTCCGTGGCGACGCTCGACTGGTCGGACGAGATCGCCCAGGCACTCGGGCGCTGGGGCGTGACCACGCTGGGAGAGCTGGCCCGGCTGCCCCGCGCCGCGTTGGCCGCCCGTCTCGGTCCGATGGGGCTCCTCGCCCACGATCTCGCGCGCGGGGTGGACGACCCGGCGCCGTGGACCTCGTGGGCGCCGCCGCCGTTCTGGGAGGAGGCGCAGGAGCTCGACTGGGAGATCGACGCCCTCGGACCGCTCGTCGCCGTGCTCGGACGCGTCGTGGAGCGATTGACCGCGCGTCTGTCGGCCGCGTATCTCGTGGCCGACGCGCTCGAGCTGCGACTGGCGCTCGCCGGCGGCGGCCATCACGCGCGCACGCTCGCGCTGGCTTGCCCGATGGACGCGCCGCGCCCGTTGCTGACGCTGCTCGAGCACGACCTCGGCGCGCGGCCGCCACAGGGCGCCGTCACCGCGGTGGCGCTCCAGGCGAACGCGATTCCGCGCCGCGCGGTTGCAGGCGAGCTCGGACGCGCGGCGCCGCCCGCGGAGCGCGACCTGGCGACGGTGCTCGCGCGGCTCGTGACGCTGGTCGGCGCCGAGGGCGTCGGCGCCGTCGCGCTCGCCGACTCGCACCGGCCCGACGCGTTCGTGCCGGCGCGGTTCGAGCCGAATCTCGTGCCGGAGACGGGCAGGGACACGGGTGACGCCGTGCTGGCGCTGCGCCGGCTGCGCCCGCCGCGTCGCGTGAGCGTGGCCACGGACGGCGAGCGCCGGCCCGCCGTCGTCTGCGGGGCCCTCGGGCCCGAGGAGCGCGTGATCGGATGCGCGGGGCCGTGGCGCGTGTCGGGCGAGTGGTGGGACGCCGGCGCGTGGGGGCGCGACGAGTGGGACGTGGCGCTCTCGGACGGCGCCGTCTGTCGACTCGCGCGCGAGCTGTGTTCCGGTGAGTGGTACCTCGACGGTGTCTATGACTAGCGTGATCGGCATCTGCGGTCGAATAGCGCGAGCATCGAGCGATGGGCACCGGGGCTGCCCCCGTTCGACCACGCAAATCGACAGTACGGTGCGCCTGTCAACGTGCACCGATTCCTGGCCCGTTCCGACGCAGTACCCGAAACACGGGTCTCACGGGGGCAGCCCCGGTGCCCATCGCTCGCACCCCCGTCGGCCGACCCCAGCCCCCACCACATTCATCGTTACCTTCGTGACTCCGCGCGAGCGGGAGCGCCGATGCGAGCGGCAGACGGCGGCGGGGGCCGCGTGATGTTCGTCGAGCTGCACGCGCAGTCGGCGTTCACGTTTCTCGAGGGCGCGGATCAGCCGGAGGCGCTGGTGGCGGAGGCGGCGCGGCGCGGGATGCCGGCGCTGGCGCTCGTGGACCGCGACGGCGTCTATGGCGCGCCGCGTTTCCATCGCGCCGCGGTCGACGCAGGCATTCGCCCGCTCGTCGGCAGCGAGCTGACGCTCGCCGGTGGCGCGCGGCTGCCCGTGCTCATCGAGGATCGCGAGGGCTGGCAGAACCTCTGCCGGTTGATCACGCGCGCCAAGCTCGGCGCGCCCAAGGGCAAGGCCGCCGTCAGCCTCGAGGACCTCGAAGCCTCGGCGAGCGGTCTGGTGTGCCTCACCGGCGGCGCGCGCGGGCCGCTGGCCGACGCGGTGCGCGCGGGCGACCGCGACGCGGCGAGAGCGATCCTCGACCGGCTGGTCGGCATCTTCGGCCGGGGCAACGTCTTCGTGGAGGTGCAGCGCCACTTCGACCGCGCGCAAGAGCGCGACCTCGAGCGGCTCGTGGCGCTGGCGCGCGCCGCGTGCGTGCCGCTCCTGGCCGCCAACCAGCCGCTCTATGCGCGTCCCGGCGGCCGCGCCGTGGCCGACGTCTTCACGTGCATCCGCGAGAAGACCGACCTCGACCACGCGGGCCGCCGGCTGCTGCTCAACGCCGAACGTGGCCTGCGCGACGCCGCGGCGACGACGGCGGCGTTCCGCGACCTGCCCGACGCCGTCGCCGCCGGCGGCGAGCTGGCGTTGCGCCTGGGCTTCACGCTCAAGGATCTCGGCTATCGCTTTCCCGACTTCCCGCTGCCGCCCGGCGAGAGCGTGCAGGCGCACCTGCGCGACCTCGTCGCGCGCGGCGTGCGCGCGCGATACGGCGCCGCCGGCCCGCTCGTCGAGCGCGCGCGGCGGCAGGTCGCGCACGAGCTGGAGATCATCGGCCGGCTCGATCTCGCCGGCTATTTCCTCATCGTCTGGGACATCGTGGAGTTCTGCCGGGCCAACGACGTCCTCGTGCAGGGCCGCGGCTCCGCCGCCAACAGCGCCGTCTGCTATGCACTCGGCATCACGGCCGTCGATCCGGTGAAGATGGAGCTGCTCTTCGAGCGCTTCCTCTCGGAGTCGCGCGGCGAGTGGCCGGACATCGATCTCGACCTGCCGAGCGGCGAGCGGCGCGAGACGGTCATCCAGTACGTCTACCGGCGCTACGGCCGCCTCGGCGCGGGGATGACGGCGAACGTCATCACGTACCGCGGGCGCAGCGCCGCCCGCGAAGTCGGCAAGGCGCTCGGGCTGCCCGGCGACATGCAGGACCGGCTGGCCGGGCTCGTCGAGAACTGGGGCTACCAGGATCCGCAGGCGGTGCTGACGCGCCACCTGCAGGAGGCCGGCTGCGACACGCGGCATCCGCGCATCCGCAAGTTCGCCGCGCTCTGGACGCGGCTTCAAGATCTCCCCCGGCACCTCGGCCAGCACTCGGGCGGCATGGTCATCGCCGCCGGCCGTCTCGACGACGTAGTGCCGCTCGAGCCGGCCACGATGCCGGGCCGCGTGGTCGTGCAGTGGGACAAGGACGATTGCGCCGCCCTCGGCATCGTGAAAGTGGATCTCCTCGGTCTCCGGATGATGTCGGTGCTCCAGGAATCCATCGCGCTCGTGAGCGAGACGGGCGGGGTGGTCGACCTCGCGCAGCTGCCGGCCGACGATCCCAAGGTCTACGGGATGCTCCAGCGCGCTGACACGATCGGCGTGTTCCAGGTGGAGAGCCGCGCTCAGATGGCAACTCTCCCGAGGATTCACCCCGAACGGTTTTACGACCTCGTGGTGCAGATCGCCATCATCCGCCCGGGCCCGATCGTCGGCGACATGGTGCATCCCTACGTGCGTCGCCGGCGCGGCCGTGAGCCGGTGACCTACGCGCATCCGAGCCTGGAGCCGATTCTCTCGCGCACGCTCGGCGTGCCGCTCTTCCAGGAGCAGCTGCTGCGGATCGCGATGGTGGCCGCGGGCTTCAGCGGCAGCGAGGCGGAGGAGCTGCGCCGCGCCTTCGGCTTCAAGCGCAGCGAGCGCCGGATGGCCGAGGTCGAGGTGAAGCTGCGCGAGGGCATGGCGCGGCGGGGGATCACCGGCCACGCCGCGGACGAGATCGTCCACCAGATCACCTCGTTCGCGCTCTACGGATTTCCGGAGTCGCATTCGAGCAGCTTCGCGCTGCTCGCCTACGCGAGCGCGTACCTCAAGGCGCACCACGGCCCGCCCTTCTACGCGGCGCTGCTCAACAACCAGCCGATGGGCTTCTACCACTCGGCCACCGTCGTCAACGACGCGCGCCGGCACGGCGTGCGCGTGCTGCCGGTGGACGTCACGCGTTCGGACTGGTCGTGCACGCTCGAGCGGCGCGACGGTGCCTGGGTGGTGCGTCTCGGCCTCCGCTTCGTGAAGGGGCTGCGCGAGCGCGCGGGACAGGCGCTGGTGGCCGCGCGCGCGACGCGGGCGTTCGCCTCCGCGCGCGACCTCGCCGCGCGCGCCGATCTCACGCGCGAGGAGATGGGGACGCTCGCCTCGATCGGCGCCCTGGCGCCGCTGGGCGGCACGCGCCGCGCGAATCTCTGGACGGTCGGCGAGCAGGACGCGGGGCCGCTCTTCGCGGGCGGGCCTTCAGGCGGCGCCTCGCATCTGGACCCTTCTCGTCGCTCTGCCGAGTCGCCGCTGCGCGAGATGTCCGCTGACGAGCGGCTGATCGCGGATTACGCCGGCACCGGCGTCACGCTCGGCCCGCATCCGATGGCGCTGCGGCGCGCCGTGCTCGCCGCGCGCGGCGTCACGCGCGCGATCGACCTCGCGCGCGGTGGCGACGGCGTGCGCGTGCGGGTCGCGGGGAGCGTGATCGTGCGCCAGCGGCCCGGCACGGCGAAGGGCTTCGTGTTCCTGAGCCTCGAGGACGAGACCGGGATCGCGAACGTCATCGTGACGCCCGGCCTCTTCGCGCGCCGGCGGCTGCCGCTCGTCAGCGAGCCGTTTCTGCTCGTGGAGGGGATCTTACAAATGCAGGACGGCGTGGTGTCCGTGCGCGCGGCGCGCGTGGAGCCGTTGCCACGGCTCGCGCACATCGTGCCCTCGCACGATTTCGGGTAAAAACATCGCAGGATTTTGAACAGTTAGCCGCAGCCGCTGGCCCTGCTTTTGCTACCCCATGGTGGCGATGGCCACTCCCTCCCGCCTCGACGCACCCGCGCCCACGAGGCACGAATCGCTCGTCGCCCGCCTCGTGCGGCTCGTCGCGCTCGAGCTCGAGCTCGGCTGGGCGGAGACGCGCAGCCTCGTGGTGCGCGTCGCGGTGGCACTCGCCGTCGCGCTGCCCGCGGCCGTCGCGCTGCTCGCCTCGATCATCGTCCTCATCGCCGGCGCGCTCGCGCCGCTGTTCGGCAGCCCGTGGCAGCACCTCGTGCTCGCGGGCGGATTCGTCGCGCTGCTCGCGCTCGCGGCCCTCGCGTGGAGCGCGTGGCGCCTCACGCACATCGCGTGGCCCCAACAAACGCTCGCCTCCATGCAGGAGACCTGGCGATGGCTCGTAGCCCAGCTGAGATCCAAGCTGACATCGCGGTGACCCGCCGCGTGATCGAGCGCCAGCTCGACGCGCTCGGCCACGCCGTGGAAGGCCGCTGGTGGGCGCCGTACGCCGTCATCGCGGGAGGGTTCGCCGTCGGCTTCCTCCTGGCGCGCATGCCGATCGGCCGTGTGGTCGGCATCAGTGCGCGCGCCGTCCAGACGGGGCTGGCCGTCGCCACCACGCTCGCCGCCGTGGACCGCTTCGTCGCGGAGCGCCGCCGCCTCGCCCGCGCGGCGTGATGTGAAAGCGTACATGCATATGCGCAATCGGTTGCGGGCGGCCGGGCGGTGAGGGAGCCGTGCGGCCGGTCTGGAAAGGCGCGCTGACCTTCGGCCTCGTCACCATCCCCGTCGGCCTGTACCCGGCGACGGCGCGGGGCGACCTGTCGTTCCGTCTCCTGCACGCGAAGGACAAGAGCCCCATCGCCTACCGCCGCGTCTGCGCCGAGGAGAACGTCGAGGTGCCCTGGGCCGAGATCGTGAAGGGCTACGAGTACGAGAAGGGCCAGTTCGTGGTGATGACCGAGGCGGACTTCGAGGCGGCCGACGTCGAGGCCACGCAGACGATCGACATCCGGGACTTCGTGGTGGCCGCCGAGATCCCGCCCGTGTACTTCGAGCAGCCGTACTATCTCGAGCCGCAGAAGACCGGCGCCAAGGCGTACGCGCTGCTGCGCGAGGCGCTGCGCCGCAGCGGCCGCGCCGGCGTCGCCACCGTCGTGCTGCGGCAGCGCGAGCACCTCGCGGCCGTGCAGGCCAGCGGTGACGCGATGACGCTCACCACGATGCGCTTCGCGCACGAGATCGCGGCGCCGACGGGCCTCGACCTGCCTGCGGACGCCGGCTTCGACCGCCGCGAGATCGACCTCGCGCTGCAGCTCGTGGGCACGCTCGAGGGCCCGTGGCAGCCCGAGAAGTATCGTGACCGCTACCGCGACGCGCTGCAGGCGACGATCGAGCGCAAGCTCGAGGGCCGCGCGGCGGCGCCGGCGGAGCGCGGTCGTCGCGCGCCGACGAAGGTCGTCGACCTGATGTCGGCGCTGGAGGCGAGCCTCAAGGCGCAGCCCCGGCGCGACGGGGGGCGCGCGGCCGGCCGCCGCGAGGCCGCCGCCGCCCGCAAGGCCCCGGCGCGGAGGCGCGCCTCGTGAGCTCGGCGACGCGCGTGCTCGAGCTGGACGACCGGCGGCTGCTCCTCAACCATCTCGACGAGGTGCTGTGGCCTGACGTTGGCGTCACCAAGGGCGATCTCATCGACTACTACCTCGACGTCGCCGATCACCTCCTGCCGTTGGTGGCCAACCGGCCCGTGAGCCTGCTGCGCGCGCCCGATCCGATCACGGGCGAGTGCCTGTACCAGAAGACGGCGCCGCCGGGGTTGCCCACGTGGATCACGACGCGCCGCATCCGCAGCGAGCACGCCGCCCTCGGCTACTCCGACTACGTGCTGGTCGCCGAGCGCGCCGCCCTCGCGTACTTCGTGAACCTCGGCTACATCTCGCTGCACCCGTGGGCCTGCACGGTCGACATGCTCGACCGGCCGGATCTGATGCTGTTCGACCTCGACCCCACCGAGATCGCGTTCCGCGAGGTGCGCAACGCGGCCCTGCTCGTGCGCGACTTGCTGAACCACTTCCGGATCCGCGCCTGGGTCAAGACCTCGGGCGGCCGCGGCCTGCACGTGCTGGTGCCGCTCACGCCCCAGTACAGCTTCGCCCAGGTACGCGGCGCGGCCGAGGTGATCACGCGCCTGGCGCGCTCGCGCGAGCCCAGCCTGTTCACGCTCGACATGCGGCGCGCGCGGCGCCGCGGCAAGATCCTCATCGACGTCCACCGCAACCATCGCGGCGCGACGCTGGTGAGCCCGTGGGCGGTGCGCGAGTACGCGGCCGCCACCGTGTCGACGCCGCTGGAGTGGGTCGAGCTCGAGCGCCCCGTGTACCCCGAAGACTTCACGCTGGCCACCATCCGCGACCGCCTCGCCCGCGCGAACGACCCGCTCGCGTCGGTCCTGCGCGAGCCGCAGTCGCTGACGCCGCTGCTGGAAAGCGGCCGCTCGCGCCGCGCGCGACCGATGGCCTAGGCGCCGCCAAAGGAGAGCGACATGGAGGAGCGAGGATTGGTCACGACGCGCTGGCACCAGATCACCACGCGCGCGCAGTATCTGACCCACCGGGCGCGGCGCTTCGTGCACGCCCGCCCGCTCCAGGCCATCGCGTTCACCATCGGGGTGGGCTTCGTGGTGGGCAAGATGCTCGGCGGGCGGCAGGACTGATGCGGCGCCTGGGCATCGCCGCCCTCGCGCTCGCGCTGACCGCGCTGGCCGCACCCGCTGCGGCGTTCGTGGTGGAGGTGACGACGTCGATCTCCATGGAGGACATCCGCGACGAGGCGCAGCTGCGGGACGCTCTACAGAAGACGGTGGACAGCGTGCTGAGCGACGCCATCGCGTTCCGGCCGACCGTGGTCCTGCTCACGCACGCGCTCGTGATGCGCGGCCGGCTCTACGTCCGCCTGCTGATGGCCGATCAGGAGGGCGAGCGCACCTTCAACGACCTCGATCTCGAGCGCGAGCCAGAGCCGACCGACGTCCAGCTCTAGCCCGCGCTCGCCGGGCGCTACGGGCCGGGCAGCGCCTTGACCGCGGCCACGCGATCGGCGGTGCCGGGGTGGGTGGCCAGGAAGCCCCCTTTGCTGCCGCCGTCGGTCGAGGCCATCAGCCAGCTCAGCGTATCGGCCATCATCTGCTTACCGGGGTAGCCCGCGCGCTGCAGGAGCTGGACACCGTGCTTGTCGGCCGCGTACTCCTCGCTGCGGGTGTACTTGCGCAGGAGCAGCTCACCCGCGATCGGCGTGAGGTTGCCGCTGCCCGGGATGATCTGATCGAGGATGATCATGCCGATGCTCAATCCCGTGCCGAGGGTCTGCGTCTTCTGCACGTGATTGAGGTCCTGGTGCGCCAGCTCGTGGGCGAGCACGGCACGCAGCTGGTCATCGTTGGCCTTCTGCAGCAGGCCCGTGGTCACGAGGAACTCGCCGTTGCCGGCGCTGGCCGCGTTGATCGCCGGATCGTCCATGACCCCGACCTTGACCTGACCGGGCGAGAGCGGATGGTCCATGACTTTCAGCAGCGGCACCATGATGTTCTGCAGCCGCTCGGCCGTCGCCGCATCGACCTTGACGAGCTTCGTCTGCTTCTGCTGGGTGGGCTGCGGCGACGAGGACCCGCCGCCGGACGACGTCGTCGACGTCGGTCCCGCGCACGCGACGGCGAGGGTGGCGAGGAGGGTGAGGGCGGCGATCCGGGCCAGCCGGCTCATGCCAGCCGCTCCAGAAGTGCCTCGCCGCAGCTGTCGTCGTCGGTCGCGGCCGGGGACGCGCCGGCCCCGCCGAAGTAGTCGATGTGGTGATCGATCGCCCGCGGATGATCGGGCTTGAACAACACCTCACGCGCCTCGGGACGCGCGCCCGAGACGCCGGACTGAGTGGACGGTGCGTGTGCCATGAGCTTGACCTCCCGGGTCGGAACGAGAGTGTGCGGCCTCCGAGGGCTGCACCGGCCGTGCCACTGGCGTCGCCGGAGCGCATCCCGCCGTCCCGTCGAGCGTTGCGCTCGCGGGCTCCTTCCGGCGCCCGCGGATGATTGAAAACTTTTCGCGCGATTGGGGTGTAACTGTTACACCCTTCGCGTCGGCCTGGCGCCGGCCGACGGCCGGGGACGATCGAAAGCGCCAGTCTCGGCGCGCGGTTGCCGCGCCCCCGCCGCACTGGCACGCGTTCTGCGTTGAGTCCCGCCCAAGCTCACGTTCACACGGAGGCAACGATGCGATCGATCAGACGGGAGTTGGAGACGAAGCGGGATGCGTTGACGAGCGCTATTTCCTCGAGCACGCGCTCCTCGCGTGAAGGCGATCACCGCCGCGAGGTCGTCAAGGACCCGTTCGGCATGGCCTCGCTCACGCACGACGACGAGGTCGTGGCGGCGGTCGTGGACACGCGTGCGCGCCAGCTGGAAGAGATCGATCGCGCCCTCGCCGACATCGACGCGGGCCGCTACGGCATCTGCCGGGAGTGCGGCGAGGAGATCGCGAAGGCACGCCTCAAGATTCTGCCGTTCGCCACGCGCTGCGTGGCGTGCCAGTCGCGGCTGGAACAGGGTCTGGGACGCGCCGCATAACCCCCCCCATCACCGAGGCAGGAGAAGCGTCTATGAATCGCGGATTCCGACTCGTGGCCGTGCTGCTCGTGATGCTGTCGGTCGTCGCCTGCCAGTCGATGACGGGCAAGACGGCGGGCGACAACATCGACGACGCCACCATCACCGCCGCCGTGAAGGCCAAGCTCGTCGCCGACAAGCCCGCGAACCTCACCCGGGTGGACGTTGACACGAATAACGCGACTGTTTACCTTAACGGCACCGTGGAGTCCGCAGAGCAGAAAGCCCGCGCCGAACAGCTTGCGTGGCAGGCCAAGGGCGTCAAGAGCGTCGTCAACAACCTGCAGGTCAAGAAGTAGGGTTCCTCCACCGTCCGTGCTCGCCGCGCAGGCGCTCTCGCCGCGCGCGGCGCAAGGCGCGATAATGAAATCATGAGCCCGAATAGACGCGATCAGGCGAAGAGCGGCAAGATCCTCGTGGTCGACGACGAGCCGGCCGAGCGCGAAGGCCTGGCCCGGCTCGTCGGGCAGTGGGGCTACGAGGTGGAGACGGCGTCCTCGGGTGAGGAGGCCCTCAACCTCATCGAGACGCAGCATCCGGCCGTCGTGCTGACGGACCTCGTGCTGCCCGAGATGGACGGCCTCACCCTGCTCCAGAAGCTCAAGGAGACGGGCCGCCCGCCCATCGTGCTGCTCGTCACCGGCCACGGCAGCGTCGAGAGCGCGGTGGAGGCGATGCGCCACGGCGCCTTCGACTACCTCACCAAGCCCGTGGACCCCACGCGGCTGCAGGTGCTGCTCGAGAAGTCAATCGAGCAGGAGTCGCTGTCCCGCGAGGTGAACTTCCTGCGGCACCAGCTGCGGCAGAAGGGCTCGTTCGGCCAGCTGGTCGGCCAGTCGCGCAACATGCAGGAGGTGTATCGCTGGATCGAGCTGGCGGCCACCAGCACGGCGCCCGTGCTCGTCTACGGTGAGAGCGGCACCGGCAAGGAGCTGGTCGCGCGCACGATCCACGACCTCTCCAACCGGCGCAATCGGCCGTTCGTCGCCATCAACTGCGCGGCGATCCCCGAGACGCTGATCGAGAGCGAGCTGTTCGGCCACGAGCGCGGCGCGTTCACCGGCGCCACCGAGCGGCGGCTGGGCTGCTTCGAGCTGGCCGACGGCGGCACGCTGTTCCTGGACGAGATCGCGGAGATGGACTCCAACACGCAGGCCAAGCTGCTGCGCGTGCTCCAGGAGGGCAGCTTCCGCCGCGTGGGCGGCGGCAAGTCGGAGATCCAGGTGGACGTGCGCGTGGTGGCCGCCACCAACCGCGTCCCCACGGAGGCGATCAGCGCCAATCAGCTGCGCGAGGACCTCTTCTACCGGCTGAACGTCTTCTCCATCCACCTGCCGGCGCTGCGCGACCGCAAGGACGACATCCCGCTGCTGGCGCGCACCTTCATCGACGAGTTCAACCGGCAGGACAATCGCCAGGTGCGCGGCCTCGCCCCCGAGACGGAAAAGGAGCTGGAGCGCTACTCGTGGCCGGGCAACGTCCGCGAGCTGCGCAACGTGATCCAGCGTGCCGTCGTGCTGAGCGGCACCGGGCTCATCGCGAGCGAGCACCTGCCCGACAACGTGCTGCGCGGCACCGTGCCCGCGACGGGCACGGCCGCCGGCTCGGTGACGCCGATCCGCGAGATGGAGCGCGACCTGATCCTGCGTGCGCTCGACGAGACGAATCAGGACAAGCGCAAGGCCGCGCAGCTGCTCGGCATCAGCCTCAAGACGCTGTACAACAAACTGGCGAAGTACGGCATCCAGGCGGTGAAGTCGACTCGCCTGAGCTGATGACGGGCGCGTCCGGAGGGCCCGCGGACCGCCCGTTGCCCGCCGAGCTCGCCCGGCTGCTGCACGACCTGCGCGGCCCGCTTAACTCCGCGGTGATGCACCTCGAGGTCCTGAAGCGGACCGTCGCCGACGATCCCACCGCCGCCGAGAGCCTGCGGACCGTGCTGCAGCAGCTCGCGCGGCTCTCCGACATGCTCCCGGCCGCGCTCGGCGTGGCCGCGCTCGAGCCGCAGCCGCCGCGCACGCACGATCTGAAGGCCCTCGCCGCGCGCGCCCGCGACGCGGGCAAACACGCGAGCGTGACGCTCGGGGCGGGCCCGTGGCCGCGCGTGACGGGGGACGAGGCGCTCCTGGTGCGCGCGATCGGCGAGCTGATCGCCAACGCCGTGGAGGCGACGCCGGCGGGGGTGGTGGCGCCGGAGGTCTCGGGCACGTCGGGGCCCGAGGGCCAGGCGCTGCTCTCGGTGCGCGACCACGGACCGGGACTGCGGACGACCAATCCCAAGCTGCTGATCAGGCTGCTGCACTCGACGAAGCCCGGCCACCGCGGCCTCGGGCTCATCACCGTCGAGCGCGTGGCGCGGCTGCATGGGGGAACGCTGGAGTTCGAGTCGCTGGCCGACGGCGCGCTGGTCACGCTCCGGCTGCCAGCCGCGCGGTAGCTACATCACGCCGCCCGAACGGTAATGCCGAGCAGTCCCAGCCAGATCGCGAGCGCGGCGTCGCCCGACGCCGACGCGATCACCGCGAGGACGAGCAACGCGAGACCGAAGGCGCGTCCGGCGACGGCGGTGATGCGCCCTCCTGTCGCCTCGCGCCCGGTCAGGGCCCACAGCGCGGCGTGCAGCGCGCGCCCGCCGTCGAGCGGCAGCGCGGGGATGCAGTTGAAGGCGGCCACGAGCAGGTTGGCGATGGCCACCACGGCCGCGGCCGCGGCCAGGAGCGGGTCCACGTCCGCCGAGACGAATACGACGTGCGCGACGCTCGCGACCAGGGCGGCGACGACGCTCGCGAGCAGCCCGGCCAGCGCGACGCGCGCCTCGACCGTGGGCGTCGCCGGCGGCGCCGTCAGCTCCAGCGAGCCGCCGAGGAAGGACAGCGTGATGCGTCGTACACCGAGGCCGGCGCGGCGCGCGACGGCGCAGTGCGCCGCCTCGTGGAGCGCAATCGTCACTGCGAGGGCGGCGGCGGTGGCCACGGCGGTGGCGGCGTAGGCGCCGGCGGAGCGGCCGGGCACCGCGTCGGGCAACAGGGCGTCGGCGACAGTCCAGGCGGTGAGGGCGACGCCGAACAGCCACGAGGGGGCGACGGTGACCGGGACGCCCGCGGGGGCCCAGACCGCGTGGGCAGGGCCGCGACGGCGGCCGAGGCGGAACGTCGCGACGTGGGTGAGCGACGTCATCTCAGGAGGCGAGGTGGGTCACGGCCTGGCCCACGTCGCGCAGCACGTCGGGCACCGGCAGCACGGCGAGGTCGGGAACGCGCTCGAGGAACTCGCGCGACAGGCTCGCGTACGGCATGCACTCGTACACGGCCTCGCCGAGCAGCGTCGCCTCGCGCGCGTCGGCCACGTCCTCGAGCGGCTCGAGCGTCTCCAGGACCTCGGGGATGTGGCGCCGGCCGAGCGCGACCAGCACGCGCGCCCGCGCCGCGAGCGCCGCCGGCGCCAGGAGGTCACGGGCACACAGCCCGCGCGGGGCTTCGTAGACGAAGCGGCGAATGGCGAGCAGGGACAGGTCCTCGAGCCCTGGGAGCGGCGAGCCCGGCTCGACGAAGCCGTCGGGCGCGCGCGTCGTGCGAGGGCGCGCGCCGACGAGGACGGTCAGCTCGGGCCGCAGGCCGACGGCGCGGATCGCGCGCGCCAGACACGGCGCGACCGGCCCGTCGTGGTTCTCGTCGGCGCGCAGCGCGAGGATCACCGCATCGGGATCGCGCCGCGCGACGAGCAGCGCGGGCAGGAACAGCTCGGCGGCGCTGCCGCGGTACGCGGGCTGCACGATGGTCGCGACGTCCGGCGCCTCGGCGCGCAGGCCGGCGTACTGGGACGCGGAATCGCGCGAGACGACGGCCACCACGCGATGCGCGGGCGCCAGCCGCGTGGCGCGGTCGAGCGCGCGCTTGAGCGTCGCCGGCCCGCGGCGCGGTGCGGCGCCGGCGAGGACGAAGCACCAGACGTGCGGCGCCACACGCGAGCCGACGGAGGCGCCGTGGCGAAAGAGTCGAACGTCGGCGATCATTGAGGTACCCTCCGTCGGCGGTCGGTCAGGGTCCGGATGCTTCGCGCGCGTGTCGGTGCAGCGGTCATGCCACAGGGGAATACATCGCAACCGCGCGTCAGATAAGCGAGGCGACCTCCGGCTGGATGCAAGAACTACAACGCGTGGGCGACCGATGTAATCCTTACAGCGAACGGGAGGCCAGTGTGTTCGACCTCAAAGGGCGGGTGGCCGTCGTGACCGGTGGCAACGGCGGGATCGGGCTCGGGATGGCGCGCGGTCTCGCCGCCGCGGGCGCCGGCATCGTGGTCGCGGCGCGCAACGCCGAGAAGTCGCGCAAGGCGGTCGCGGAGGTCGAAGGGCTCGGCGCGCCCGCGCTCGCCGTGAGCGTCGACGTGACCGACGAGGCCGCGGTCGCGCGGCTCGTGAGCGCGACGCGCGCGCGCTTCGGCCGCCTCGACATCCTCGTCAACAACGCCGGTACAAACATCCGCAAGCCGATCCACGAGTACACGCTGGCCGAGTGGCATCGCGTCCTCGACACGAACCTCACCTCGGCCTT
>Ga0137403_10004138_pt1 | contig 17155 bp, 12 predicted proteins | sample CZOMad2_1_16fung_FD_122057 | JGI IMG/M metagenome (GOLD analysis project Ga0137403, IMG submission 122057) | Vadose zone soil fungal communities from Angelo Coast Range Reserve, California, USA - CZOMad2_1_16fungal (Hybrid Assembly) | ecosystem: Environmental > Terrestrial > Soil > Vadose zone...
GACTGAAACAGCGCGCGATGAGCAATAGCGGAACCACCATCAGCAGCGGTTCCACGGGTTGGGCCAGCCATCCCACCAGTCCGAAACCCCAGATGGCCGACACTGTGCTCACCACCATCGGGGTCACGATGCCGGCGATGTTGCGCATGTGGAACGCCAGGACGCCGAACATTAGTATCAGCGTCACGGCAAATATCTTCTTCGTGTCGGAGCCGAAGGCATACACCCAACCCGTCATTATCGGAAAACCCGCGACGTAGATCTGGTGATGGGCATCCCGTTCGCGTTTAACCAGGTTCTGTACGTACGTGAACAGCTCGCCGTAGTCGACCCGCTTTTCAATGAACGTGGCGTTGATGATGGTCGACGAACCATCCGCAGACACCAGGAACGTACGTGCTCCCGGCGACTCATTGACCCGATGGCGAACCTCGGTCAGTTCCTCCGGGGTGGTGGGTGAATGATCGTCCATGATCGGGTTCGAAAAAATCCCATCCGGGGTAACGACGGTATAGCGCGCCTTCGGAGTGGCGATCGACAGGACCTGGTCATGGTCCACTCCGGGTGCGAGGTCGATATCCCTGGATATTTGCCACACTTTGTCCATGGTGTCCGCCTGGAACACGTCTTGTCCGTCGGTGCGACGAACCATCAAGGTGACGGTGAGCGGATTGCCGAAATTCTGGTGATCCTTGTAAACCTTGACGAACGGATGATTCTTCGGAAATAAATCGGAGAAAATGGTCCTCACATCCATCCTGGCCACACCGGCGGCGAAAAAGGCCGTGAGCAGCGCCATAGCGGCCAGCACCAACCACCGATGGCCGACGATGAATTCTGCGAGACGGTGGCGAAACTGCTTGGGGCTCATCTCAATTCATCTCTCGGGATTCGAAGTGGGCTTGGTGCCTGTTGCGCTCCAACATTTCGATCAGGAGGCGCTCCAGCGGTTTTTCCGAAGCGGTCTTGGGGATCTCGTCCACCACCTGCAGGCAGGTAGGAACAGAATTGGCGTCGAGCTTGGCCCGGCAGGTGCGAAAGATGATCTGCGGGTCGAAGCTCGCACGATCTTTGGGTACGATTGCCGCGACGACGTCTTTCTCGCCGGGCGCTCCCGAGGCCGCCTTCACGCCGTAGACGAACGCGTCGTCAACCGCGCCGCACTCGGCGATTGCTTTCTCGACGGCGGCGCAACTTATGAATTCACCGTTGTGCCGTATGCCGCCACCCTTGCGATATTCGTAATACAGCCAGCCCGCATCGTCTTGACGAACGATGTCTCCCATGTGCAGCCAACCGTTGTTGCATTTTTTGGCCGACGCCTCGGCATTGCCGAAGTATTCGACTTTGAAGGGTGCGCCGTCGGCATGGCGGAACAGCAACTCGCCCGGGATGCCGGGCGGGCAGTCCTTACCGTTCTCGTCTACGATGCGGTGGGTCAGGGACGGCACGGGTTTACCGATGCTGCCGACCGGGCCGACACCCATCGGGTTGACCGTCAGACCGCCCTCGGCAGCACCGTAGAACTCGACGATGTCGACATTGAAGCGCCGCGCAAAATCCGCCCAGATTGCTGAGGGCATGCCGGCGGAGACCACGAACCGAACCGGGTTGTCTGCGTCGTTCGGCTTTATCGGCTCGCTGTAGACCGCGGTGGTCATCCCGCCGAGCAGGGTGAATGTGGTAGCGCCGTACTTTCGCGTGATGTCCCACAATCGCGATTTCGTGAACCTGCGGGAGAACACCGCTCGCAGCCCAAGGAGCATCGAGGCGCCGAGCGTCAAGATTTGAGCATTGGCATGGGTCAGCGACAGACCCGAGTAGGGACGATCGCCCGGTGCGTAGCCGAAGATTTTCGCCACTGCCCCCGCGGTCTCGCAGTAGCGGCGGTGGGTCATGACGATTCCCTTCGGATCGCCGGTGGTGCCGGAGGTAAAGATGAGCTGCATTGCGCCTTCCGGATCCTGGGCGCGGATATTCAGATTCGGGGCACTGGTGGGCAGGGCGTCGCGATAGGCGACGACGCCCGCAAAGTCCGAAAGCGGTTTCTTACCTTCATCGGTCTCGACGACGATGACCCACGACAACCGCTGCAAGCGGCTGCGAACTTCCGCCAGGTTGTCGAGCGTGTAATCCGCTGCAATCACCCCTCGGCAGCATGCGTTATCCAGCATGAATAGCAGCTTGTCGCCCTTGGCGCGCGGGTCGATCGGCACGAACACCGTGCCGGTGATCGACGCGGCGACCATGGCATCGACAAACTCGGCCTGGTTGGCCATCAACAGCGCGAAGTGTTCGCCCGGCTGCAATCCATGGTCGAACAGTGCCTGTGCCAGACGCAGCCCGTTTTCCCAGAGCCCGCGGTAGGTACGCACTTCGTCTGGACGAACACCGGCTCCCTCGATCGTCAGCACATCGACGTCGGGCGTCGTTTCAACGCGATTTGCGATCACATTCGCCAAGATGTTTTCTGTTCTGGTACTCATCGCCGACGCCCCTCTCCCAGTTGTTATCAGCTTGCGAGAATGGTGATGCAGGCCACAGCCTCCTCCACGCCGCACAATCCACCGCCGTTCTCGGCTAACCCGATTCGCGCGCCCTGTACTTGGCGCCGTCCCGCTTCACCGCGAAGTTGGGTGACGAGTTCGTGGATCTGGCCGAGGCCGGTTGCTCCGATCGGGTGCCCCTTGGATTCCAGACCGCCCGAGGGGTTGATGGGAATCCGTCCCCCAATAGAGGTTTCACCACGCTCCGCCATGGGTCCGCCCGTCCCGGAGTCGCACAGGCCCAGCACTTCTGATTGGATGATTTCGCCGATCGCCGTGGCATCATGGACTTCGGCCACAGAGACATCCTTCGCTTCCAGACCAGCCTGTTCATAGGCTCTCTTGGACCCAAGCCTCACCAGGTGCTGGTCAAGGGCGGTGGGCGGACGATCGCTGCCGGTCTGAATCACCGTGGCAAGCACACGAATGGCCTGCCGCGCCGATCGCCCTTTGAGCATGGAAAGCCCTGCTTCGCTGCAGACGATCGCGGCGGCAGCCCCGTCGCTGATGGGCGAGCACATCGGTAGTGTCAATGGATAGGTGATCGGCGCGGCGGCGAGGATTTCCTCCACCGTATATGCGGTTTGATACTGGGCCAGCGGATTGTGGACAGAGTGGCGATGGTTTTTGGCGGCAACGGCAGCGAAGTGGCGCTGAGTGGTGCCGAATTCACGCATATGCATTCGGCCCATGGATGCATAGATATCCATGAACACACTGTATGGCTTCCGTGACATGCTCCCGGAAGGAGGTTCTATTCCCTGACCCATCTCCAGCAATTTGCGTTTGCCGGAATCCGTGTCGTGTACATCCCAGGCACCATCGAACGCACTGAAGCTGCGTGCCTTGTCGGCCGAGAACATCTTCTCCGCGCCGATCGCGAGGACAATGTCGGCGGCGCCGGCTTTCACGTAGTTCACGGCCAAGTGAAACGCAGTACTGGCACTGGCGCAGGCGTTTTCGACATTCACCACGGGCAGTCCCTGCACGCCCATCGCGCGCAATGCAAGCTCGCCGCGGATCATGTCCTGCCCTTCCATGTGTCCCTGCGTTGAATTGCTGAAGAACACCGCGTGGAGCTGCCCCTTCGCGCAGCCTGCGTCGTCCAGCGCACGATCCACGGCCGCCTGCGTGAGCTGTTTGATGCTCTTGTCCTGATGCTTGCCGAAGGGAGTCATGCCCACCCCGGCTACAAAAACTTGTGTGCTCATGCCGCTCCCTCATCGCCGTTGAGGCCAATCTCGTCCGGACGGTCATCCGCGCCTAATGACTTGTGACCTCATAGGATAGGTACCCTTCTTCCGCCTGCGCCGCGAGCAGATTCCGGGCGCCGAAGGCCTGCGCCGGCGACACGAAGCCGGCGGCCAGCAATTGACGGCGCAGTACGCGCCGCGCCGCCTCCGCGCCGAACACTCCCGTCTGCGCGTAAGGCGAATTGCCGCGCAGGATGACACTGACTGAATTCGTATTGCCGCGTCCTTCGCACGACAGGATGCAACGGTTGACTTCGGGGACCTCGCGCGCAGGCTCGACCGCAGTGATCCCCTGCCCCCATTCGTTGGTTATCCGCTCTTGCTCGGCGAAATCGAGATGCCTGCACTCGGCTTCGAATTTCTTCAGCAGACCGATAACGGCGTTGAACCGCTCCTGGTTCCGGAATGACACCAGCAGCTGGCAGTTGCGCACCCGATGATGCCCTTCATACCAGATCGGCTCTCCTCCGCCGCTCCAGGGCAGCGCGTGAAATAGTACGTGCTCGCCGGGAACCTGCACCAAAAAGGAGGTCGCCCAGGGCCATTGCGCCAGCTCCCCGTTTTTCAAAAAATATTGTGGCTTCGTGCACATGCGCATGAATGACATCGCCGAGGCAACGCTCACATCGGAATCCGCAAGATAGACGACATCCAACGTGTCGATTCCCGGCGTCTCCAAGGCGATTTCCGTCGCCAGCTTGCCCTCCGCCCACATGTAGGAATTTCCAGGGCACAACGCCAGTCCCTTGGCTGCAAATGCGGACCCGAACTGCTTCTTGAGCAGCGTCATCCAATCGGTTTCCCCGGTCGTGTCGAAGTAATGACACCCAGCCGCAAGGCACGCTTCGACCACCGGCCGCCCCAACTGCATGAAGGGCCCGACAATGTTGATGACAACCTTTCTGCCTTTGAATAAATCGGCGAGGGCTTCTTTTTCGTTGGCAACTCCGACGCACATGTAATCGTGTCCCCCGAGTTCGGGAACCCTTTCCATCGCTTCCGCGACACGTGCTTGGCTGCGTCCGGCGGCTATGAATGGAATTCCCCGCTCCGCAAGCTTCCAGGCAGTGAGCTTGCCCGTGTATCCGCTGGCACCGTAAATCACCACCTCGTATTCCTGCGTCATGTCCACTCCCCTTTAAAGTGTTCTCAATAACCTATGGGTCTCGCCGGATCACAGCAGGTCAGGATCGATCAGGTAGTAGCCGCCTTTGATTGCCAATACTTCGTTGCAGCCGTCCTCGATCAAGGATGCCCGTGCATCGCGAAGAATCTTCTCGATGGGATAATCACGCGTGAGGCCGTTGCCGCAGAAAATCTGCAGCGCCTCGCTCGCCACCTCGAACGAGGTCTGCGTAGCGGTAATTTTAGCGGTCATTGCCGCGTGCAATGACGGGTGCGGGGAGGAGAAATTGTAATGCACGACCCGGTGCGTCAGCGCCCTGGCCGCCTCGACTTTTCGAAACATGTGGAAGAGCCGATAAGCCACCGACTGGTGTCGAATGATCGGAAGCCCGCCCTGCTTGCGTTCATGCGCGTAGCCATGCGCCAACTCAAAGGCGGCGCGGGCACTTCCGGTGAAAACGGTGCCCATGAGCGCGTTCGCGAACGTATGCACGGCGTACACGGCATCCTGGTACCGGTCAGGCCCCGCGAGAACGTGATTCTTCGAAAGTTTCACATTGTCGAAGTAAATCTCGCCCTGGTTGAGCGCCCGCTGACCAAGCTTGTCGAGAGGCTTGCCACGAGTCACGCCCTTCGCATCCAGGGGAACGATGACGGCGCATCCGCGGCGAGGGTCCGGCCCCGAACCGCTGTCGGCCGCGCAATACAGCAGGCAGACTCCGGCGATCGTCCCGTTCGACACCCATGCGGATTTTTGTCCGGTGATGACCACGTCATCGCCGGTCAGGGTCGCAATGCAATTGGGGCGCCCGTAATTGCCTTGCGTGTTGAAAATCATCCCGCTGGCGTCGAGTATGTCGGAGCCGTGATCCGGCTCGGTGATCGCCCAACAGCCGAGCGTCGAATCGGGAGCGCATTGGCGCAGGAAATCCGTTCCCATGAGGTGGCTCATCAAGGAGGCAAGCATGCCGGCGCCAAACGAAATGGCCAGACCCGAATCTCCCCAACCAAGCTCCTCGAACAGGATGCACATGGTCTTGGCCCGTTCGGCGGGGGGCAGGCCCAGCAGCGCCTCGACACCAAACCCGAGTTCGAGAAACTTCTCGCGAGCCTCCCAATACGGCGACTTCGGGGCGATAACCTCTTCCGGCGACATCCGATCGAGCTTGATGCCTATCGGGCGCATCACTTGCTCGGCATATCGGTGAACGGATTCCTGGACCATGCGCGCGTCCTCGGAGAACTCCGGCTCGGCACCCAGCGGTCCGAGCTTGTGTACGGCGACGGGATTCGATTCGGCCTGATCGGCTTTGAGCTCGGCACTCATGTAAACACCCCCGGATCTTGAAATTTCCTGCCTCGGCGATTGTTTTGAGCCTAAAATGTGCCCCTGGGGGCGTCTCTAATATCGAAATTCACTGCTCCCCCCGGAACGGCGAAATGAACTGTTGCAGCGGCCGTTCGCGCTAGGCTGGTGTTGTATGGCACGTATTTTCAGCAGATTGCGAGGCGACGCGGCATCCCCCAAATGGGAAGCGGCAACGGAGTTCCCGGGTGCCCAGTGAATTCGAAAGTGCCAAAAAAACTACTGTTTCCACTCGCCACCAAAATCCTGGTCCCCCGCATTCCAGCGCGGCTGATGGAGCGCACCCGACTGCTGAATGTCGTCGCACCGGCCGAATCGAAACAGCTCATCGTCATCAAGGCGCCGGCGGGATTCGGCAAGACCTGCTTTGCGATCGTATGGGCGGAGCGGTTGCGCGAGAGCGGAAATCGGGTCGCCTGGCTCGCGCTGGAACCCGACGATGATGAGCCGATTCGTTTTCTCTACTATGTCGCCAAGGCGTTACATCGCAGCTGTGGGGACATCGGCAGCGCTGCGCTCGGCCTGATCGCGGAGACTTCTCTCGTCGCCCCGCAGGCAGTGACCTCGACGTTGATCAACGAACTGGCGGACTTCGAGGAGGAGGCTTATCTCTTCCTGGACGACTACCACTGCGTTACGCATCCGTTGATCCACAAGGCCATATCGTTCTTGTTGGAGCACGCGCCATCCAATCTTCATCTGGTGCTCATGACGCGCTCAGAGCCCACCATATCATCGATGATTCGGTTGCATATCCGGAATCAATTGCTGGTAATCGACACCTCAATGTTGAGGTTCGCCTTCGACGAGACTCGCCGTTTTCTCGAGCAAGAGCAAGGCGGCCGATTGGAACTCTCGGACGTGACTCTCTTGCACACGACGACAGAGGGTTGGCCGGCGGCCCTGCGAATTGCGGCTTCCGCCACCCTGTGGCACGAGGAAGACCTCGCCCAGCACGTGCGCGCGCTGTCCGGCGCATCACGGCCGTTCGCCGCTTATCTCGAGGATATGCTCACCAGACTGCCGGACGAAACGGTCAAGTTTATGTCGCGCACCGCGATTCTAGATCGCCTCAGTCCGTCCCTTTGCCAGGCCATCACCGGCGCGACGGAAAGTCGTGAACTGCTCGAATCCCTCGCGAGCCGGCAATTGTTGCTCGAACCACTGGATGCGGACGGCAGCTGGTATCGCTATCACCACCTCTTGGCGGATTATCTTTACAGAAGGCTCGAGGCGCGATACGGCGGGGAGCTTTTGGAACTGCATCGGCGCGCGTATCGCTGGTACGCCTCTGCGGAGTTGTGGACCGATGCCGTCAAGCACGCGATTGCCGCCGGGGACCTGGATCGCGCGATGACTTGGATCGAAAACTGCGCCATGGCACTGGTGACAAAAGGGGACCTGATCACTCTGTTGGGCTGGCAGCGGCACTTGCCCACTCGCCTCATGCACGGGCAAACCAGAATCCGGCTCGCGATTGCCTGGGGCTTGGCGCTCGCCATGCGTTTCGATGAGGCGGTGCTGCTGTTGGCCGATATCGAGCGGAATTTGACCGATGTAACTGCATCGAACGCGGAACAACTCCGATGTGAATGTCAGGCCGTGCGTTCCACGGCGACGGCCTTGCGGGACGACTCCGAAAACGCACTGTCTCTCGCCGAAGCATGCCTCGGGCAAAAGCCCGCCGACCCTTGGACGGCGAATGTACTGTCGAACGTGCTGCGTTTCGGCTATTGGCAGGGCCGCCGCCTCGATGATTTTTACGCGGCGCCGTGGGTTCCCTATTCCCTCGAGGAAGACAAGAGAAACGTCTTTTCGTCAATATACCGCCTGTCGTTTCTAGGGTTGGTGGCACTTCAGCAACTTCACTTCGGCGTCGCGGAAAATCAATATCTGGAAGCGACGAGACTAGCCCAGCATTATGTGGGGCCACAGTCCGCGGCCGCGGCGTTGCCGGAGGTACTGCTTGCCCAAATTCGCTACGAACAAGGGCGATTAGCCGAGGCGGAATCGATGATTGTCGACCGCCTGCACAACATCAACACCATCGGCATGCTCGAGTGCGTGCTGCGTGCGTACGTGGTCCTGTCGCGCATCGCCGCGTCGGCCCGGCATTTTGAGCGCGCCTACGCTCTGTTGGAACGTGCGGAAACGCTCGGGCTCAGCCGACGATGGGGCAGGCTGGTCGCAGCCGCATTGGTGGAAAGGCTCCGTCTCTATATCGTTGAGGGACGGATGATCGAGGCCTCCGCATGCGTCATCCGCCTGGAGCGGCTGGCGGAAGAATACCCGGTATCCGTTCGCTGCGCCTGGACTGCGATTCACAATTACCTGGCACTCGCTCGCGCAGCGCTCGCATCGGCGGAGAACCGGCCGCAAGATGCTGTCCCCATTTTAACCAAGCTTCTAGATGAAGCCGTGCTCGGACGCGACCTGTACTTCGCATCGCGTTTGGGGACGGCGTTGTCGGTCGCGCTCATCGCCGCCAATGAGCCCGACGCGGCGGAGACCACTTTTGTCAGTGTCCTGAACGCCGGTGCGCCGGCGGGACTCTATCGGACCATATTGGATCAAGGCTGGGAAATTGGCACGCTTCTGCAGCGGAGTCTGGAACGCGCGGATCGTGCCGCGCCTTTCAACGAGGTCAAGCCCTATGTCAACCGTCTGATCGCGGGCTGGCGCCACATTTACGAGCCCACGCAGGGCCCATCCTCAGGCATCAAGGAGTCGTTGAGCCCTCGGGAACGAAATATCATCGAGCTGATCGCCGCGGGTCAAACGAACAAGGAAATCGCTCGATCGCTCGGCATCACCCCGGAAACCGTCAAGACGCATCTAAAGAACATCTTTGTCAGATTTTCCGTCACCAAACGCTCGCAGGCCGTCGCGCGTGCCCAAAGCCTCGGTTTGGTCAAGACCTGACGCTTGAGCGACCACCGGACGCGCTTCGCACGGGCTCGACCAATCCCCCGTTTGGGGGGTTGCAATAATTGCAAGCCATCTTGTAGCTTGTTGCCGCCCGCTCGCTAAATTCACAACTAATTCCGGAGAGCCGTCATGGAGAATTCCTCGAAACTTATCGACGACATCAGCAACTTGGTTCAGAAATTCAAAGTGCCGGGCCTCGATCTTAACGCCGCGCTCCAAGGGAGGCGAAAGGATGTGGAGGCGCTCCTCGAAGTGACCCGCACTGCCCAAGACAGCGCACGGTCCATGGCTTACAAACAAGCGGATATGTTGCGCAACACCCTTCAGGATCTCAGAAGTGTTTTGAGCACACAAGCGGGCGCTGACGGCAACAGGGTGGACGCCGTGAAAGAGGCCGCTAAGAAGGCGTTATCCAATGTGGGCGAACTCGCGGACATTGCACTTAAGTCGCAGGCTGACGCCTTCGATACGGTGAGCCGGCGCGCCCGCGAAAATATCGAGGAGTTGAGGACTGCGATATCCAAAGGCGTGGCCACACGGACAGGAACCCAGACCCAATAGGATGGTGAACTCGGCTGCGAATCACGGAGCTGAGAGCGCTGCAGACAGCACCATTCCGCGCACCGAGATCTTTACGATTGAAGTCGATGGGCAACGCGTTCGAGTGGGAGTCCGCCGAGGTTTACCAGAAAGCACGCCCCTGCTTATATTTAATGGTATCGGCGCCAACTTGGAGTTGGTCGAGCCATTCACGGCCGCGCTCGGAGACATCGAGTCAGTGGTTTTTGACGTGCCAGGCACCGGCGGTTCTCCCGCGCCGCTCCTTCCTTATCGGCTATTCACAATGGCGTCATTGGCGAACCGATTGATGACCCAGCTGGGCTACACCGGACAAATCGACGTACTCGGGGTATCTTGGGGGGGAGCCTTGGCGCAGCAGTTCGCCCGCCAATATCCACAGCGCTGCCGACGCCTCGTGTTGGCAGCGACCGCTCCGGGCGCGGTTATGATTCCGGGGCGACTCTCGGCCATTGGCCATCTACTGAGCCCTCGCCGCTATCTCGACCGCGCGCACCTTGGCAAAGTCGGGCCCAGCCTCTATGGCGGAACCTTCCGCAAGAAGCCCGAATTGCTGCTGGAACACATAAGGCACATCCAGCCGCCGCGAGGGCGCGGCTATTCTTATCAGCTCCTCGCAGCCTGGGGATGGACCAGTATTTTCTGGTTGCGCTCGCTGCGTCAACCCACGCTGTTGATGGCGGGCACCGACGATCCCATCGTTCCGGTCATTAACGCGAAGATCATGGCCAGGCTTATTCCCAAGACCAGGCTTTACGTAATCGATGACGGCCACTTGTTCCTGGTTGCGCGTGCACGTGAAGTTGCCCCGGTTGTACGACAGTTTCTCAGGGAAATCGATCCCACATAGTCCCGACAATCTCGCCATAATATGGCTACCGCCTTGCAATGAGCCATATAAGCTTGATAACCCGAACGGCAATCGATGGCAACGAGAACGGTGCGCTTGACGCCGGCGACGACTCCAAGCGCAACGCTCTACGACGCATGAAGGCGCTGGCGTCGGCGCTGCTCGGCGCGATGCTGCTGGTTTTCGCAATAAGCGCGGCATGGCGTGCCGCCCTTCCCTGGCTGAACTGGGTCTACGCGTTTGCCGAAGCGGCGGCAATCGGCGCGCTCGCGGACTGGTTCGCGGTGACCGCCCTGTTTCGCCACCCTCTTGGCTTGCCGATTCCGCACACCGCCATCATTCCAAGGAACAAGAACGACATCGGTGTCAGCATCGGACAGTTTGTCGAGCGCAATTTTCTGACGCCTGGAAACGTCCTCCGCAAGCTGGAACGTTACAATTTCACTTTTGCCGGCGGCGAATGGTTGACCAACCGGGAATTCAGCGAGGACCTTTCGCGGGGTGTTTGTACGCTGATCTCCAACATATTGGATGCGTACGAAGACGAAGAGGCGCAGCGCTTTCTCGACCACACGATCCAGGCGCAACTGGAAAAGCTCGACGCGGCACGCATCGCCGCTGAGATTTTAGATGCCCTTACTATGGACAACCGCCACCAATCCCTGCTCGATCGTGGCTTGCGTGTGATGCATGCGTGGCTGACCGAGAATCGCAGGCTGATTGAAGCCAAATTCAGCGAAGCATCGAAGTATACGCCAGGCTTCTTCGACAAATATGTGGTCGGTCGGTTTGTAGACGGCATCGTACTACTATTACAGGAGATTACCGAGAACCCGCGACACGAGGTTCGCATCCGGTTCGATAAGGCGACCGGCGAGCTAATCCAGGCCCTTAGGCATTCGCCGGACTATTCGCAGCGGGGTGAGGTGTTGAAGCGGGATCTCCTGGCGCTCCTGAGAAACGATGAGCGATACCGCGGGCTGTGGGTCAAGCTCAAGACCCGGATTCTCAACGACCTCGCCTCGGACCATTCTGGCCTACGCCGGCATATTGCCGGCGCCTTGGTTACGGTCGGGGAAGAACTACAGCGCGATGTGGCGCTGCAGAAGCGGCTCAACGTATGGATATTGCAGGCAATAGAAGCACTCATGCTAAGACATGGACATCAGATATCATTGCTGATCGCTGATGTCGTTGTGCAGTGGGACGCACGCGAAGTCAGCGACAAAGTTGAGCTGGAAATCGGCAAGGATCTTCAGTTTATCAGAGTCAATGGAACGATCATTGGCGGGACGATCGGAGTGGCATTGCACGCCATTTCCCTGGCGCTTGCCAGGTGAATGACGAAGCTTACCCACCACAACGCAAACTCAACCCGTGCTCAGGAGCGCTCGCGACTAAGCCGCTTGGTTCGGATGAACTCGGCCGGTCTCCCGGAGCATCGATCCCACCACCAGTGCCGCAATCAGAACACCGATCCAGAAAAGACCGGCGTGCCTGAAATGCGAGGCCGCGTCGACGGTTTGTGCACCCAGTGTTTTGCCGAAGCGCCCGGCAAAAATTGGCCCGATCGCCGCGGTGACGCCGAACGTCAAGAAATTGATCGCACCGGTTGCACTCCCCTTGACCTCGTCGGGATTCACCTCTTTGATGATGGTGTACGGGATCATGGCAGCGCCGGAAGCCACACCGAGGATGAACAGTGTGAGCCAAGTGGGAAGGAGTGTCGGGGAGTAAATCAGTTGCACGAAGCCGATCAGCATGATCGCTGCACCGCCTAGATAGACGGGCTTGCGCCGACCGAGGCGGTCTGCGAGCCAGCCGAGAAGCGGACAGCCGAACACCCATCCGAGCGGCACCATGGAGATGACGAAGACGGCATCTGAAAAGGAAAACAATTTATCGGTCTCGAAAAAGCGCACGCCCCAGACCATGTCCCCAACCGTGGTCGGGACAAACAGCAACCCGGCGGCAAGGCCGCAAAGGTAGGACTGCGGATTCGAGAAGACGATCTTGTAGGTGGCCAGGATTCCACCACTCGCTTTTCCCTGCGGTATGCGGGGTGTTTCCTTTGGCGTGATCCACCACAAACCTACCGCGACCAAGAGCACGACGACCCCGGCGCGGCCCCAGTATTGTGGGACTGACAGCCCGTCGGCGATCCAGCGGCCGACCACGAGCTGACCGGCCGTGCCGCCGAGCATGCCCACGCACTGCGTAACGCCGATGGCGGTTGCCAGACGCCGCGCCGGCAAGCCGTGGGACGCCAGATACACCGACCCCGTGAACGCAAAGGCGGAGCCCGCACCTTGCAGCAACCGTCCGAGGTATCCAGCCCCTTCTTGTGGGGCCATAAATAAGAGACACCCAAACCCCAGGATTGCCATCCCCGAGGAGACCACGTATTTAGCCCCCAACCGGTCGAGCAAGACCCCCGCGACGAGACTCGCGGACGAGTAGGTGTAGTAGTACGTCCCGAGGATGTCGCTGACACCGAGCGTCGAGACACCGAAGGTCTTGGCCAATTGCGGAATCATCACCGCCGGGGAGGAACGCACGGCGTATTCGAGAAAATAGAATGCCAGAGAGAACACCCAGGCGACGATGAAAGCGTGCGACGTGTCACTCTGGGATCGCGGCAGATCAGTTGTTGCGTTCAAGCAGTAGCGTCCTTAGTTGATGTCGGTGAGAGCCGCAATTCGAGGTTTCGGATCAGCGGACGAGGGCCGTCTTCGCCACACTCACGATCTCGTTCGCCTGGCCATTGAGTACCGCCTTGAGCATCCATAAACTGAAGCCCTTCGCGTGCTCGAGCTTGATCTCGGGTGGCATGACGAGCTCCTGCCGATCAGTCAATACGTCGATGACGGCTGGACCCTCATGTGCAAAGGCTGTGGAGATTGCTGATTTCAGTTGGCGCGGGTCCTCCACGCGCACGCCATAAATACCCATCGATTCGGCCATGCTTGCAAAATCCGGATTGTCGAGCCGCGTGCCCGTCGGCAGAAATCCGCCCGCCTTCATCTCGATGTCGACGAAGCCCAGGAGTCCATTATTGAAGATGACAATTTTGATCGGCAGTTTCGACTGGCGCACGGTCAACAAATCGCCCATGAGCATCCCGAAGCCGCCATCACCCGACATCGAAATGACCTGCCGGCCAGGCATCGCGAACTGCGCGCCGATGGCTTGCGGCATCGCATTGGCCATCGATCCGTGCAGGAATGAGCCCAGCAGCCGGCGCTTGCCGTTCATCTTGAGATACCGTGCAGCCCACACCGTCGGCTCGCCTACGTCGCACGTGAAAATCGCATCCTCGCTGGCGAGATCGCTCACCACCTTCGCGACCAGCTGCGGGTGAATGGGTGTGTGTTTCGAATGTTCGTTCGCGAGATCGTCGAGACCCTTCCGGGCTTTGGCGTAGTGGCTGACTGCGGCACTTAGGTGCGAATCGTCGAACCTGGCCGACACTCGCTCCGTCAGTCGCGACAACACTTCCCGCACGTCGCCAATCACGCCGAGATCCAGCCGGCAACGCCGCCCGAGATTCTCGCCGCGAATATCGATCTGCGCGATTCGGGCCTTCGTCGGATAGAATTGCCGATACGGGAAATCAGTACCGAGCATGAGCAGGGTATCGCAACCCTCCATGGCGTGGTATCCGGAGGAAAACCCGATGAGCCCCGTCATCCCCACATCGTAGGGATTGTCCCACTCGACGTGCTCCTTGCCACGCAGCGCATGCACGATGGGCGCCTTGAGCTTGGCCGCGAGAGCTACCACGGCATCGTGGGCGCCGGCACAACCGGCGCCGCAGAGGATCGTCGTTCTTTTACCCCCGTCCAGAAAGTCGACCAAGTCCTCGATGTCCGCCTCGGCCGCACACACGCGAGGCAATCGCGACACCGGCTTGGGAGTGGGTGCCACCGGTCCCGCATCCTTCAAGGCGATATCACCGGAAATCACGATGACGGCGACCCCCTGCTTCGCCACGGCCTCGCGGATCGCCGTTTCGACGATTCGCGGTACCTGAACGGGATCAGAGATCAGCTCGACGTAGTGGCTGCATTCCTTGAAGAGCGATTGCGGATGGGTTTCCTGAAAATAACTGGAACCAATCTCGGTGCTGGGAATATGTGCCGCGATGGCCACCACGGGCACGCGATTGCGATGGCAATCAAAGAGCCCATTGATCAGGTGCAAATTGCCGGGTCCACAGCTTCCGGCGCATACCGCGAGTTCGCCCGTCAGCTGCGCCTGCGCGCCTGCCGCAAACGCGGCGACTTCTTCATGCCTGACGGCAATCCACTCGATCTTGTCACGCACCCGCAGGGACTCGGTGATGCCATTGAGCGAATCGCCCACCAGTCCGAAAATGCGGCGCACATTCGCCGCTTCGAGGGTCTCAACTATTCGGTCCGCAACATTGGCCATCTAAAACCTCCATCGAGCGTCGCAGAGAAGTGGCGCCGCAAACACCATCGGATCACCGCTTTGGAGCGGAAACGATCCTGCCGCAACACATCGTAGACATCCATCCCCCGATCGGGTGGGCCGATGATGAAATTGGCCCGTAGGCAATCCGCACATCGGATTCGGGCATTTTTTGACGATCCACACTAGCGAACCGTGCCCTCCTAACCCCTGCCGAAGTCGCTCTTCCCCCAAAAGGGGGACTGATGGCGGTGGAAAAACCGATGACACTACCATCTCATGAATATCGCGATAAGTTCTCCGGTACGGGGCAGCTCGCTCTTCCGCCTTCCGCCGGCGGCTCGCTTGTGGTGCGTGGCGCCGATGCTGGGTTCACTGGGTGGCTGCGACGGGGCGCCCTCGCGCAATATTCTAGGCTCGTATTTTCCGTCTTGGATGGTTTGCGCGCTGGTGGGTCTTGCGTTGGCACTCGCAGCCCGCGCAGTTTTCAAGGCCTTGGGAATGCTCGAGGAACTACCCGTCCCCTTGGTCGTCATGCTGGCGATTGGCTGCGCAGGCACCTTCGCGATGTGGTTGATCTGGCTGTCTTGACAAGATGCCTATGAGTGAAAGCCGATCGCTTCGCGGAAAAGTGATTGCCACGACGGCAATCGGACTCGCCGTCGTTCTGGGCATTCTCGTCGTCTTCGCGATCGACCGGCGCCCTCGCACGCACGATGCGCGTATCTTTGCCTACAGCGCAGCGATGGCGTCGGAGATCAGTGGACGTATTGTCCGGATCCTCGTGACCAATGATCAAGATGTTGCAAAGGGCGCGCCGCTGCTCCTCATTGATCCGGTGCCATATGAATTGCAACTGCGCCAGGCGCGCGCACAGGTGGCCGCTCTCAAGGCACAGATCGCTCTGACGGGACGTCAAGTCACCTCCCAGGGTTCCGGCGTCCAGGCCGCCGAAAGCCAAGTACAGAGGGCGCGCGACCAGCTAAGGTATGCCCAGGACACGCGCAAGCGCCTGGAGCCGTTGGTGAAACCCGGCTTCGTGACTCAACAGCAGTTGGACGAAGCCAAGACGAACGAAGCCGCGGCCGAAGCATCCCTCCAAGCGCTCACCCGAACTGCCACCCAGGCTCGCCAAGCGGTGGGCGACACCTTGAGCCTCGAAGCTCAATTGGAAGGCGCGGAAGCGGCGGCGGCCAATGCGGCGCGCAACTTCGATTTGACGACCCTGCGTGCCCCGTTTGCAGGAAAGGTAGTCGGATTGCAAATTGCGGAAGGCACCTTTGCCGTCGTCGGCCATCCGCTCTTCAGTCTCATCAAGTCCGATGCGTGGTATGCCATCGCCGACTTTCGAGAAACCGAATTGCCGCGAATCGCCGTCGGCGATCGAGCGACGGTGTGGACCATGTCCGAGAGCAACAGTGCCTTTGCAGGGCGGGTGGAAAGCTTGGGCGCGGGCGTGCAATCGACTGATCAAGAGGGCCCCGGTCTTCCCGTCGTCGGCCGCGACCTCAACTGGGTGGTGGTCGCGCAGCGATTTCCTGTCTGGGTTCGGCTCGATAGCCCGCCCCCCTTTGCCATGCACGTGGGATTAACCGCATCCGTCAAAGTGCATCATGACGGCGCGCGCTGAGTCACAACGATGCCGCCGACCGCTCCTTGAAGTGCTCGCCGTCGAGCTGGCGTGGGCCGATGGGCGGCCGTCACACGCATCGCCCACCACGCCATCGAACAACTCGAGTCGGAGGTTCAGCATGTTGCTTCGGCAGTGCATTGAACGCTCGAGTGTCGGATTGGCCTTTATTGCCAGCATGCTCAGCGCTCATCTGGCGGTCGCGCAGGCGCCGCCGAGCCCCGAACAACCCTGGGAGATTCCAGAATCGGCCATCCGCCGCGCCGCCGCCCTGGCCGATACCGGTTTCTCGGTTCCACATAAGCAGTACGATCTGGCGGCGCTGGTCGATCTAGCAGAAAGAGAAAATCCAAAAACGCGGGAGGCTTGGGAAGTCGCGCGTGAAGCGGCCGCGGGTATCGGCCTCGCAGAAAGCGCGTATCTCCCGCAGCTTTCCTTGCAAGC
>Ga0137403_10004139_pt1 | contig 17152 bp, 14 predicted proteins | sample CZOMad2_1_16fung_FD_122057 | JGI IMG/M metagenome (GOLD analysis project Ga0137403, IMG submission 122057) | Vadose zone soil fungal communities from Angelo Coast Range Reserve, California, USA - CZOMad2_1_16fungal (Hybrid Assembly) | ecosystem: Environmental > Terrestrial > Soil > Vadose zone...
GAGAAACTCTGTGAATTCGCTGTAGAAATATCCCATCGAATCCGGAAACGGAATCGTCAACACATGCTCGAGCCGTCCGCCATGTCCGTGCCAGATCGACGTAGCTTCCCATGCGCCGCGCCCATCCATCACTACTACAGCCGCATCGTCGAATCCGCTGTATGCATAGGCGCTGATCGCATGCGCCAAATGATGCTCTACGTGGCGCATCCGCGCTTTCACGTGGCCAAAATGCTGTTCAAATCCCCGTGCTCCGCCTTGCTGGTGCCACATGCTCCCGTAATACCGCGCCGAATTCAGCAGATTCGCCCGCGTCGCGGGTAAGCTCCCGCCCGCGTAGCACTTCAGATCGTGTCGAAACAGCGCCCCAGGCGCTTGCCATCCGAAGCATACTTCCTCGAGATCTTCAGCTCTTGCCTTTGTGAACTCCAGGCAAGCTCGAATCGCCAGTTGCGGGAATCGCGCATCATGCTTCAGCCTGCTGATCCGTTCCTCCGCGACGGCAAACAGAAGTTCGCCGTCGCGCACCACGCACGCTGAGGAATCATGCATCTGGGAATAGTTGATCCCGAGCGTCAACATCGGTTACGCGGCCCTTTCCGTTTTGACAGCACAACACCACGCCATCGGCGTACCCTGCCCGGTCATCTCGCGTACGGTTCCTCCCGCGGCGAGCACATACTCGGCGATCTTCTCGGCGGACACGCTGGGTCCTCGCCAGCTCTTCCCCGCCGTCTCAGGATCGCCGCCAAATGCCTTCGCCATCGACCGGCTCCATCCGGGGAGTCCTATCGCCCACAACGCGTCCACAACCTTCCACGCGACGCGCCCACGCCAGTTCATCGTTGGCGCGAACCCGCCGTTAAATTGGAATAACACTGCTCCGCCCGGCCGCAGCACTCGAAGCATCTCGCTGACGTAACGCTGAACCAATTCCTCCCCCGGCAGATGCTGCAGAACCAGATAGCTGAAAACAAAATCTATCTTGGCCGTTGCCACGCAATTCAAGTCCGTGCCGTTGCTCAGAAGCCATGCAATGTTCCGCGCGCTGGAATGAATTTGCTGCGCTTTGCCGAGCATCTCTCGGGAGATGTCGAAAGCGTACGCACGTTCCCATCGCCGCGCGAAACTCCCGGTCATCCGGCCCGCTCCGCAGCCCAACTCCAGCATCGCCTTGCCATTTTCGGGAATCCCACAACGTCTCAGCATAGGCGCCACCAGCCCCTGGAAGTCTTCTTCCCCCGAAGCCAAAAACGACTCGACGTCCCAATCTTTTTTCCATGATGCGATGTAATGGAACGCGTCTTTTCGTGCGCGCTCATCCCAATCTCGGCGCATCAACTGGGTCCACTGCGGGTTCATTCGCCTGTCTCCCCAGCGCTCATCGAGACTCTCTTTGCGCGAGTTCCACGAGACGTCCTAGCAATTTCCTGGCGCTCACGTACAGTGTGCGCGAACGACCGCACGCCGTGAACGTACTCGACAAAGATCATTCGGTAGTCGGCCTTCGCCGGGCCACAACCACGAGCGAATCTACTTCGTCCAGAATCGTCCATTCGCTCTCTTGACCCGTCCGAAACACCTGGTCAACAAACCTCACCGGACCGTGGTCCTCCCGGGTCCAGCCACCAGGAAAAACACGCGCGTCGTGAAATGCTGCAACTCCGCCCGGCTCCAGAAACGGTGACCATTGCTTCCAGTCCTGTTCGACCGCCTCCTCTCGGTGATCGCCGTCGATGAATAAGAAATCGATTGGCGTGCTCCATTCGTCGGCCGCTTCATAGCTAAATTCCTGAAGCCAAACCACCTTGGGCCCGCTCTTTGCGCTTACCGCTCGGTGCGCCGCACGTTGCAGAAAATTCAGCACCGGAACACGCGACAGATGATACGGGTCGACCAGGTATAACGTCCCGCCGGGATCCATCACGTCTCGTATCGCAACTGCCGACGCTCCTTCTGCTACCCCGAGTTCCACGGCACTGCGCCGGTTGCGCCCATACTTTTCCAATGCTCCGTGCTCAGCTTCCGTGTGTTGCGCCTGCACCGGCCGGAGTCCTGCCCAAGCAAAAACTGGATGAGCCGTCCACCGTTGCGTTCCGGAGATCCGCACGTCGCGATTCGGCGCTGTCTTCGCAAATCGAATCCTTGCGCTCATTTTGCGTTGCTCCCAGCCGTGACCTCCACCGCGGCGCGCAGAACTTGTTCGAGAGCCGCCGCCATCACTTCCCACGTGCTGCGCCTCATGGTCTCCTGCGCCCTCCTGCCCAGGCGTTCGCGCAGCTCAGCGGATTCGATCAGCTTTCGCACTTGCCCTACGAACCCTTTCGTATCCGCTGGCTTCGCAAGCAAGCCGTTGTATCTGTCCTCGATCACGTCCATCATTCCGCAAGTCTCAGTGGTCACCGCGGGCAAACCGGAAGCCATGGCCTCCAGCAATACGATCGGCATTCCTTCCATCAATGAAGGAAACACGAAAATGTCGTGGCTCTCGTACAACGCGGGCATTTCCGTCGCCGCAACAAACGGAATCACGTCGATTCGCGCTCGGACCTCCGGCGAGAAAAAACTGAGGACGCTTTTCGGATCCGCCAGGCAACCGGCAATTGTCAAACGCAACTCCGGGTAGTCCTCCGCCAGCATCTCGAAGCCATCCTTCAGGTAGTACACGCCTTTATGATCTAACCACGTACCCACGAAAAGCAGCTTCGTTGCTTCACCGGCCCGGTAACTTCGCGGCCGGAGAAAACGCTCTTCCACGCCGTTCGGCACATACCACACCCGTTCAGCGTCGCGTCCATATTTCAACTGCAGCATGCTCCAGGTTTCCCTGTTGATCGCCATAGCGTGATCGCACGTCACAATCGAATAACGATAGAGCGGCATGAGGTAAAGCCGCTGCCAGACTCGATTGCGAAACCGGAAATACCAGGCCCGTCCTTTCCTTGCCTCCCGGGACATTGCATGGATTCGTCGTTCCTCGATTCCGTGTAGCATCATGACATACGCAGGTTTCGTCCCAGGGCGCTTCAGTCGCCGAAGCAGTCCGTATACTAGCCCGGCGGGCGCGTGAATCAGCGCGGCATCGAACGAATCTTCTTCTTTTCCGATCCGTCGCGCCAATCCCGCCGCGAGCCGCAACATCTCAAACCTTCCGGCTTGCCCGCCCTTCCCCAGAATATCTTCTCGGAACAAGCACGTAACTTCGTGCCCGCGGTCACGCAGTCCCTGCGCTTGGTTATATACGACGTTGGCCACCCCTCCTTCACGTCCCGCGCCCACGGGAGCTGCTATCAGTATTCTCATCCGCTTCCGCCTGATCGCTTCAGGTGTCCTGGCTGCGGCACTCGGAAAAGCACCTTCCTCGTCTTCCGGTACCAGTCACTCGTCGCCAGCCGCCGCCGCACGCCATAGTAAAAGCGCGGCGATACAAAGCAAGCCGGCAGCAGCATCGCGTACTCGAACGCGCGATGGCTCCACGGCGCATCCTCGTGCAACAACCGGTAGATCGCCAGTTCCGTTTTCACGGTCTCCCACGGCGCGCCGCCGTCCACGGACAGCCGCAGCTGGTCCGCTTCCACTTGCACGGCCTCTACAACAATAGCAACAGCTTCCTCGCCTACTCCAACCCCTCTCAAGCGTTCGCGAAGACTTCGCGCTAGTTGCTCGATGCTTTCGTGCTTCCTTCTCACGCTGGCTTCATTGAAGCCGTGCTGCGAATACAAATTGCCTACGTGCAACCGATAAAAGAAAAGTGCTTCGCCAAGAATCTGCACTTCGCCCAACGCCGCAGCCATAGTAAACACAAACTCGTCGGCTTCAATCCGAATCGTCTCGGGTACCGGCAGCAGCTTTCTCAGAATGCTTGCTCGGATCGTCGTCCGCGTCCCTAAGAAAGCCTTCCTCGTGCGAAACATCCTCGCGCCTTCCACGGAACGCAGCGACAGCCGATGTCCTTCTCGAAGCACTTCCGTGAATTCCCGGCCATCCGGCAGCATCGTTATCGTCCCGTGCCCGACCATCCCCACTTCCGGATTCCCCGCAAGCACCGGCGCCACCCGGCTGAGCTTCTCGCGCACCCACCAGTCATCGCCGTCCAGAAAAGCCACCACTTCACCGCGGCATTCCGGTATCCCAACATTAAATGCCGATCCCTGCCCGCCATTTTGTTTGTGAAGATAGCGTACTCGCGGCTCGAACTTCCGCACGATCTCGCCCGTGCTATCCGTGGATCCGTCGTCCACCACGACGATTTCCCGGTCGCTCTCCGGAAAATCTTGCTCCAGCACACTGACAATCGCCTGCTCAATAAATTTTTCGTGATTGTACGTGTCGATCAGGATGCTCGCGTACGGCTTTCCCAAGTTACCTCACCCGCGTGTCCCTGCATTCTCGCCGGCATCGGCGCCGTCCGGACGCGCCGCAACCCCAGCGCTCGCCGCAACGGCCGCGTCGCGTTCAGCAGCGCATACCATCCCGGCACTACTTTCGGCCGCAACAGCCGCCACGACGGAGCCCACAGCCGCCGCCAATTCGCGCACTCGCCCTTCAGCGTCAGCACGTGCGAGGCGTCCTCAATGGTATACAGATGCCTACGCCCGCCAGCCAGCGCAAAATTCCGCTGGGCCTGCTCGTCCGTCCGCACTCCGGTAGCCCCGTTCGAATGATACCCGTAGTTGTGGTTCTGGTGTACGCACATCGCCACCTGCGTGACATCCACCACCGCCGCTCGCTCGTGCCGCGCCTTCCACACCAGCCAGTGATCCCACCAAATCCGCCCAATTACCAGCGCCGGCATTTCCCGGTATAATCCGCGCCGGAACGCAAAATAATCCACCGTGTGCCCCGGCTGCAGCGCGCCTTGCGCTCGCGCCCTGTGACCAAGCCGTTCGCGCCAGTCGCCTTCCCCGAAAGGCAGCGGCTCGGTCACGTCCGTATCCCACCGCCGTCCAACCATCAGAAATTTCGCGTGTCTCCGCTTTACTTTCCCCAAGCACTCAAGAAATTCGGGAAGCAATACGATGTCGCAATTCACGTAGCACAGTACGTCATGCCGCGCGATCGCCTGGGCTCGCTGGAATATATAGTCGAGCCGTTTAGTCCCAAATTGGTTCCGCTCGACGTACGGCTCGTGCCGCAGCCCCAACTCCCGCGCCGCTTCCGCTGCCCCCTGGTCGTCGCCGAACAGAATCACCTCGGCTTCCGGGTGCAGCAGCGTCCAGCTCTTCAGCGCATTTCTTTGGATGATTCCGCTATGTCCCTCGAAGCCCTTCGCTGTCGTGAACAACGTGATCAGCCCATGCCCCGTGGCTCCGTCGTCGTCACCCTCCGGAATTCGTATTTCGCTTTTCATGATATCCCGATTCGCAGGTCGGCACACCGCCCGTGTGCCATTTCCTATCGCGGTCTCCCATGCATGAACCAGGAATCCCATCCATAGTGAATCACCGGCGGCCAATCCGGTCCCGGCACCCGGTACAACGGACGCATCACCCCTCGCTGCCACAGCCCGCGCACTTTCGGAATGGGTTTCACCGCCCGGCTCATCCACTGCATCAATCGGACAGCCGCACCGCTCTTCATCCCCCTCGCTTCGCGCGCTGCGATTTCATCGCACGTTCGGTCGTAACCGCTCTGGTTGCTCCAACTCAACGCATCCTCGTGAAACCGGTACCCTCCGATCAACGCATCCACCGGATAAAGCCGTGCGTGCCGGAAGAACCGCACCCACAACTCGAAATCTCCTTCCGCCCGAAATCCTTCATTCACATACCCGCCCGCTCGCTCCCACAATCTTCTTCTCCAAAACGTGGACTCCTGCTGGATGTACCGGTTCGCCCCAGCTAGAAATCGGAATCGCGACCAATGCGGCAGATCTTTCACTTCCACGGTCATCCCCAGCTCGTTGAATTTCGTTGCTCGCCCCGTAATCCACTCCACTTCCCGGAACGCCCGGAACACGCTCCCCACTACGAACAGTCCGTTCACATGCAGCAGATCACTCGCATTCAGCCAGCCCATCACTTCGCCCGTGCTCTTCGCGAATCCCGCGTTCAACGCCGCGTACAATCCGCGATTCGCCTGCGTCACTGTCCCCGATAGCCAGCCTTCGTATTTGCGAATAATTTCCGCCGTGCCATCCGTCGATCCGTCATTTACCACGATGTATTCCAGGTTGGGATAGCTCTGCTCCAGCACCGAACGCATCGTCGCCTCTAGATATTTCTCCCCGTTGTACACCGCGGTCACCACCGTAATCCGCGGCCACTCCGCCGCATGCGCCTCCGTATTCATGCCGTTGTCCCGTTTCATGGCCACTGTCTCGTCCGCCTTCTACTCCGCTCTTTCCTTCCGGTAAAAAACCCGCATCTCCGCCTCCCGCTCCGCGGGCACCGCCACAAAATTCCCTGCAAACTCCTGCGCGCCCACGTTCAGCGCCTCCAGCCTCCCGTCCCCATCGATCCAGTGCCACCGGAATCCTTTCTTCGCCAATCGCTCGATGATTTCCTTGGCTCGATAGTTCCAGGCCCGCGTCCGCCGGTCTTCCACTTCCACCAGCAACACCGGACGCGGCCGCCGCTCCAGCATCCGCTCCGCTCCCGCCAGCATTTCCAGCTCTCCGCCTTCCACATCCAGCTTCACGAAGTCCACCCGCAATTTGCCGGTCTCCTCCAGCGCTTGATCCAGTCGTCGCACTTCCACTCGCGTCTTCTGCACTGCCTCCGGCACGTCGGGCAGCCGCAAGCTGTTGCAGAAATCTTCACGTCCCTCAACAAGATAGAAATCCGCATCCGCCCGCTCGCCCCCCAACGCGCACTTCATCACTCGCACGTTGCGGCAGCGGTTTACCCGCAAATGCTTCTCCAGCCGCTCGCACTCCCGCTCCGACGGTTCGAACGCCAGCACTCGCCCCTCGTGTCCCACCCGCTTCGCTGCCAGTAGTGTGTACAGCCCGTGATGTGCCCCGACATCTACTGCCGTCATTCCGCGGCCCAGAAATCGCTCCACGAATTTCAGCTCCCCCGATTCGAATTCACCATGAATCAGCTTCTCGTCCAGCGCGCTCTTCTCCGCCAGCCACCACGCTCCAAACGGCAGCCGCAGCGGAATGGTCATTTCCGGAAATCGCCTGCGCAACCGCATCGCCAGCGCAATATATTTCCCGCGCGCCGGACTCTTCGCGAATCTCCACAGCCGTTTTCCCAAGCCGGGCTTTCCTGCGCTCCCGCTCTTCTTGCTCCACGGATCCCGCTCCTCGCGCGGCTCCGGCATCAATCGGAATCCAGCCACATCTATCGGCGCCATCGAGGCCAGTAGCACCGTTCGCCGCCGCGCATGTTCCGACGTCTCCTGAAAATCGTCGTGCTCCGGCATCGGCGCGACGCGGTATACCGCCGTGAACCCTGTCCGGTACAGCATCTTCACCAGGCTGCTCTCGCTCGGATAGCACGCCAAATCCGTAAGGCTTTGATCCTCCACGTTCGGCTCTTCCCTTAGTAACAATTCGCTCTTCTCCCCCGGCACGCACATGCTCTCCAGAAATAGGCATTTCCCGGTCAGCGTCCGCAAATTTCGCAGCGCCAACAGCGGATTCTCCACGTGGTATAGCAGCCCGAAACTCAGCACCAGGTCGAACTCTCCCAGCCCCGCAATCTCTTGGCTCTCCGCATTCCCCACTTCAAACGGAATTTCCGGAAATCTCCGCCGGGCTTCGGCTACGTTCTCCCTGCGCCCGTCAAATCCGCACACCGCCAATCCGGCTTCCGCCAGCGTCTGCGAGAAAAAGCCCACGCCGCACCCAGCGTCCACTGCGTTTGTCAGCCGGAGAGTCGGCTTCAGCCTCTCCACCACCCACCGGATCGTCTTGCTTCGCGCCTCTATCAATTTCCGATAGTGCGGCTGATCGAACGGCGTCAGCGTCAGGGTGATTTCGCGCGGCGTCAGCGAGAGCGTGATCTCTTCCGGCGCAAACGGCCGTGCAGCGCCCTTCTGGCCATCAACCGGCGGCAGCCGAATTTCGCTCGCCCCTCGGCCGCGCTGAGTTCCCTCAATCCCCCCTCGTCTGTAGAATTCCCGTATGCTTTTCGGATCGCTGGGCTCATGGATCCTGCCTTTTCGGTTGGCGTTTTCGATCGACAAGCGACTCACATCCCGGCAGGCCGCTGCCCGGGCCGGTGCGCCGTATCTTTCGGGCCGGCGGGTGGGCGTACCCGCTTGAATCCTTGTACTTTCAGCTTGGGACGGAGATAACAACAGTTTTATATTCTATGTATGGTAATCACAGAAGCACAGGACACGTAAGTAGCAATTCAGTTAACAGTCTGGGAGTGGCGAGATGGTTATGCTGCGCCTGGCAATCGCCGCCTAGCCCGCCGGGGAGCGCCTCATCTGCGCGCGCTGGAACGCCACCATCTCTTCTAAAATCTCATCCAGCGGCCGCGTAATCTTCCAACCCGGATAGTGCGCCTGGAACTTCGCCAGGTTCGAGATATAGCAAATGTGATCCCCGACCCGGTTCTCATCCACGTAATTCCGCTTCAGCTTGCGTCCCGCCAGCGCTTCGATCTTCTCGATGGCCTCCAGCATGGACACGCTGTTGCCGCGGCCGCCACCCATGTTGTAAACCTCGCCCGGTCGCGGATTCGCCGCAAAAGCCTCAATCGCCGTGACCACATCATGGCTATGAATGTTGTCGCGCACCTGCTTGCCCTTGTACCCGAACACGCTATACGCCCCGCCTGTAAGCGTCTGCCTCACCAGGTACGACAGAAATCCGTGCAGTTCCACACCGGAATGCGATGGCCCCGTCAGGCAGCCGCCACGAAAGATCCCCACATTCATCTTGAAATAGCGCCCATACTCCTGCGCCACCAAATCCGCGGCCGCTTTCGACGCGCCAAATAACGAATGCAGCGTTCGGTCGATCCGGCAAGTCTCGTCGATCCCCGCGTAATCTTCCGCTCGTGCGTAGTCCCAGCGCGTGGCCAGTTCGCTCAGCGGAATCTCATTCGGCGCATCGCCGTAAACCTTGTTCGTGCTGATGAAGGCGAAAACCGCCTCCGGGGAATGTTGCCGCGTAGCCTCCAGCAAATTCATTGTCCCCAGAGCATTCACTTCGAAATCCACAATCGGGATCTCCCGCGCCTTGTCATGCGAAGGCTGCGCCGCGCAATGCGTGATCAAATCAAACCTTTGCCTCCGAAAAAGTCCCTCCAGCCCCGTACGGTCCCGAATGTCAATATCCGTGTGAGTAAAACTCTTGGTCGCGGCTTGCAGCCGCCGAAGATTCCACAGCGTGTCTCCCGCCGCCCCAAAAAACACCCGCCGCATATTATTGTCGATGCCAAAAACACGGCAACCCTGCCGGTCAAAATGCTCGACCGCCTCCGAGCCAATCAGCCCGCTGGACCCGGTCACCAGTACATTCTTCGGCATGAGAAAAGTCTCGCACGAAAAACCGCGGACCCTCGTCAGTATTCCTGTAGTTTATTTATTGATTATATTAAAATGTCGGTGGCGTATTCACCCAAAACAATATCGTCTCGTCTTCGCTCAAACTCTTCCACCGGTGCGCATGCGTGCTCTCGAAGTGCAGCGTATCTCCCGCCACCAGCACGTATCGCTCGATCTCATCCAGCCAAACCTCCACCGAACCCTGCACCACGTGAATGAACTCTTCGCCCTCATGATGATACGACCCGCCGCTCGAAACTCCCGGCGCAATCCTGAAAATGTGCGGCTCCAGCTGCGATTTCCCCAGTACTAGCAGCTCCATCTGCACCCCGGGCTCCGGCTTCAGAATCTTTCGGTCTGATTGCCGCACCAGCCGCTGCGCTTTGCTGTCTTCCTCCGCGCCAAACATCGAGAGCACGTTCGTCTTGTAAATCACCGCTAACCGCTGCAGTGTCGCGATCGAAGGCTTCGCGGTCCCGCGCTCGATCGAGCTCAAAAAACTGATGGAAATTCCCGCCTGCCGCGCTACCTGCGCCAACGTATGGCCTTGCCTCCGCCGCAGCTTCAGCAAATGCTCTCCAACTCCGGCCGTGGTATTCGCGCGCACACGAACCGGCTTCCCCCGCGAAGTCTCCTTCGTCGCCAACAAATGCGCCACGCCCGCCAGGTTCAGCCCCTTGCTCTTCCGCAAGTGCAGAATGCGCTTAGCCGCTTCCAGATCGTCCGCGCTATAGAGTCGATACCGCCCCTGGCTCCGCGCCGGCCGCATCAACCCCACCTGCTCCCACGCCCGTAGCGAAGAAGGGCTCACTCCAAGAATCCTGGACACCTGTGAAATCGTGAAATACAGCGGCTGCCTTTTCATCTCCGCCACCCGCGCGGCGTCATTCTTTCCGACTTCCCACCACCGGTCAAGACTCTGGCCTCGATCTACTGAAGCGACGCTAAGGTTCCCACATGCGGTGCGCCTTCTTGGATCGAGCGCGCTGCAGTTACTCGTCGTCCAGACGCCGTCTGTTCATCGTCCAACGGCTCGTCTCTTCTGAAGAGTGGACAAGGTTGTCTCAGTCTGATCGAGAACGACGGACAGTCCGGAACCGTCAGCCTTACTTCACAACACAAAGTACTTGACACCATCAACTGGTCTCGCTAGTCTGGTTTTGCGGCGGAGAAAGCTTAGACCTCACCAACATGTTCAAACGCATCGCGGCGATCATCGCCATTTTTGCCTGCACCGCTGTTGCCTGGGCCATCCTGGGATCAACTATTTTCTACCGAACCTACGACGCTCAATCCGGACTCTCCGGACGCGTAGCATCGACCTGGGGAGCGCCTCAAGAACAGTCGCCGCCCGCCATCGCTCGTCAGTGGCAGGAAGAAAAGACCGTCGAAGTGGAGGAAAAAGGCAAGAAGACCAGTCGAACCGAGTACATTCTTCGCTCCGAACCGGTGACCATCGATGCGAGCCATATTGCAGCCGGCCTGCACATCGACTATCGCCAGAAGGGGCTGTTGTGGTTCAGCACCTACAAAGTCGATTTTGACGGCTCGTACGCATTCCAGAACTCCACTTCGCGCGAAAGCGACTTTGTGTTTCAACTGCCGTTTCCGGCGCGTCAAGCGGCGTACGACAACGTACAGTTGCTCCTGAACGGCAACCCGCTGACCCTGACGTTTAGCGGTGCGCAGGTGGTCGCGCACGCGCGTCTGGCGGCTGGAGAAAAATCCGTGTTGCACGCTGCCTATCGCTCCCATGGCCTGGACAGTTGGCGTTACTCGCTCGCCGGGACAAACCAACAACGCAATGCTTCACGCGAGAACGCGGATCAGGGCGGCAAGGAAGTCTCCCAGGCGCGTGACTTTCACTTGCTCGTAAAGACCGATTTCCCCGGCTTCGATTTCCCCGATAATACCCTTTCGCCCACAGAAAAACGGCAGACCGCGAATGGTTGGGAACTGGAGTGGAACTACGAGAATTTGGTGTCCGGTTTTGACATAGCGCTGAAGATGCCCCAGAAGTTGCAACCCGGCCCGCTGGCTGGACGCATCAGCTACTTCGCGCCGGTCTCCCTGTTCTTTTTCTTCTTCCTGGTGTTTATTCTCTCCACCCTGCGCGGCATCGACCTGCATCCAATGAACTATTTTTTCTTGGCCTGTGCTTTCTTTGCCTTCCACTTGCTCCTGGCCTATCTTGCCGATCATCTTTCGATTCACGCGGCATTCCTGATTTCGTCGCTGGTTTCCATCCTATTGGTCGTCAGCTACTTGCGCTTGGTCGTGGATTTGCGATTCGCGGTGCTCGATGGCGGGCTCACTCAACTGGTTTATCTGGTTTTGTTTTCTTACGCGTTTTTCTTCGAGGGTTTCACCGGGTTGGCGGTCACCATTGGCGCCATCCTTACCCTGTTTGTGGTCATGCAGATGACCGGACGGATCCGCTGGCAGGAGAAGTTCGGCGCGTCTTTCCTGCCGAAACGGGAAATACCGGCCTAGGCGCAAAAAGGGTCGGGGAGAGTTAGCGCAGGCTTACGACCGGACCCGCACCCTTCGCTCCTTTTTGCTTTTTCGACGCCTAGAGTGAACTCCTGACTTCCCCGCCGCCCGCACCTCACGCTAAACTTACTCCCGCCATTCTTGGGAGGCATATGCCCGCATCCGTGTCTGTAATTGGTCTTGGGAAGCTCGGATCGCCTATGGCTGCTTGCTTTGCTGCTCGCGGCCTGCGCGTCCACGCCGTCGATCTCGACCCCGAAAAAGTCAGCGCCATTAACCGCAAACTTCCCCCCGTTCACGAACCTGGCCTCGCCGAGTTGCTCCAGGAAAGTAATGGCCAGCTTTCTGCTTCTCAGGACACCGAAGCCGCCGTTCTCGCTTCCGACGCCACCTTTATCGTCGTGGCCACTCCCAGCGAGCCCGACGGTGGATTTTCGCTGCGCTACGCTATTGCGTGCTGCGAATCCATTGGGCGCGCCCTCCGCTCCAAATCCGGCTATCACCTCGTGGTCATGACCAGCACGGTCATGCCCGGCTCCACCGGCAGTGAGCTGCAATCCGCGCTCGAACGCTCCAGCGGCAAGATCGCCGGCGAGGACTTTGGCCTGTGCTACAGCCCCGAATTCATTGCCCTGGGTTCCGTCATTCGTGACTTCTATCATCCGGACTTTTTGCTCATCGGCGAATCCGATCCCCGCGCTGGAGATGTCCTCTCCGAAATCTATAGGCACACTTGCAAAAACTCTCCCGCCATTGCCCGCATGAATTTCATCAACGCGGAAATCACCAAGCTCGCCGTCAACACCTACATCACTACCAAAATCACTTACGCCAATATGCTCGCCCGTCTCTGCGAAAAGCTTCCCGGCGCCGACGTTAACGTGGTTACCGACGCCCTCGGTCTCGATACCCGAATCGGTGCAAAATATCTGAAGGGCGCCGTCAGCTACGGCGGCCCCTGCTTCCCCCGCGACAATCGCGCTTTCGCTGCGCTCGCCGCGCGCTCAGGTGCGCGCTCGGATCTTGCCGAAGCCACGGACACCTTCAATCGCGCTCAAATCAGTGCCATCGCTGATGTAGTGCGGGGCCGCCGCCGCGGAGACGATCGCGTTGGCATTCTCGGCTTGACGTACAAGCCCAACACCGATGTCGTCGAAGAATCCTTTGGTCTGCTGTTGGCCAAGGAACTCGATACCGCCGGTATTCCCGTGGTGGTCTTCGATCCGTCCGCCAATCTCACTCGCGCTTTCACCTTGCATCCCAACATTCAGGTTGCCGCTTCCGCGGAAGATTGCATCGCGCAATCCGCGGTCGTAGTGCTGGCCACGCCTTGGCAGGAGTTTCGCGATCTGCCCGTGGAAGCCTGGCTGCAACCGGGCTTTGCCGCGCCCAGCTTCAAGAGCCGCGCTCGCGTGGTGATCGACTGCTGGCGCTCGCTTGGGCACTTGGCAGACATGCAGGGACTGCAATATCTGCGGCTGGGATTTGGTGAGCCAGCCGAGCGCCCTGTGGCTACCGCAACATCGAGCCGCTAACCGCGCGATTCATGCTGACCATCTTCACCATCCCCAAAGCCTTCCGGGGACACGCCGGGATTATTCAGCGCAACGCTGTGCAAAGCTGGACGAAGCTTCGGCCTCGCGTGGAAGTGATCCTTCTAGGCAGCGATGAGGGCACAGCCGAAGCTGCGCGCGAGGCTGGCGTGCGGCACGTTCCGGATATCGCCATGAACGAGCATGGAACGCCGCTGCTCAGGGATATTTTCCAGCAGGCGGAATTGGCTGCGGCCTCTCCGTGGATGTGCTACGTCAACGCGGACATTATTATTCTGGACGATTTTATAGAGATGCTACAGCACGCGCAGAAGCGACTGGCGAAATTTCTGTACGTCGCGAAGCGCGTGAACATCGACATTTCCGAGCCGCTGGCGTTTTCGGATGGCTGGCAAGATTCTTTGAAGAATCAAGCGCGCACAGTGGGTTCGGACGGGCCGCATACGGCTATCGACGTTTTTGCTTTCCCCAAGGGCACCTACGCACAGATGCCCGATTTTTTCATCGGACGCCTGTGGTTCGATCAGTGGCTGATCAAGGCCGCGATTGAAAATCATTTGCCGGTGGTTGACGCCTCTCCGGTCGCGGCGGTCCTGCACCAGAATCATGACTATGGCCACGTACCCGGGGGATACGACCAGGTGTGGCGCGGCAAAGAAGCCGAGCACAATTTCCGGCTGTATGGCGGGGTGCAGCACGCTTACACGCTGCTCGATGTAACGCACGAACTCACTCCCGAAGGCCGCCTCCGCAAAACCCATTTCCGCAAGCCCATCTTCAAGACCAAACAACTGGCGTGGGACCTCCTGGTTCGCCGCACCGCTGGCGCACGGCACGCTTTGGGGCTGCATCGGCATCGCCCCGGCGACTGACACTACGTCTGGCTTAGCCACTCGGCAATTGCCAATAGGAACTGGCCCGCTTAGCTGCGCTATACTTTTTCCATGAGCTTTTCTGACATGGAGATTGGCCGCGTTCGCGATTATTGGAATGCGCGGCCTTGCAACATCCGGCACTCCACTTCTCCGGTGGGCTCCCGGCAATATTTTGATGAAGTGGAAGCGCGCAAGTACATGGTGGAGCCGCACATTCCGGGGTTTGCTGATTTTGAGCGCTGGCGCGGAAAAAAAGTTTTGGAGATTGGCTGCGGCATCGGAACGGATACAATCAGCTTTGCGAGGCACGGGGCCAAAGTGACCACGGTTGATTTATCCGAACAGTCGATGGAGCTGGCGCGCAAACGCGCGGCGGTTTTTGGCCTGAGCGATGAAATTCGATTTTGTCCCGGCAATGCCGAGCAACTCTCCTCTTTTGTGCCAGTTGAGAAATTCGATTTGATTTATTCGTTTGGAGTGATTCATCACACCCCCCACCCGGAGGCAGTGCTGGAGCAGTTGCGGCAGTATGCGGGGCCGGGGACAACGGTAAAGATCATGGTGTACCACCGACGGTCGTTCAAGGTGGGGGCTATCCTGATGACGGAGGGCAAGGGCCGGTTCTGGAAACTGGGGGAGTTGGTGGCCAAGAACTCCGAGGCACAGACGGGGTGCCCGGTGACGTACACATACACGCGGGCGGAAGGACGGAAGTTGCTGGAGCAGCACGGGTTCCGGGTGACGGACGTTGAAGTGGAGCATATTTTTCCGTACCGGATTGCGGACTACGTGAAGTACCAGTATGTGCAGGAGTGGTATTTCCGGTGGATGCCGGAAGGGATGTTCCGGGCGATGGAGCGGCGGCTTGGGTGGCATTTGTTGTTGACGGGGACGGGGACGTAGCGCGGGCGGTTCATTCGGATTCCGGAAATCATACCCTTCAAGAGATCGACCAAACCCAAGAGAGATTCCTCCCTGCGCAGACCGACCCCCTCGGAGGAGCGAGGTGGAAAGAAAAAAGCGTCGGCCTGCTCCGCGCGGAATGACAGGTCTGCGTATATGGGCGAGGCCCGCCTCGTGGAAGGCGGAGCCTGGAAAACCTCGTTGGCAACGGTGAGCCCTCCCCCTCCCCCCTGTTTTCTGTAAGTGTTGCATCTAAAGGACTTACGGGAGTTGTAAGCCCTTTGTTTTGATACAGATTTGTAAGTGTTGATTCATCGGGCCAAAACCGCCCGATGGCGCAGAGTTCTAAAGGGGTTGCGGGCGAATCCTTGCGGACAAAACTCTGCAAAACGCGGCCATGGTTGACTCAGGGTTTGCAAGTACAAACCCTGAAACCCGACGCGGAAAGCGTCTGTAAGTGTTGCATCTACAGGATTTATGGCCACATGGGCTCCTCGGAAAGCGCAAACGCCCCGGGGTGGCCGGGGCGCATCGGAGTTATGTTTCCAGTTACCGAAAGCACATTATAGCAGAAACGACAATAAAGTCAAGGGAAAAAATTTGATGGCAAGCACTGATGGTGATGCGGGGATGTGGCTTGGCTGGTTGGGGAAAAAGCGGCGTCGAGCCGCCGCAGTCCAAAGAGGTGGCCCCGGGGGTCAGGCGCCGCGGTAGAGGAGGTCGAACCAGTTGAAGTCGCCCTGGTGAAATTCGTGGTAGAGGACCAAGTCGAATTTGGCGGGTTCGAACATGCTGAGGAGCTTGGGGACATCGTACCACTCCTCCCAGGGGGAGCGCTCGAGCATTTGGCCCCACTTGTCGAATTTGGGGCGGCCGGCCTTGATCCACAAACTCTTGGGGTAGGCCAACTGCAACCAGCGGCCACCGACCTTCAGATGGCGCAGCAATTCCTGGTATTCAGGCTTCATGACTTCGACGGGGGCGTTGTGGAGTGAGCCCATGGCCATGATCACGTCGTAGTCGGTATCGAGGGTCTGCAGCGAGCTCAAATCCTTGAAATGGAGAAACTTAACGTCCTTGAGGCCGAGCGCGCGGCAAATACGCTGGATAACCTGGAGGTTGGTCTCGACGAGGTCGACAAAGGTCATGCGAGCGCCGTGCTGAGCAAAGGTGATGCTATCGACGCCGAAGCCACAGCCAATGTCGACGACTTTCTTGCCGCGCATGGAGCCGGAGTAGAGGGTGTAATACCAGCCGCGGTGGTCCCATTCCGGTCCGGTGGTGAAGGCGACACGGCTCTTTTCCCATTTGGCAAGAAGTGCGTCATCGGAAAGGGATAGGAGATCGGGAGTGCTGGAGAGCTCCCAATTGGTGGTGGGAACCTCGACCCAGCGGCGGCGGAGAGTGTCGTAGGGCTGATTCCAGTCGACGGGCTTGTCGTAGGGCTTAAAGGGCTCGCCGAGGCCGAGAGCTACCTTGGTCCTGCTGACGACCCGCTTGGTAATCCAACTGACGAGGCTCATGCGCTTGCTTCTCCTTGGAGGCTGAGCGACTGCAAATTTGGCATGGGGAATAAGAATGCGCTAGCGACCAGCTTTCTTCAAGGCAGTCGCGGCCGTAAGGGTGGCAAGCGGCCGGTCGCGGAAGTAGAGGCAAAGATGGCGATCCTGGTGGTCGAGGACTTCGCGCTGGAGATCGGGGCTCTGGCGAAGGCGCCGCAAGGTGGCTGGGAGATCGAAAAGATCGTCGCAAAGACAAGACGGATGGCAGATGAGGCGATGATAGGCCTGGGCGGATTGGCCGATGCAGAGAGAGCCGAGAGCGGCCGCTTCCGCGAGGCCCTGCCCGGCGCCGCCGAGACGACCGACGCCGATGTAA
>Ga0137403_10004141_pt1 | contig 17151 bp, 19 predicted proteins | sample CZOMad2_1_16fung_FD_122057 | JGI IMG/M metagenome (GOLD analysis project Ga0137403, IMG submission 122057) | Vadose zone soil fungal communities from Angelo Coast Range Reserve, California, USA - CZOMad2_1_16fungal (Hybrid Assembly) | ecosystem: Environmental > Terrestrial > Soil > Vadose zone...
CGAAGCGGCGCAGCCGCTCGACGTCCCACGGCTTGCGCGTCAGCTCGTCGGCGAAGTCGGCGGCGTACTGCTCGGCGATGCGATCGAACGCGGCGCGAACGGGATCGATCACGGTAGCGAGGGGCGCCCCGAGCCGCCATGGGGGGTTTGGGGGGGCCATGTCGGGGCCCCCCATGTCCTAGCTCCCGATGCGCAGGGTCGCCCCGAGGTCGCGCAGCAGCGCGATCGTCGAGAGGTAGGAGAGCCGGCCGGTGCGCGGGTTCTCGGACGGCACGTTTTCGACCTGGATCTGCAGCGAGCCGAACTCGCCCTCGACGCGGATCCGGTGCGTGTTGAAGGTCAGCCCGGGCACCGCGTAGATCTTCGTCCGCGTCTGCTGCGGCCCGATGCCGGCCAGCGAGAGGGCGGCCAGCACGTTCACGTTGGCGGGGAAGGCGCGGCAGGCCTCGGTGGCCGGTCCCTCGAAGATCAGCGTCTCCTCGCGCAGGGCGTCGAGGTCGATCTGCCGCTCGACGATCCACGGCGCCCCGGCGAGCCCCTTCGGGGGCTTGCGCGATTCCATCGTCACCGAGGTGATCCGGCCGACCGCCGCGCCCTTCACGCCGTCGAGCCCGGCGATGGCGCCCGACGGCACGAGGATCCGCGCGCCCTTCGCTTCTGCCAGGGCGATCCAATCCTCGCGGCCCAGCAGCGCGCCGCACGAGAGCACGACGAGGTCGCGGCCGGCGCCGAGCGCCTTCGGGGCGATCTCGTGCAGATGCGCCTGCGTGGACGCCTCGACCACCAGATCCGAGGCCGCCACGAGCGCGTCGAGGTCGAGGAAGGGCGGCCGCGATTTGAGGCTCGCGAGGAACGACTCCGCGCGCTCGCGCGTCCGCGCGGTGGCGCCGGCGAGCACGAGGCCCGGCAGCCCCGCGTCGATGGCCCGGCAGACCTGGCGGCCGATCGCGCCGAGGCCGACGACGCCGATCTTGATCGGACCGCGCGCGGCACGCATCGCGGCGCATGGTATCATGCGCCAAGTTGACGTCACCCGCCGCGCTGCGACAACCCCTCGAGCGGCTCTATCGCGATTTCGACTACGAGGCGCGGCTCGGGCGCGACGCGATCCAGTATCCCCTCCGCTACGCCGACGCCGCCGACCGCGAGATCGTCGCCCTCGTCACCGCGTGCCTGGCCTACGGCCGCGTGGATCTCTTCGGCCGCGCGCTCGAGGGCGCGCTGGCGGCGATGGGCCCGTCGCCCGCGGCCTTCGTCCGCGAGTTCGACGCCGGCCGGGACGCCGCCGTCTTCGCCGGCTTCATCTATCGCTTCAACCGGCCGCGAGACCTCGCGGCCTTCTGCGTGGCGGCGCGCGATGTGCTGGCGCGCCACGGCACGCTCGAGAAGTGTTTCCTCGCGGGCGACGCCGAACCGCGCGGCCCGATCGGCCCGGCCCTGGAGCGCTTCGCGCGCGCCTTCCTCGACGCGGATCTGCACGAGGTCTTCCCGCGCGGTCGGCGCTCGCGCGGCTACCGTCATCTCTTTCCGCTGACGTCCGTCGGCGGGCCCTGCAAGCGCCTGCTGCTCTTCCTGCGCTGGATGGTCCGGCGGGAGGCACCCGACTTCGGCCTCTGGACGGGCGTGTCGCCGTCGCGGCTGCTGATCCCCGTCGACACCCACGTCGAGAACATGAGCCGGGCCGTGGGCCTCACGCGCCGCCGCTCGCGGAACTGGAAGATGGCGGAAGAGATCACCGCGCGCCTGGCGCTGCTCGATCCCGCCGACCCGGTGAAGTACGACTTCGCGCTCTGTCACACACGCATGGCCGGCGACTGCCTCGATCGCCGCGACCCGGTGGTGTGCCCGCCGTGCGGACTGCGCGCCGTCTGCCGGCACTGGAAGCGGGGCGAGGCCCGCCGGAGGCGTCGATGACCGAGATCACCGGAGTCCTGCTCGGCGCGCTGCTGGTCGTCCTGGCTGTCGTGGCGTGGACGCTCCTCGGCACGCGCCGCGAGCTGGCCGAGATGCGCGCCACGCCGCCGGCGCCGGATCCGTCCGTCGGGCTCCTGAAGCAGGAGATCGAGAGCGTGCGCCGCGAGGGGCGCGAAGACCAGGAGCGCCTGCGCCGCGAGGTCGGCACGTTGACGAACGAGGTCACGCGCCAGCTCGAGCAGGGGATGCAGCTGATCCAGGCCGGCCAGACGAGCATCGGGGCGCGGCTCGACGCCGCCACCAAGGTCGTGGGCGACGTGCAGGGCAGCCTCGGCACGCTGCAGGAGGCCACGCGCCGCGTGGCCGAGATCGGTCGCGAGATCCAGGGGCTGGAGCAGGTGCTGAAGTCGCCGAAGATGCGCGGCGGCCTCGGCGAGACACTGCTCGAGCGGCTGCTCGACGAAATGCTCCCGCGCGAGCACTGGATGACGCAGCACGGCTTCCGCTCCGGGGAGAAGGTGGACGCGGTCATCAAGATCGGCGAGCGCATCGTGCCGATCGACGCCAAGTTCCCGCTCGAGAACTTCCGCCGGATGCTCGGCGAGAGCGAGGACACGCAGCGGCGCCAGCACCGGAAAGCGTTCGCGCGCGATGTGAAGGCGCGCGTGGACGAGATCGCGAAGAAGTATATCCTGCCCGACGAGGGCACCTACGACTTCGCGCTCATGTACGTGCCGGCCGAGAACGTGTACTACGAGATCGCCGTGCGCCCCGAGGACGCGGAGGACGAGCCCATCGCCAGCTACGCGCTCTCACGGCGCGTGGTGCCGGTGTCGCCGAACAGCATCTTCGCGTACCTGCAAGTGATCGTGCTCGGCCTCCGCGGCCTGCGCATCGAGGCCAACGCGCGCCGGATCCAGGAAGACCTGGCCCGGCTCGGCGGCGACGTCGCCAAGCTGCGCGGTCCGCTCGCCACGCTCGGCCGACACCTCGGCAACGCGCAGAAGCAGTACGAGGACGCGCAGCGCGAGCTGGACAAGCTGGAGACGAAGCTCGACGAGATCAGCCGCAAGGGCGCGGAGACGGAGCTCGGAGAGGCGCCGCCCGAGCCGCCGACACTCCCCGGAGTGGTATAGTTCGACGTATGACGAACATCCCCATCCAGGTCTACGGCATCAATCTCCTCGTCAAGATGATGGCCGAAGCACCTGCCGACATCCGCGTGAACTGCCCGAAGGGCTCGCCGATCCGGTACGGGGAAGTGGTGGCTCGCGGGGACGGCTTCGACGAGGGCGCCAACGCCTTCCGCGAGATGCCCGAGCTCAAGACGATCGTCGCCTTCGAGGAGAGCGCGGAGGAAGTCGAAGGCCACTACTTCTACATCGCCCTCGAGGAATACCGCGTCATCCGTCTCGACTCCGTCATCCTCTCGTTCCCGCACGAGTAGCCCTCGGGTCGAGACGTCGGCCGTGTCGACCCTGACGCGCGCGCTGTCCCTGATCGACCCCGACGAGCTGGTGGCGCTCACGCGCGACCTCGTGCGCATCCCGAGCGTCTTTCGTCCGGGTGATCCGGGCGCCAACGAGGCGGCCGTCGCCGCTCACGTCGAGCGCTGGCTGCGCGCGCAGGGCTTCGAGGTCGAGATCCAGCCGGTCGCGCCCGGCCGTCCCAACGTCCTCGGCATCCTGCACGGGGCGGCGCCGCGCGGCGACCGTGCGGCGGGCCCGACGCTCCTGCTGGAAGGCCACACCGATGTCGTGACCGAGGGCGATCCCGCCGCGTGGACGCACCCGCCGTTTTCCGCCGACCTCGTCGACGGCCGGATCTATGGACGGGGCGCTGCCGACATGAAGTCGGGGCTCGCGGCAGCCATGATCGCGGCCGCGGCGCTCAAGCGGAGCGGCGCGTCGCTGGCCGGCCGGCTCGTCGTCGGCGCGCTCGTCGACGAGGAAGGCGACATGCTCGGCGCCAAGCATCTCTGCACGACGCCGATCGGGCGCGAGCTGTCGGCCGCCATCGTCTGCGAGCCCGAGCAGAACGAGCTCTGCCTCGAGCAGCGCGGCGTGGTCTGGGCGCGCGTCACCGCGCGCGGCCGCATGGCCCACGGCGCGATGCCGGAGGCCGGCGCCAACCCGATCACGGCGCTGGCCGCGCTCGTCGCGGGCGCGCCGCGGCTCGAGCGCCGCCTGCGCGCGCTCTGCACCCGCAGCCGCTATCTCAAGCCGCCCACGGTGACGCCGACGGTCATCGCGGCCCCCGTCGCGGGCGTACCGCAATCCAACGTCATTCCGGCCACGGCGCAGGCGACGCTCGATGTGAGGCTCACCCCCGGTCCCGACGCGGGCGCGGTGGCGAAGGAGATCGACGAGGCGTGCCGCCGCGCGGCCGACGCGTGCCCCGGCGTGAGCCTCGAGTGGACGCCCGTCAACGGCTTCCGGATGGCGACGCGCGTGGAGCGCGCCGAGCCGCTGGTGCGCGCGATGGTCGGCGCCGTGCGCCGAGCCACCGGCCGTCCCGCGCGCTGGGGCGGCGTCCCTGGCTCGACCGACGGCACCATCTTGAGAATGGAGCTCGGGATCCCGATCGTCACCTGCGGGCCGGGACATCGACTGATCCCGCACCAGGTGGACGAATACGTCGAGGTCGCGGAGCTGGTCGACGCGGCGCGCATCTACGCCGCCGCCACGCTCGCGTACCTGAAGCCGTGAGGACACGCCCGCGCCTGCGTGGTATCGAGGCCTTCCCGGTCGAGCACGAGGGCGAGCGCTTCCTGGCACTGCGCGACCCCGCCGGGTACACCACCTCCGTCGTGATGCTCCCGATGGCGCTGCTCGAGGTCGTGTCGCTCTTCGACGGGCGCCACGACGTCGCCTCGATCCAGCAGGCGGTCCTGCGCCAGCGCGGCGAGCCGGTCGACGCCGCGCGCATCGAGGAGCTGGCGCAGGCGCTGGACGAGCACGGATTTCTCGAAGGGCCCGCCTTCGAGTCGCGGCGCGCGGCGGTGGATGGCGAGTTCCTTGCGGCGCGCACGCGGCAGGGCAGCCACGCCGGCGGCGCCTATCCGGCCGACGGCGCGGCGCTGCGGACGATGCTCGACGGGTTCTTCACGCCGCCGCACGGCCCGGGGCCGATCGATGGCGCCGGGGCGACGGCGAAGCCCGTCTGCGCACTCATCGCGCCGCACATCGACTTTCATCGCGGCGGACCCGCGTACGCGTGGGGCTACCGCGACCTCGCCGAGCGCTGCGACGCGGACCTGTTCGTGATCTTCGGGACCTGTCACGCGGGCATGCGGCATCCCTTCGCGCTCACACGGAAGCCGTACGAGACGCCACTCGGAGCGGCGCCGGTCGACGTGGACTTCGTCGAACGTCTCGCGGCGCGGGCCGGGCAGGACTGCTTCGCCGCCGAGCTGGCGCACCGCAACGAGCACTCGATCGAGTTCCAGGCCGTGTTCCTCCGCTATCTCTTCGCGGCCCGGCGCGAGGTCGCCATCGTGCCCGTGCTGACGAGCTTCGCGCACGAGGCGCTGGCGCGGGGCCGGCGGCCCCAGGACGACCGCCGCGTGGCGCGCTTCCTCGACGCTCTCGTCGAGACGGTCGCCGCCAGCGGGCGCCGCGTCGCCTTCGTGGCCGGCGCCGACCTCGCCCACGTCGGGCCGCGCTTCGGCGACGCCGAGCCGGTCTCGCTGGAGGAAGCCGCGCGGCTCGCCGACGCCGACCGCGCGATGCTCGCGACCGTGACGGCCGGCGACGCCGACGCGTTCTTCGCCAACGCTGCGCGCGACGGCGACGCCCGGCGCGTGTGCGGGCTCTCGCCCATCTGGACGCTGCTGCGCGCGACGGGCGGGGCGCCGGGCGTGCTGCGGCGCTACGCGCAGACGCCGGATCCGCAGTGCGTCGTGACGTTCGCGAGCGTGGTCTTCTAGGATGCTTGGCTGATGGCTGCGCTGCCGCCGGGCTTCAAGCTCCCCGACCTTCGCATCGACGTCGAGGGCGACTGGTACGATGAGGGTATTCAAGTGACGCATCCGGGGATTCTTGCTAACTTACGGGCGAACTTGAAGAAAGATGCCGGCGGCTACTTCATCCAGACGCGGGTCCGGATCCCGGTGAAGGTGGACGACGCGCCGTGGGTCGTGACGCGGCTCGAGCGGCACGGCGAGGGGCTGCGCGTGATGGTCAACGACGGCACCGAGGAGACCGTGGACCCGGCGACGGTCCGGCTCGGCCGGGCCGACGTGCCTTACTGCGCGGTGAAGGGCGGCGCCTTCGAGGCGCGCCTGTCGCGCGCGGCCACGTTCCAGCTGCTGGCCCTCGCCGACTACGACGAGGCCTCCGGCCGCGGCGCGCTGCGGCTGGGCGGCCGCGAATACCCGCTGGCGAGGGCGTCGTGAGACGCCGCGTCCTGCCCGCCCTCGTCGTCGCGGCCGGCGTCGTGGGCCTCCTCGTGCTCGGCGCCCAGTGGACCGCGCGCGGCCAGGGCGCGGTCACCAAGGACGAGATCGGCGACGAGATCCAGACCGTACCGCGCGGCCGGCTGCCCGTGTTTGCCGGGCAGGCCGATGCCGGCGTGCTGTACCAGTTCGCGACGGCGCGCGGCGACGTGCTGCGCTACATGCCGTGCACCTGCGGGTGCGCCGAGATCGGCCACACCTCGAACCGCTCCTGCTACGTCAAGGCCGAGAGCGACGCGAGCGTGACGTACACGAGCCACGCGGCGACCTGAACGCTCTGCATGGACGTCACGCGTGACGTGATGCGGCTCACGGAGCAGGGCAAGACGCCGGGGGAGATCCGGAAGGTCATCGACGCCAAGTACGTGCCACAGGGACGGCCGATGGACACGCCGCGGCCGCCGCGCTGATGCAGGTCGCCGCCCGACTGATCGAGATCCTTCGCGCCGCCGGCGTCGACTACCTCTTCGGCAACCCCGGCACCACCGAGCTGCCGTTCCTCGACGCGCTCGACGGCTCCGGCCTGAAGTACGTGGTCGCGCTCCAGGAGGCGACGGCGGCGGCCGCCGCCGACGGGTACGCGCAGGCGTCGGGACGGCTCGGCGTCGTCAACCTCCACGTGGCGCCGGGACTCGCCAACGCGCTGTCGATCGTCCACAACGCCTCGCGCGCGAAGACACCGCTGCTCGTGACCGCGGGTCAGCAAGACACGCGCCTGCTCCTCGACGCGCCGATCCTCGCGGGCGACCTGGTGAAGATGACGGACGGCCTGACCAAGTGGTCGTACGAGCTTCGCAACGCGGCCGAGGCCCCGAGCGCGCTGCGCCGCGCCATCCACCTGGCGCTCACGCCACCGACCGGCCCGGTCTTCCTCTCGCTGCCGATGGACCTCATGACCGAACCCTGCGACGACAGCGGCGCGGCGCCGGCGCCGGTCGCCGCGCGCCCGGCGCCCCAGCCCGAGGCGATCGCACGCGTCGCGGCGCTGCTCGCCGCCGCGAAGGCACCCGTGATCGTGGCCGGCGACGGCGTCGCCCGGGCCGGCGCTCAGGGCGAGCTGGTCGCGCTGGCCGAGACCCTCGGCGCCGCCGTGCACGGCGAGCCGATCCACCGGCGGCTCTCGTTTCCCGGCGACCATCCGCTCTGGCGCGGCGGGCTCTATCCGACCGCGACGGCCGTGGCCAAGGCGCTGGAGCGCTTCGATGCGGTGCTGATCGCCGGCGCCAACGTCTTCACGTGGCTCTTCCACGCGCCGGGATCGCCGTTCGGCGCCGATCAGAGCGTCGTCCAGATCGACGACGACGCGCGCGAGATCGGTCGGAGCTATCCCGTCACGCTCGGTATCGTCGCGGCGGTGCGCGCGACGCTGAGCGACCTGCACGAGGCGGTGGCCAAGCGCCAGAACGACGCCGCACGGGCCGCCGCCCGCGAGCGCGCGGCCACGCTTGGTCGCACGCGCGACGAGCACGTCCGGCGCCTGACGGCCGCTGCGGAGGCGGGGGGCGAGCGCGTCCCGATCGCGCCCGACTACCTGATGCGCACGCTGGCCACGCTGCTGCCGCCGGACGCGCTGATCGTCGACGAGTCGGCCTCCTCGCTGGCGCACGTCCTGCGCCACCTGCCGTTCGCCGCGGGGTCGGATTTCTTCGGCAGCAAGACGGGTACGCTCGGCTGGGCGATGGGCGCGGCGCTCGGCGTGCAGCTGGCGCACCCGCGGCGCAAGGTCGTGGCCACGATCGGTGACGGCTCGGTGATGTACGCGCCGCAGGCGCTGTGGACGGCGGCCCACTACGAGCTGCCCGTGACCTACGTCGTCGCCAACAACGCCTCGTACGCGATCCTCAAGTCCGGGATGCTGACGTTCGGGCTGCCGGCCGCCAAGCGGGGCGTCTTCCCGGGCATGGATCTCGTCGATCCCGAGATCGACTACCTTGCGCTGGCGCGCTCGATGGGGGTCCTCGCGGTGCGCGTGGACAAGCCCTCGGCCCTGCGCGAGGTGCTGGCGCGTGCGCTCGCTCAGGGGGGCCCCGCGCTCGTGGACGTCGCGATGGACCGCGGCTTCGAGGCGATGCGATGACGGCGCCGACGGGCGGCGAGTGGGTGGTCCGCGCGCTACAGCGTGAGGGTGTCCGCCACGTCTTCGGCATTCCCGGCATCCACAACCTGGCGATCTACGACGCGCTGCTGCGCCAGTCGGCCATCACCCACGTGCTCGCGCGGCACGAGCAGGGCGCCGCCTTCATGGCCGATGGCTACGCGCGCGCCTCGGGGACGCCCGGCGTCGTCGTCGTGACCAGCGGGCCGGCGGCCACCAACACGCTCACGCCGCTCGCCGAATCCTACTCCGGCTCCGTACCCGTGTTCGTGATCATGTCCGACATCGCCTCGGCCCTGGTCGGCCGCGACCTCGGCGCGCTGCACGAGGTACCGAACCAGATCGACTGCTTCCGCCCCGTCACGCGCTGGGCCGAGGCGCTGACCGAGACGGCCGCGATCCCGACGAGCCTCGCCGCCGCCTTCGAGCTGACGCGCACCGGCCGGCCGGGTCCCGTGGCGCTCTCGATCCCGAACGACTTGCTGTTCGCGCGCGCCGAGGCCACCGCGCCATCGGCGTCGACGGCCCGGCGCCCGCCGTGTCACGTCGCCGACGTCGAGACGGCGGCGAGGCGGCTCCGCGGCGCCACGCGCCCCCTCGTGATCACGGGCGGCGGCGTCATCGCCGCGGGCGCCGCAGGCGAGCTGGTGGCGCTGGCGAGACGACTCGGCGCGCCCGTGGTCAGCACGGTCAGCGGTCGCGGCGCGCTCGACGAGCGCGATCCGCTCTGGCACAGCGTGCTGCCCGATCGCCGCGCGACGGCCGGCGCGCTGGGCGCCGCCGACGTCGTGCTCGCCGTCGGCACGAAGCTCGGCCATCGCTCGCTCGAGAAGCTCGGCGTGACGCTCGGGGCGGGGCAGACCCTGATCCACCTCGACCTCGATCCGGCCGTCATCGGCCGCGCCTTCAAGGCCGAGATCGCGGTGGTGGGCGACGCCCGCGATGGCCTGGCCCGCCTCGTCCAGGCGCTCGGCTCCGGTCCGGCGGCGACGGGATGGGACCGGCCGTGGCTCGCGGGGTTGCGGAAGGACGCCGGACCGCGCTTCACGGCCGACGTGGCCGGCGCGCTCGCGACGCTGCGCCGCGCGCTGCCCGACGACGCGATCGTCGTCAACGATCAGACGGGCCTGACGTACTGGATGGAGCACCGCTTCCCCGTGTACGCGCCGCGCACGTTCCTCTATCCCACGGGCTCGGCGGTGCTCGGCTACGCGGTGCCCGCAGCCATCGGGGCCAAGCTCGCGCGCCCCGAGCGCGCGGTCGTCGCCGTCGCGGGCGACGGCGGCTTCATGTTCTCGGTGGCCGAGCTGGCGACGGCGGTGAAGTACCGGCTGCCGATCGTCTTCCTCGTCGTCAACGACGACCGCTACGGGGCGATCAAGTATCTCCAGCAGCGGATGTACGAGGGGCGCTGGGGCGAGGCCGACCTGAGCAATCCCGACTTCCCGGCGCTGGCGCGCGCCTTCGGCGCGCGGGGCGAGCGCCTGGCAGGGGCCGACGCGCTGCCGGCGGCGATCGACCGCGCCCTCGCCGCCGACGGGCCGACCCTGCTCGAGCTGAGGATGACGATCGAGCCGCCCTGGGAGTAGAATCTTTCCCAATGAAGAGCGTGATTTCGGCGGTTGCGGTGGCGCTCGCCCTCGTCCTCGCCGCTCGCGCCGTCGTGTCCGCCGCCGTCGTCGATTATCCGCTCGTCGGGGCCGCCGGGGTCTACACGCTCGTGAACCTGCACCCGGACGAGCAGCGGCACCGGCTGTACTCGGTGAACTACCAGCAGTCGGGGCTGATCCCGCTGTGCTCGAAGGTCAAGATCGAGTCGGTCGAAACGCGGAAGATGACCTTCCGCCTCCTCGACGGCGGCCGCGAGTACGAATACATCTTCCACAACTCGCTGCGCGATCCGATCGCCAAGCATCTCGACAAGATGTTCGGCAAGAAGTGTGACGCGGCGAGCGTCGAGAAGATGAGCGAGGTCGATCGCAAGGGCATCCGCGCGGGCACGGTCATGCCGGGGATGACGAAGCGGGGGGTGACGCTGGCCATCGGCTATCCACCCGAGCACGCCACGCCGTCGCTCGACTCCGACGTGTGGACGTACTGGAAGAACCGCTTCGGCAAGATGAAGGTCAACTTCGCGAACGGCAAGGTTTCCGAGGTCAGCGACTAGCCGCGCATGACGTCCACGTCCGACGTCGCGAGCGCGCCAGCGTCTCCCGGCGCCGTCGCGCGCCCGGGCCGGTCGCCGCGCAGCGTGGCCTACGGCTGGCGTGTGCTGAGGACCGGGGTCATGTTCCTCGCGTTCGGCATCGGCGCCATCGTGGCGGCCGCGATCGTATGGCCGTTGCAGCGGCTGCCGCTCAGGACGGACGCTCGGCGCGAGGTTTGGGCGCAGCGGGTCGTGCACGGAGCGTTCCGCCTCTTCGCCTGGTGGGCGGTGACCCTCGGTCTCATCCGCGTGTCGTGGACCGGCGCGGAGCGCCTGCGGGGGCGCGGGCCGCGGCTCATCGTCGCGAATCACCCGACCTTGATCGACGTCGTGCTGCTGCTGACGCGGCTGCCCCAGGCCGATTGCATCGTGAAGACGGCGGCGCGGCGTAACCCGTTCATGCGCAGCATCGTGACGGGCGCCGGCTACCTCGCCAACGACCACGGCGATGCGCTCGTCGACGCCTGCGCCGACCGGATCGGCCGCGGACGGTCGGTCGTGCTCTTTCCCGAAGGGACCCGATCGCCGCGGGGTGGCCTGCGGTCATTCCAGCGCGGCGCCGCGCACATCGCGCTGAAGAGCGGGTGCCCGATCGTACCGGTCGTCATCACGTGCCGGCCGCCCATCCTGCTCAAGGGCCAGCCGTGGCACGACGTGCCGGATCGAACCCCGCGCTTCGTGCTGCGCGTCGAGGAGCCGATCGACCCCGCACGGTATCTGGACGCGGAGACGACACTGCCGGTGGCCGCCCGACGGCTCACCGCGGATTTGCACATGCTCTACGAACGACGGCTCAGCGCCGATGAGGGCAAGACATGAGTCACCCCGAGGTGTCCAAGGACGAGATCTTCAAGCGGTTGCGCGACCTGCTCGTCGGGGGTTTCGAGCTGCGGGACGAGCAGATCGTTCCCACCGCCCGCCTGATCGACGACCTGGAGCTCGACAGCCTCGATCTCGTCGATTTCGCGGTCCGTCTCGAGCAACAGGTGGATCTCGAGATCGCCGAAGACGAGCTGAAGGGGATCAAGACGGTGCAGGACATCGTGGACCTGGCCTACCAGAAGCTCAACGCCGGGCGGCCCTGATCGCGTGCGCGTGGTGGTCGCCGTCGTGGGGCTCGGCTATCCGCTGCTCGTCTACGCGGGGCTCCTGTTCTTCGAGCCTCGTGTGCTCGTGGTGGTCACCGGCGGCCTCCTGCTGGCGCGTGCCGCGTCGGGCTGGCGGAGCTGGTATCGGCGGGACGTCCTGCGCGTGATGATGCCGGTGTCGCTCGTGGCGAGCGTGCTCGTCGTGGCCGCGGTCTTCAACGACGGCCGAGCCTTTCTCTTCGTCCCCGCGCTCGTCAACGGCGCGCTGCTGATCGGGTTCGGCCGGACGCTGCGCCGAGGGCCGAGCATGATCGAGACGTATGCCCGGCTCCGGCACCCCGAGATGCCCGCGAGCCGTGGCCCATACCTGCGCGCCGTCACGGGGGTGTGGTGCGTCGTCTTCGCCGTCAACATGACGATCTCGGGACTGCTCGCCCTGTACGGAACGCTCGAGGCGTGGACCGTGTACAACGGCATCCTCTCGTACGTCCTGATCGGCGTCCTGCTCGCGGCCGAGCGCGTCTACCGTTACTGGCGGTTCCGCGGCTATCACGGCGACCTCCTCGACCCGTTGTTCCGGCGGGTGTTTCCTCCGCCCGCAGCCGGAGGCCGGCGCTGACTCATCCGGTGCCGGGCCCGCGCGAACACGCCGCGACCGGGCCCGACGTCCTCGAGGCCTCCCGAAGCGAGCGTCGCTGTGAGCGGGTCTTGAAGGTGCCCGAGGATCTCGAGTGTCTGTCCGGGCATTTCCCCGGCTTCCCGGTGGTGCCGGGCGTCGCGCAGATCGGCTGGGTTCTGGACGCCGCGCGCGAGCTGCTCGGAGGGCCCGCCACGCTCACGGGGATCGAGGCGCTGAAGTTCAAGCGCTTGCTACGCCCCGCCGACGTCTTTCACCTCCGGGTCGAGCTCTCGCCGGACCGCACCGCGGTGGCGTTTCGGCTCTGGGACGACGCGAGCGTCTTTTCGTCGGGCCGTTTGCGCTTCGCGCCGAACGGCGAGGCCGCGCGCCGGGTTCATCCGTGTCTGCTCGTTCCGATCTTCGATCACGGGGAGACGATCGAGGGCGTCCTGGAAGGGCTCGCGCCGCTCGGTCTGCCCTGTCTCGTCGTCAACGACGGGAGCGGGCCCGAGACGACCGAGGTGTTGTCCCGCCTCGCGGCGCGGTTTCCCTGGATCGAGCTCGCGCACCTCGCCGTCAACCGCGGCCGGGGCGCCGCGCTCCGGCACGGTTACCGGGCGGCCCAGCGCCGCGGCTTCTCACACGTCGTGCAGCTGGACGCCGACGGCCAGCACGACCCGACGGAAGTCGGCCAGCTCCTGGCGGCGGCGGAGCGCGATCCCGGCGCCCTCGTCCTGGGCGAGCCGCGCTTCGACGAGACCGCGCCGAAGAGCCGCCTGTACGGGCGCCGGTTCTCCCAGATGATCGTCTGGGGCTACACCGGCTCGTTCGCGGTTCACGACCCGCTCTGCGGCTTTCGCTGCTTCCCCCTGGCGCCCACAATCGCGCTGCTCGATCGCTACCGGTTCGGCGACCGCATGGATTTCGATCCTGAGATCGTCGTCCGCCTCGCCTGGGAGGGGGTGCCGATCGTCAATGTGCCGGTGCGAGTCAGGTATTTCCCGCAGGGGCGCTCGCATTTTCGTCTCGTTCGAGACAACGTGCTGATCGCGGCGACCTACGGCCGCTTGCTCCTGGCGCGGGTCGGACGCGCACAAGTCCTCGGCGGCGGCGCGGGACGCCGCGCATGAAGGCGGGGACCGGGTGGCTCTCGGTCGCCGAGCGGGGCTCGCTCCTCGGGATGTACTTCATCGTCGGGTGCTACCGCATCTTCGGCCGTCGGATCTGCTCGTACCTGATCGTGCCCGTCGTCGGCTACTTCTTCCTCACCGGCCGGCGGGCCCGGCGAGCGTCGCGCCAGTACCTCGAGCGGCTGCACCGCTGGTCGGCGCGTCAGGGCAGCGGCGGCGCCTCGCGCGCGCCGGGGCTGCTCGACTCGTTCCGGCATTTTCACCAATTCGCGCTGACCATCATCGACCGCCTGTCGTTCTTCCTCGGCGACACGGACCAGTTCGCGACCATCGTGCACGGCCGGGAGCACCTGGAGCGGCTCGCGCAGGCCGGGCGCGGAACCCTCGTGCTCAGCGCCCACCTCGGCAGCTTCGATGCGCTGCGCCTGGTGGCCGACGCGGGCGGCGTGCCGCTGAACGTCGCGATGTTCCTGAACAACGCGCGCATGATCAACGCGGTCTTCACGCGGCTCAACCCGGCGCGGCCCCTGCGCATCATCGATCTCGCCCGCGGCACGCCCCGCAGCGTGTTCGACATTCGCGCGTGCATCCAGCGCGGCGAGTTCGTGGGCATGCTGGGCGATCGCGTGGGCATGGGCGACGACACCCGGATCTCCTGGGTGCCCTTCCTGGGGGAGCGCGCCGCGATCCCGCACGGACCGTTCCTGCTCGCGAGCGCGCTGAAGTGCCCGGTGTTGCTGATGATCGGCTTGCGGCGGGACCCCGCCACCTACGAGGTCTTCGTCGAGGTCCTGGCGGAGCAGGTCGAGCTTCCGGCGGAGGACCGCACGGCCGCGCTCGACGCGCTCGCGCGGCGGTACGTCGCCCGGCTCGAGCACTACTGTCTGCGGGCGCCCTATCAATGGTTCAATTTCTACGAGTTCTGGGGCGATCTCTCCCCGGAGCGCGACATGACCGGGCCGAGCTATCCCGGCATCGAGGAGGTCCTGCCGCAGACGGGGCGCATGGTCCTCTTGACGCGGATCGTGGGACACTCCGAGGAGCGGACGACCTGTGCCGTGGAGATCTCCACCACCTCGCCCTTCTATGACGGGCAGGGCGGCGTTCCCGCCTGGGTCGCCCTCGAGTACATGGCCCAGTGCGTCGCCGCGCACGGCGGGCTGCGGGCGCGCGCCGCGGGCGATCCCGTGACGATCGGCTTCTTGCTCGGCTCGCGATCCGTCGCGCTCCACACCGCGGGATTCCGGCCGGGCCAGGAGCTCGAGGTCGAGGCCGCTCATCTCTGGGGCGAGCACGACTTCTTTTCGTTCACCTGCACGGTCCGTGACGCGCGGACGCGAGTCACCCTGGCCGAGGCCACGCTCGCCGTCGCGCGCGCGGCCGGCGTCGAAGCTGTCCTACCGAAGGTTGGCGTGACCGGTCGCGGCAGGGCGGAGGCGCCGTGAGACGGCGCGTCGTCGTGACGGGCATGGCCGGGCTGTGCCCGCTGGGAAGCGATTGGACCGCGGTGCGGACGGGCCTGCGCGCGGGCCGGTCCGGCGTCCGCGTCATGCGGGAATGGGACGCGTACGAGGGGCTCGACACGCGGCTGGGCGCGCCCGTGCTGGAATTCACCGTCCCGAGCCACTACACGCGCAAGAAGGTGCGCAGCATGGGCCGCGTCGCGCTGCTGGCGACGCGCGCCACCGAGCTCGCGCTGGCCGACGCCGGGCTCGCCGCCAGCTCGATCCTCACCGATGGCTCCACCGGCATCGCCTATGGCTCCACGAGCGGCAGCCCGCCCGCCATGGAGATCTACGCCGAGGCGTTCTACACCAAGCACAGCGTCAAGGGCATCGCGGGCACCGACTATCTGCAGTTCATGAGCCACACGTGCGCCGCCAACCTCGCCCAGTTCTTCGGCATCACGGGCCGGATCGTGCCCACCTGCAGCGCCTGCACGGCCGGGAGCCAGGGCATCGGCTACGGCTACGAGGCCATCGTGGGCGGCCGGCAGACCGTGATGGTCGCCGGCGGCGCCGAGGAGCTCCACGCCGTCAACGCCGCCGTCTTCGACATCATGTTCGCCACGTCGAAGCGCAATCATGAGCCGCATCGCACGCCCCGTCCGTTCGACCGCCAGCGTGACGGCCTCGTCGTCGGCGAGGGGGCCGGCACCCTCGTGCTGGAGGAGCTGGAGCACGCGCGCGCGCGCGGCGCGCGCATCTACGCGGAGGTCGCGGGATTCGGCACGAACGGCGACGGCACGCATATCACCAATCCCGACGTCCGCGGAATGCAGAAGGTGATGGAGCTCGCGCTGAAGGACGCCGGCCTCACCGCGGGCGCGATCGGCTACGTCAACGCGCACGGCACGGCCACGGAGTCCGGCGACATCGCCGAGAGCCTCGCGACGCATCGGGTCTTCGGCGACCGCACTCCGATCAGCTCGCTGAAGAGCTACCTCGGACACACGCTCGGCGCCTCCGGCGCCCTGGAAGCGTGGGTCTCGATCTTGATGATGCGGGAAGACTGGTTCGCGCCGACCCTGAATCTCGAGGACCCGGATCCACGCTGTGCGCCGCTCGACTACGTGCGCGGCGAGCCGCGGGGGCTCCGGACCGAGCACGTGATGAGCAACAACTTCGCCTTCGGCGGGGTCAACACCTCGCTGATCTTCCGGCGCTGGCCCGAGGGGTCCTAGTCAGGAGCCTGTCGGAGTATCGAGGGGTGCCACGGCTTGGCCGGGGCGCGCCGAGCGTGTGGCCGGGGGAGTCCGAGGGGGGCGTAGCCCCCTTCGCTTGAAAAACCTGGGGGGCCATCTCGGGGCCCCCCATGTCCTAGCGACCGTCGGCGGCTTTCAGCATCGGCCGGTTCGCGCGGCTCTCCCACTTTGGCAGGTCGTGCGCCTTCTTCCTCTGGATGCTGGTCCACTGCTTGCGCGCCCACCCCTCGGACTTCTCCGTGTTCTCGACCCATGCGCACGACGCGTAGCAGTACTGGATGGCGGGACGCGCGTCGCCCGGCGTCACCGGCCGGAGCACGAACGGCTCCTCGACGTCGGGCCCGTCGAGGACGGCGACGTCGTAGGTCTTGCCTGCCTCCAGCTCCGCGTCGAGGAAGCTGGCGTGGCGCCCGATCACCATGAACCGTGTCCGGCCCGGCGCCGTGAGGTGCACGAGGCGGGTATCGGTGACGAGTAGTCCGATGAAGCGATCCGGTGATCCCCTCAGCTCGAACAGCGACGTGGTGCCTCCCGTGCGCGCCGCGTGCATGAAGACGATCGCGGCCTGGTCGGCGGGGGGCTTGATGCCAACGCGCTCGGCGGGCACCTGGCGCATACCGCGCAGCGGAACACAGCCGCCGACGGCGAGCCCTACGACGACAAGCACGGCACAGCCGACTCGAGCCCGCGTCGTCATGGCTTCCTCCCGTGCGCCTCAGGCACGGCGCACCTGCTTGAGCACGCCCAGGACTTCCTCGTGGACGATGCCGTTGGTCGCGAGCAGCGTCGGCGCGTCGACGTCCAGCGGACCGCCGTCGACGGCGGTGACGAGGCCGCCCGCCTCCTCGACGAGCACGCTGCCCGCCGCCACGTCCCACGAGCCCAGCCGCAGCTCCCAGAAGCCGTCGAAGCGGCCGCACGCGACGTAGGCGAGATCGA
>Ga0137403_10004142_pt1 | contig 17150 bp, 7 predicted proteins | sample CZOMad2_1_16fung_FD_122057 | JGI IMG/M metagenome (GOLD analysis project Ga0137403, IMG submission 122057) | Vadose zone soil fungal communities from Angelo Coast Range Reserve, California, USA - CZOMad2_1_16fungal (Hybrid Assembly) | ecosystem: Environmental > Terrestrial > Soil > Vadose zone...
GAGGCTCTTATCCCGACACTCCAAGAGCCAGGCTGCGAAGCCTTATACGAGACCGGACGAAAGGATGATCCACACAAGCTGGTGTTCTTCGAGGTCTTCTCCTCTGCAGCAGCACATGAGCTCCACCTCGAACAGGACTATACAAAGCGGATGTTCGCATCGCTGGAGGGCAAGACGTCCGGAGCGCCAACATTGACCGCATTGAGCGCACTCTAACGAAAATAGTTAGTGATCAACCAACCAGGAGACACCGGCGCATGCAGCTTGAACAAGGAGCAAGACCGATGACCACCACCAACCGTTTGACGATCTCAAAGGTCACGCCGGCCTACTGGCGCGTGATCATCGAGAATCCCCCGATCAACCTATACGACCCCGAGATGTTCGCCGAACTCAACGTTCTCATGGACAGAATCGAAGCGGATAGGGAGTTGAAAGTCGTCGTCTTCGAGAGCGCGAACCCGGACTACTTCGTCGCGCATTACGACTTGGAGCGCGGTGCGGTGATCCCCGAACAGCCGGGAGCCGCCGAGTTCAGCGCATGGCCGAAGTTCGTCACCCGATTGGCGCAGTCGCGCGTGGTCAGCGTCGCCAAGCTGCGCGGCCGAGCGCGGGGCCACGGCTCCGAGCTGGCGCTCGCCTGCGACATACGCTTCGCCTCGAAGGAGAAGGCCGTGCTCGCCCAGACCGAGGTCGGCGGGGCAGTCGTCCCCGGCGGCGGCGCGACTGAATGGCTGTGCGCGCTGGCGGGCCGTTCGCGTGCCCTGGAGATCATTTGCGGCGCGAACGATTTCGACGCCGATACCGCGGAAAAGTACGGATGGGTGAACCGCTCGATCCCCGACGCTGACCTCGACGCCTTCGTCGATGATTTCGCCCGCCGCGTTGCCAGCTTCGAGAAGCGGGCTCTCGAACTCGCCAAGAAGCTCGTCAACGCACGCGCCGGCGTGCCGTCGGAAGCGGACCGCTGGGGCTCCAATCAGTCGTTCATCGGCACGACCTCCTGGCCTGAGACAAAGGCCGTTGTCGCCAAGCTGATGGACAAGGGCCTTCAGAAGGAAGGCGATTTCGAGCTCCGGCTCGGCCATTACGTCGGCCACGTCGCCCGCTGACGCGGCGACCGCATTTGGAGACAACTCATGACCACGACGACCTACGCCGCAGACCGAACGGCCCTGCTGATCATTGTCCCCTATAACGATTTCATGAGCGAAGGCGGCAGCTCTACGAGGCTATCAAGGAAACAGCCGAAGCGGTCGGCTTCTACGACAACATGCGCAAGCTGGTTCCTGCGATCCGAGCGGCGCGTATACAAGTCGTCATCGTGCCGCATCACCGCTGGCGAGAAGCGACTACGGTGGGTGGAAGCACGTGAACCCAACCCAAGTTGTGTCGAATCAGGCCCAGGCGTTCGCCGCCGGAACTTGGGACGGAGAGTTCCATCCGGAATTCGGCCCCCGCGATGGCGACGTCGTCGTGCTCGAGCACTGGGCGCAAAGCGGCTTCGCCAATACCGATCTCGACGCCCAACTCACGCAGCGGGGGATCGAGAAGATCTACTTGTTGGCCGAATTGACAGTTTGGCCGGGATTTGTGGAAGAGGTGAAAGCCATCCTCAAGGAGGCTCTCATCCCGACACTGCGAGAACCCTGTCCTTGGCCAAAACGCGATCCCGGCAGTCGAACCCGCGAAAATACCCGATCGGTGGTGCCGATCATGGCTGCAATCGACGTACGCCGCCGACCATCATGTGGCGTGTGCCACGGACTTGAACATGAGCGCATGTCGAGCGCGCAGCCGGCAGCAAGACCGTCGCGCAAGCGCCGATTGCGCTCTGCTCTCTTCGCCAGCGAGCGAGAGTTCGTCGCCAGCGACTACGCTGCGCGGCGGATGTAGCGGTGGTGGAGTCTGCCGACCTGGGGCAGGGCAACGACGCGTCCCTGCGCGGGTAGCTCGACGGCGCGCGGCTCGGGAGCATCCTTCTCGAGCGCGAGATGCGTGCGCGAGCCGTGGTAGTAGCGGAGGTAGCTGCGCAAACGACGACGGAGGTGTCCCTCATTCAACACGATCACATGGTCGAAGAGCTCGCGGCGGATGGTGCCGATCACGCGTTCGACGAAGGGATTCTGCCAGGGCGAACGGGGCGCCGTGAGAACCTCGGCGATGAGCATGCCCTTCACCCGTCGCCGAAACTCGCCGCCGTAGATGCCGTCGCGATCGCGGAGGAGATAACGCGGCGCCGAGTCATCGGGGAACGCCTCGACGACTTGCTGCGCGGTCCAGGCGGCGGTGGGGGAATCGGTCACGTTGAAGTGCACGACCTGGCGGCGATGATGCAGCCGGACCACGAACACGTAGAGCACGCGAAAGGTAGCGGTCGGCACGACGAAGAAGTCGATGGAGACGAGGTCGGCGAGGTGGTTTTGGAGGAACGTGCGCCAAGTCTGCGATGGCGGTTTCGGGCGATGCGGCATGATCCGGGCGACGCTTCGCTGCGAGACGTCGAGTCCGAGCTTGAGCAATTCGCCGTGGATGCGTGGCGCGCCCCAGAGGGGATTCGCGAGCGCCATGGCGCGCACGAGATCCGCAATCTCCGAGCCAACCAGCGGTCGACCTGGTCGCCCGCGGTGGGACTTCCAGGTCCAGAAGGCCGTCCTGGCTACAAATTCCATCCGCGCGTAGACGGTGTAAGACGGACACGTGATCGACTTTCTTCGGTTCGTTTCCGGGATGGCCGCGGATCTCGTTCGCCGCCGCGTAGACCTGGTCGCGGAGAACGCGCTTCTTCGTCAGCAGCTTATCGTCGCAGAGCGGAAGCTCGCCGGTCGTGTTCGGTGGACTCCCTGGCAGCGCTTCATGATTGTCCTCACGGCGCGAGTGGCGCCAGCTTGGCGTGACGCAATCCTGCTCATCCAGCCCGCGACCATTCTTCGCTGGCATCGCGCAGGATTCCGCGCGTTCTGGCGGCGTCGCTCTCGGCGGCCCGGACGACCCCCGACCCCGCGTGCCACCCTTATCCGGGAGATGGCGGCGCACAACCCACGCTGGGGCGCCGAGCGCATCCGTGGTGAGCTGCTCAAACTAGGCATCCGCGTTTGCAAGCGAACGATTCAGCGGTACATGCGGCGCTCTCTATCCGGAGGCGACGGCCAAAGCTGGTCGACGTTCCTGCGAAACCACGTGACGTGGGCGTGCGACTTCGTACAGACGTTCGACATGCGGTTCCGCGAGGTGTTCGTACTCTTCTTCCTGGACCTGCGTCGCCGAACGATCCTCCATGCCGCGGTGACGTATGCGCCGACCGACGAGTGGTGCGCGCAGCAGGCCAGAAACAGCACCATGGACGACGCGCCACAGGTTGTCATCTGCGACCACGACACGAAGCTCGGCGCTCGCTTCGCTGGCGTATTCAGGTCGTCTGGGGTGCGCGTCGTGCGCACGGCGATACGCGCGCCGGACATGAATGCCTTCGCTGAACGCTTCGCCGGTACGCTCCGGCGAGAGCTGCTCGACCACGTCCTCATCCTCAGTGAGAACCACCTCCGGCGCGTCATCACCGAGTACGTCCGCTTTTACAACGAAGCGCGTCCGCACCAAGCCCTCGGTCACCAGCAGCCGATTCCACGACCTCTCGCGACAGAGGGGTGCGTCCACGCAGTCCCCGTACTCGGTGGCCTCCATCACGACTACCGGCGTGTTGCTTGACGAGATTTGCGCCAGATGCTTCTCGTGCGGACGGGATTTGTAGCCAGCACGGGCGTTACCTTGCGTACTGACTTTCTTCGCAGCATGTATGGGCAGCTCGCGCGCGTCGGCGCCGTCCCTCGCGATCGCCCCTCGCATGACCGGGAATTGGAGGAGGTGATCGTCCAATGCCTTGGGCGGGAACATCAACAGGCACCTTTGTTCATGGTAGTCGATGCAGTCGACGAGGCGGGCTTCGACACCCACCTCCTCTGGCCGGAAGCGGGCCCGGGGGTCCACGTCGTCCTTTCCGCCAGGCCTGTTGCTGGCACCGATCTCAAGGATCTTCTTCCACCCAGCGCACGGAGCAACGTCCTTCGCCTCGGGCCGCTCACGTCTGTCGACCTGCAAGCCGCCTTGAAAGCGACCGGCATTGCGGCCGACGACGCCACCACGAGGGCCCTCGAGGAGGTGACCGCAGGCGATCCCTACTTTGTCCGCGTCGTTCTCGACGATCTGGGTCGCGACCCGTCGGTTGCATCAGCCGTGCTCATTCGCCTCGCCGGCGACGCGGCTCGTGGAGACGAGTGGTCCGCCTTCCCAGGTCTCGAGTGCTATCTCGATCGCTGGTGGGATGAGCTCTACGGCCGACACGAAGACGTCGCACTTTCGGAGTTGCTCTCGTATCTCGCCGTTGCCGAGGGACCCTTGACGCGCTCCGAGTTGATCGGCATCGATGCTCAAGACTCGATCGGCGGCCGGAACATCGACGCGCTCGTACACAAGGTCGCTCGGTTCGTCGTTGGCGACGCACGGTCTGGCTATGCCTTCGCACACGAGCGCTTTAAAGGTCACGTTGCGATCAAGCTAGCCGATGAAATGGCGTCGGCCTCGGAGCGAATCGATCGATTTTGCGATGGTTGGCGCGAGAGGCCGGATACTGACAACGGGTATGCGTTCCAATACGGCCTCCTCCACCGGCACCGCAGGGCACTCGAGGCCGGCAACCCAGCCGCATACCTCGATGCCTTGACCCATGATTTCCTCGCGCGCAAGGCAGACATGCTCGGAAGGCATGCGCCCAGCCTCGAGGACCTGGAACGCGGATTCGCGAGGCAATCAAGTTCATGCGGAAGGCAGTTGACCTGCCCGCAGTAACCCTGGCTGAACTGCTCGACACGTCGCGGGAGACCGTCTCTCGATGGGAGCGCGGCGTTTCGCACATCGACCGGGCCGCTTTCGCCATCCTGGCGGGCATCGTCATGGAGAAGGCCGATCATCGGTCGGATACTCTCGAGCGACTCCGCGCTTTGCGAAGTCCCGTTCGCCTGGCGCCGATGGTTCAGATCGACGCCTGACCTGGTCGACGTCTTCATCCACTACGCCGGGAAGAAGCCGCACATCGTCGATGCGAACACGGGCGAACTGATCGACGTGCCTGACGCGGGCGCCGCGATCGGCGCCTTTTTAGAACCGCCTGACGCTACGAGGTCCGCGATGCCACCCGCTCCGGGGGCAGGGTCACTCGTGCGGCGTGCTCGATCGGTCGCACTGCTCCTTCGCGGTCGCGCAGCTGCGACAGACGACGCGGCAGGATTCGACTGCGCTCTCCGCACGCATCGCGGGCCAGCCGCCCATCGCGGGGATGAGTTCGGAACCGGAGTGAAGGGCGTCCGCGAAAGGCGTGTTTCCCCGCGGCGACGGGCCGGCCTCGTGACCCACCGAGCTGGCGAATCCCAACGCCCCCAGCGCCGCCAGCGGCTCGGCCACGTCTCGTGTCCGGGCGCTCTGTGCGACGGCCGCGCAGTCCGAGCAATCCAGGCCAAGGCAATCCCACTCTGCCATGCGGCGGCACATCTCAGGGTCGTGCTGCTGTCCGGCAGCGAGCGAGAAGCGCGGCTCCGGCGGAGGCGGCGGCGGAGGCCGCGTCGCCAGGCAGCCCGTCGCGAGCAGCAGGAGCGGCAAGCACGGACGCATCCTGGACTCGGACATCCCGCGAGGAGCGGGTGGCCACGCCGGGGCTGGACTGCAGGATCGACCCCGTTCAGTTCGTGGCCAGCCGCCTGGCCTGGGTGGCTCATTGTTGGGCTGTTGTTCATGAATCGGACAATGCGTTAAAGACGGAATGCCACCGCCTCGCCTGCGCGACGCGCCTGCGGGACGGACAACCAGTCGCAGCAGCTAGGAGGGGGGCCCGGGCCATGCCAGGATCGAATCGCGCGCCGAGCGCAGCCACGCTGCCGTTGTGCCTTCTTGTCGCAATCGCATGCGGCGGATCCGCCGATGATCGCCCCGGTCTACGAACCGCTCGCGGCAACGCCGACCTGGTCTCCGCGTGTCCCGGCGGACCGGCGGCGCCGATGCAGCTCAGGTACCAAGGCGCCCTCCAGGGCGAGTACGGCAGCCCGATGCAGGTTGCCGCGCTTCTGACGGACGGGTCCGGTGCGCCGATCGCGGGAGCCGCCATCCAGTTCGCGATTCTCGGGCAGGTGCTCGTCGTCGCGACGGACGCCGACGGGCAAGCGCGCGGCGAGCTCGTTCCGGGCACCACGGCCAGCTCCGCAGTCCTGACCGCCACTTTCGCCGGTGACGCCACGCATGACGCCGTCGAGACGACCACGACGGTGTCTGTAGCTCGTGCCGACAGCGTGGTGCGCTATGTCGGGCCGCTGTTCTTCGACACATCGTCCGCGACGACGGTCAACGCCACCTTGCGGCGGCACGACGGCACCCCCCTCGCCGGCCGCACACTGTCGTTCCAGGCCGGCGCTGCGTCCGCTACCGCGACCACCGTCGCGAGCGGGCACGCGACTGCGACGATCCCGGCTGGAGCCGCGCCTTCCACCGCGACGGTCTCGTTTGCGGGCGATGCGGTCTTCACGGCATCGAGCGACACCCTGGCGGTGATCAGCTTCCAGCGGTCCGGATTCGTGATCTGGGGCGGCAATCCCGGTGGCATCGGTCTCGGCGCGCACGTGAATTTCTGGGGCGAACAATGGGCCGCGCAGGTCATTGCTGGAGATTACGCGTCGAATCCCAGCTTCAAGGGTTACATCGCGCAACTCGCTGGACCCGGGCTGTGTGAACCCACCGCGACCTCGACGGGAACACCCAGGTTGGACGCGAGCTGCTGGACCACCAAGCCCGGCAACAGCTCGCCTCCGCTGACGCTTGCGCCGGTGATCGGTGTCGTCGTCTCCACCTCGATCGCGAAGTCCGACCCGTCGATCTACGGCAACATCGCCGGATACGCGCTGGTGCGCGTCGATCAGCCCTCGACCTACGACCCGGCGCCCGGCCACGAAGGCTGGGGCACGGTGATCGCGTTCGTGAGCGGCGGGCCAGGGATGCCAATCCTCTCTGCCTCTCAATCGCAGGCTGCTTCGCTCCTTCCGGGTCAGAGCTACCCGGTGTCGGTCGACGTGACCAACGGCGGCACCGCGACCGCCTCGAACGTGCGGTTGAACGAAGGCGCTGACCTGATTTTGCTGGGATCGATCGCGGCGGCCGGCACGGCCCACGCGACGGTTATTCGAACGGCGCCCTCGGTCCCAGCGCGCGCGACTCAAGAGACGTCCGCGGATTATGCGGCTCGCCTCGGCGCCGCTGACGGCCAGCTCGTCGGAAATTTCGGGACGCTGAGCTCGCAGGACACTTCGGCGAGTGTACAGCCCCAGGTGGACGTTTTCTCGTCGAGCCGGCTGACACTGCCGCGCCTCACGATACAGATCGACGCACCCGGTTGTGCGGGTCCGGGTGAGACCGCTACCTGGACCGTGACCCTGCGGAACGTGGGAAGTGCCTCGACGACTTCGGTGCAGGCAGTCGTGGAGTTGCCAGACGGGACGCAGAGGACGCTCGCGTTCGACTCCATGCCTCCCGGTGCGGTCGCGCAGCGAACCACGTCCTGGGTGGTTCCTGTTCCCGCTCCGCTCTCAGCGGGTGAAAGCGCAAGCGACTATCTTCGCCGACTCCACTCCGCCGACGGGTCCAGACTGCGAGCCACGGCGCGCGCAACCTGGATAGACGCGCTCGGCAGCCTCTACGGCAGCATCGACGCGCAGGCCGAAACCATCGAGCGCCTTCCGGCGCTGATCGTCGCCGCGGAGTCGCTGCCGACGCTGCTACCCGGACAAAGCGGAACGTTGCGGCTCGATGTCCTGAACCAAGGCACCGGCGACGCCTTCGCTGTCTCAGCCGGCCTGCAGGGCGAGGCGGGTTCCGCGCCGACTTCGCTCGCTCCAGGCGCCACGGCAACGCTGACGGTGCCGGTTCGCGCGCCCGCCGATGCACCCGACGGCGCTCCAGTGTCCTTCCCGTATTTCCTGAGATGGCAGGACAGCTCGAGCAATCCCTACGGGCCTCTGACCGCGGTAGCAAGCAGCACGGCCGTGCGTCCGAGCCTGAGCGCGACTCTCACGGCTCCGCCAGCCGCATTTCCGGGTGACTCCCTCACCTACACGCTCGCGGTGCACAACGGTGGCCATGCCGATGCGGCCGGCGCGACGGTCAGGCTCGTGCTCCCAGATGGCTCCATCTCCACTTCCCCCATCGGGTCCGTACCGGCCGGGGGCGACGCGACGGTGGCTTCCTCCTGGACGGTGCCGGTGCCGGCGGGGCGTGGCCAGGCGGAATCGAACGAGGCGTATCTTTCGCGTCTGCACGCCGCCGACGGCGCTTCCCTTCGGGTCAGCGCCACCCTTGTCTACGCGGACGCCAACGCAAATTCGTACTCGGCGACCGCTCCTGACGTGCAAACGGTCGAACGACTCGCGATCCTGCGGGCCACACCCTCATCCATTCCCGATAAGCTGCTGCCAGGGCAATCCTCCACGCTGACGATCTCGATCGCCAACGAGGGCTCAGCAGCCGCGTCGCAGTCGACGGTGTCGATCGCCGGGACGGCCGTGACGACAGGGGCACTGGCTCCCGGCGCAAGCACGGCCCTGGCAGGTTCGATCACGGCCCCGCCTGCGCCGGGTCGCAATCCGGGCGAAGTGGACGCTGCGTATCTTGCGCGCCTGTCGCAGGCGAACGGCACGTCGCTGTCGTTCGGCTGGAGCGCGTCGTGGCATGGCGGCAACTCCGACTTCGGCAGCCTCACGGGGGTGGCGACGAGCCGCGAGGTCCTGCCCGTGCTGTCCCTCTCGACAACGCTTCCGCCGGTTGCATCGCCGGGGAGCGCGCTGATCGCGAGCGTCGTGGTCTACAACGCCGGCGGCGCCGATGCGCGCGGCGTCTCGGCCACCCTCCGGTCGCCCGACGGCATCACGATCACGCTTCCGATCGACGACGTCGCCCGCTCCGCCCAGGCGTCCGCTTCACGCGAGTACCAGGTGCCGCTCGTTCCGGCGCGTCTCGCCGGCGAATCGAGCGCAGACTACATTGCGCGCCTCGGTCGGACGAATGGCGCGCCGCTCGGATTCCAGGCTGTCCTCAGCTGGCACGACGGTCAGGGCAACTCCTACGGGGCGCTCACGACGGATGCGAGCGCCATCGAGCTCCTGCCGGTCGTGACCGTACAGCCCCAGGCGCTGGCGGCGCCCGTTCTCCCTGCCAGCTCGACCCCGATCGACTTCACGTTGTCCAACTCCGGCGGCGCGAGCGCGACTGCATCGGTCCACGCCGCCGGTTCATCGAGCTCGGCCGCGGTCGACGCTGGATCCTCTGCCTCCGTTTCGATCACCGTCCCTGTGGCTGCGCTCGCTGCGAAGGGTGCCGCGGAGAGCGACGTTGCGTATTCGTCTCGTCTCCTCGAGGCCGAGAGCACACCCGCCGTCGTCCCGTTCACGGCGGGCTGGGTCGATTCCGGAAGCCATTCGTACGGGCCGACGGAAGGAACCGTCCAGGTCCCGCTCGCGGTCCCGGTCCTCTCCATTGCCCTGAGCGCCCCGGCGAGCACGAATTCGGGCGACACGGTGTCGTACACGGCGCTCGTCCACGATGCGGGCCACGCCGCGGGCCAGAACGCCGTGGTCGTGTTTTCAATGCCGGATGGGACCACCGTCTCCAGGACGATTCCGGCCGTCGGGTCGGGAGCGGATGCAACGGCTTCCGCCTCCTACGTCATCCCGACGTCCCAGCCGTCGGGAGTCGTCACCGCGCACGCGACCGTCAGCTGGCAGGACGCCAACGGAAATCCCTACGGCACCCTGTCCGCGAGCACGACCACCCAGGTGAACGGCGTCGCGCCCCTCGTGCATACCGCGGTCACGCCGGCGTCGCTCCCGACCGTTTCCCCCGGCGACACGCTGCCCTTTACGCTCACCCAGTCGAACGATGGCACGGATACCGCGCTCCACGTCCGCGTGGGCGTCGCCAACGACATGGTGAGCGGGTCGTCGCCACCCGCGCTGGTTCCCAATTGGTTCGCGTCGGGCATCCTGCCGTACGACCTCGCGGCGGGCACCGCCGCGACCCGACAGACTTCGTTCGCTCTGGCTCCCCTCGCGCCGCGAGGCGCGCAGGAGACGGCGAGCGCCTACGTGAACCGCTTGTTCGCCGCGCAGCAGGGCACCGCGAGGTTCGGGTTCTTCACGGCCTGGGACGATGCATTGGGTCGCTCGTACGGTCCGGTGAGCACACAGATCACGGCGCCCGTCCGGTTGCCCATTTTCTCGCCCGGCGCGCCGGGAATCTCGGTGCAGGCGGGGATTCCCGTGACCGTCGACATGGCTTTCCTCACCAATCAAGGCGGCGCGCTGGCGGCATCCGCGACGGTCTCGGCGAATACGCATGATGGCTCCTTCCCGACCGTGACCACCGGGCCCATTCCGGCCGGGACGACCGTTCGCGCGACGAAGCTCTGGACCCCGGCCGCACCGTCTCCACGGACAGCAGCGGAGACCTCGGATCAGTACGTCGCGCGCCTCAACCAATACGGTGGTCTCCATCAAGAGCCCGCCCAGGCCACCTGGACGACCAGCGGCGGCGCGGTCTTCGGTCCCGTCGACTACATCTGGTACGTCAGTATGAGCGTTCCGATCATCTCGTTGAACAACCCGCTCCCGCCGCGCTTTCCGGGCGAGCAAGTCGTTCTCAGCTTCTACACCCCGCTGCCGGTGACGAACCTGGTCCCGAAGCTGACGCTTCCGGATGGTCGGGTGCTCACGGGAACACTGGGGAGTATCTCGGGCTCGCAGCAGAACTTCGGTTTCCCGAACATCGGGGCGATTCCCGACCCCAAAGGAGCGACGGAGACCGACGTCGACTACGTCGCGCGCCTCCAGCAATTCCAACAGGTGGTCAGAAGCTATCCATGGTCGGCAACTTGGACGGATGTCGCAAACAACCCCTACGGTGCCATCGACGGCGTCCTCAGCGGCAAGGTGCTCATCCCCATCGTCGTTCCTTCGATCACCTGTCCCCAGCAGGCGAATGCCGGGCAGACCGTGGCCTGCACCGTCCGGATGCAAAACGTCGGCACGGACACCGCCTTCGTCGAGGTGACGGCCCTCTATCCGGACGGCACGGAGCAGTTCATCCGGGCGGACCCGACGTTTGGACTCGTTGTCGTGTCCCCCGGCAGCACCGGTTCCCTCTCGTACACGTACACGATTCCTTCGGATCAACCCAGCAGCTGGATGGACCTCGGAGCACGGGTGCGCTGGCAGGGAGCGGGTGCTCAGCAGTTCTGGTACGGCCCGTCGACGGCGACGACGCGAATGCACGTCGGTGCGAACCTTCCGCCCTTCGCCGATGCCGGCCGTTCGCAGACCGTCCAAGTCGCGGCCGGCGCCGATCTCCACGGCACCGTCAGCGATGACGGTCTCCTGTTCACCCATCCGTTGACCTCCACCTGGACGCAGGTGAGCGGGCCGGGGTGGGTCAAGTTCCTGGATCGCTCGAATCCGATCACCCACGCGGACTTCACCGAACCGGGCGACTACTTCCTGCAGCTCGCCGCAGACGACGGGCAGTACGTTACCAACAGCCGCGTCACGATCCTGGTGCGAACCAGCGATCCGGATCAGAACCACGCCCCGACGGTCAGCGCCGGCCCTCCGCAGACCGTTTCGTTGACCGCGGTAGCCCCGACGCCCATCGAGCCAAAGCTGGTCGGAACGTACCCGGGCGCGAACACGCTCGCCGCACACGAGGCGGTGGGCGGACTTCTCGTCTCCGTCAACACGCCGTTCGGCGAGCCGTACAACCTAGCGCTGCTCCAGCCGGACGGAACCATGACGCAGTTCTCCTCGCTGCACGGTGTGACCGGCGAGCTCCCGATCGCGGTGGCGGAATCGGATCAGGGGGGCATGTTCAGCATCGGCGGCTTCGCCGCGGGAACGGTGTTCACCACCAACGAGAGCCCTGGCGCCATCGTCCGGATTTCGCCCGACGGCAGCCAGATGGACAATCCTTGGCTCAGGCTTCCCGGCGAAACCTCATTCCTGGCCGGGGGTGGCTTGCTGGTCGACCGGACCGGGGTCTTCGGGGGCGATCTGGTCGCGCTGACCCAGTCCGGAAGCTTGTGGCGGATCAACTCCGCGGGAGTCGCGAACCGGGTCTTCGCCCTGAACCTCGGGCCTGCGTTCGGTAGCGCTCCCGTCGAAGACATGGAGATCTTCCCCAACGATCCAGCGCACTACGGACCGTTCGCGGGCAAGCTGATCATCACGCAGCATCCCTTCTCGAGCGCCATCTGGAAGGTCAACCCGTCCGGCGCCGTGTCCTCCGTCAACTGGGGACAGATCACTCCGCTGAGCCTCCGCGGAGCCGAGAACATCCGCGCGGTGCTCCCGAACGAGAACCTGTTCTCGGTCCGGATCCAGACCGAGAACGGGACCATCCGGACCCAGACGCTGTTCGTGATTCCCGCGTCGGGCATGCTGTCCATGGCGGGAGACATCGTCCTCACCACCGAGGACCAGAACGACACCATCCACCAACAGGTCGGGTCGCTCTACCGACTGCACTGGACCGGCACGCAGTTCCAGGTGAACGAGATTTCCGTCCCCTTCCTGCCGACTGCCGCCTTCGAGGGGCTGGCCTTCGCGCGCGCCGGAGCCGCGCGAGAGCCGATCCTCACCACCACGCTCCAGCTCGCAGGCTCGGTGACCGACGACGGGCTGCCGAAGCCTGCACGGCTGGTCTCGACGTGGACCGAGCTCTCCGGGCCAGGCGCGGTCACCTTCGCCGACGCGCACAACCCGCAGACCACCGCCACGTTCAGCGATCCGGGCAAGTACGTCCTCCGCCTCACGGCGACCGATGGACAGCTGACGGCGAGCTCCGACGTGTCGGTCTTCATCAATCCGGCGGACCAGGCGCCGGTCGTGAACGCGGGCGGCGATCAGTCGATTCCGGTGGGCGCGGTCGCGACGCTCTCGGGCAGTGCGACCGACGACGGCATCCCAGTGGGCGCGACGCTCATGTACACCTGGTCCAAGGCGGGCGGCACCGGAGACGTGGCCTTCTCGTCGCCGCACTCTCCCCAGACCACTGCTTCGTTCAGCGCTCCCGGCAAGTACCAGTTGCGGCTCTCGGTCAGCGACTCGCAGATGGTCGGCACTTCCGATCTGATGGTCACCGTGCGGCCGCCCAACAGTCCCCCGATCGCGGACGCCGGTCCGGAGCAGACCATCGTGCTGCCCTCTTTGACCGCGCGGCTCGCGGGGGTCGCGTCCGATGACGGCCTGCCCAACGGACACGTGACATCCACCTGGTCGCAGGTCTCGGGGCCGACGCCGGCAACCTTCTCCGACGTCCATTTCGTGAATTCCCTCGTGACTGTGTCCCAGGCCGGCGACTACTTGTTCCGGCTCACGGTGAGCGACGACGAGCTCTCCGCTTCCGACACGGTCACCTTCCACTTCGTTTCGCCTTCGGCCATCAACCGGGCGCCGGTGGTGAGCGCGGGCGCCGCCGGAGTCGTCGGCAACTTCAGCATGCAGCTCGCTGGCGCCGCGGCCGACGACGGCCTCCCCGCCGGCAGCATCCTGACCACCCTGTGGACGCAAGTCTCCGGCCCGCCGGTCATCGTTAGCGATCCGCACCAACTCGACGCCCTGGTCACCTTCCCGGGCGGCGGCAACTACGTGCTGCGGCTGACCGCGTCGGACGGAGCGCTCTCTTCCCACGCCGACGTACAGATCCTCGTGCTCGCCGATCCTGCCGCGAACCAGCCGCCCTCCGTCCGCATCGCGGGGCCCACGCGCATTCCGGTCACTGGCGGGCCGGTGCAGTTCGTCGGCAGCGCCACCGACGACGGCTTCCCGGCAGGAGTGCTCACCTATTCGTGGACGACGGTGTCCGGTCCCGCGGTGGCGGTATTCGAGTCCCCGAGTGCACCCTCGAGCCTCGCCCACTTCACGGCGCCGGGCGACTACGTCATCCGGCTGGCGGTAAGCGACGGCGAGCTGACCAGCGGAGCGGACCTGGTGGTGATCGTGGATCCGCCAAACCAGCCGCCAATCGTCCTTGCCGGGGACCCGCAGACGATCACCACGCCGGTCCTGACGGCGACGCTGCAAGGACAAGTCTACGACGACGGGCTCCCGCTGGATGGCGGCCTGACCTGGCGCTGGTCGGGACCGCGCGGGGTCACCTTCACGAACCCCTCGCAAATCTCCACCCAGGTCACCTTCCCCCGCCCGGGCGTGTACACGCTCACGCTTACCGCGAGCGACTCGCAGCTGACCGCTGCGGCGCAGACGCGAGTGACGGTGATCTCCGACAACGTCGCCCCGACGGTCCTGGTCGGGCCTGCACAGACGATCACGCTGCCGGCTCGCTCGGTCACGCTGTCTGGGTCGGTCTCCGACGACGGCAAGCCGCTAGGCGGAACGCCCTGGACACGCTGGGCAGTGATCGGCGGTCCTCCCGCCACGATCGCCAACCCGCGCGCGCTCCAGACGGTGGCGACGCTGAGCGACCCTGGGGTCTATCTCTTCAAGCTGACCGCGAGCGACGGCGAGCTCTCGTCCAGCAACACCCTGCAGGTCACGCTGGCGGCGCCTTCGGGCGCCCTGCCTGTGGTAGCGCTCACCTCGCCGGACGACGGCTCGGCGATCACCGCGCCGACCTCGATCCAGGGCACGGTCGACTCCGGCGCCTGGACGCTCGAGTACTCGCGCGATGGGGGCAACGATCAGGCGAGTTGGGTGGCGTTCGCCTCGGGCATCGGCGTCGCCTCGGGCGTGCTCGCCAGCTTCGACCCCATGATGCTGCTGAACGGCAGCTACGTCATCCGCCTCAGCTCGACCAGCGCGGGCGGCACGGCGAGCGCGCAGCTCGGCGTGGTAGTGCAGAAGAACCTCAAGATCGGCAACGTCGCGCTGGCGTTCACCGACGCGACGGTGGCCTTGGGGCTGCCCATCACGCTGGTGCGCTCCTACGACAGCCGCGATACCACGCAGGGCGACTTCGGCGCCGGCTGGAACCTCTCGCTGCGCAACGTGCGGGTGGAGAAGACGGTGCCGATAGGCAAGTTCTGGAAGGAGACGCAGGAAGGGTACTTTGCCTTCCCCAGCTACTGCCTGAAACCGACGAAGGCCAACGTGGTGAGCATCACCTTCCCCAACGGGAAGGTGTACCGCTTCTCGGTGGAGACTTCGCCAGGCTGCCAGCCGCTGGCGCCCATAGACTCGCCACAGATCGCGCTCACGCCGCTGCCCGGGACCTTGGGCAAGCTAGCGATCGCTGACGCGGACCCGGTCGCGTTTGTTCGCCTGAACGGCGGAATCCCCGGGCCGGTGCAGCTCACCGATACCGACGGATTCGGCATCTACGACCCGAAGGAGTTCCAGCTCACCACGGAGGACGGGACGGTGTTCCTCGTTCGCCAGTTCGTGGGAGTGGAGGCGATCACCGACCGGAACGGCAATACGCTGACGATCGCGCCGGACGGAGTTCGCAGCTCGTCGGGGATCGGAACGTTCTTCGTGCGCGATGCGGCGGGGCGGATCTCGCAGATCGCCGATCCCAACGGCAACTCGCTCTTCTACGACTACGACCAGGACGGAAACCTCATCCGCTTCACCGACCGGACCGGGGCGATCACGAGCTTCGGGTACGACGCCTTCCATCGGCTGCTCAGCATTACCGACGCGCGCGGCAAGCAGGTGCTCACCGAGACGTACGACGCCGCCGGCCGCCTGGCGACGACGGCGGATGTGGCATCGCACACGGTGACGATGACGCACGATCTCGCTGCGCATCGTGAGACGGTGACGGACGCCCTGAATCACTCGACCACGTACGAGTACGACATCGACGGCAACGTGGTGCACGTCATTGACGCCCTCAGCCACGAGACCTTCTCGATCTACGACGCGAACGACAACAAGCTGAGCGAGACCGATGCGCTGGGACACACCACGCGGTGGACGTACGACGCGAGCAACAACAAGACGTCGGAGACGGAACCGCTTGGGCACGTGACGAAGTGGACCTACGATGCGTTCGGGAACGTCCTGACCACCGAGGATCCGCTCCACCACGTCACCACCAGCACGCGCGAGAGCGGCATCGTCTGCGGGCACGCGAGTCCGACCGGGAATCTGCTCGCGACCCAGGACGCCCGCGGGCAGACCACCACGTACGCCTACGACTGCAACGGGAAGCTGCTCTCGCAGACGGACGCACGCGGCGGCGTGACGACCTACGCATTCGACGGCGCCGGACGGCTGCTGTCGACCAGGAATGCGCTGAGCCAGACGTCCTCGTACACCTACGACGCCAACGGCAACCAGACTTCGGAGACGCGGGGCGGGTTCACCACGACCTACGAGTACGACCCCAGCGGGCGCCGGACGAAGGTCACGTCTGCGGATGGGACGTTCACGCGGACGGTCTACAACGAGATCAGCAAGCCGAAGTCGACCTTCGACCAGCTCAACCGGGAGACGAAATACGCCTACGACGACCAGGGCCGGCTGACCACCACGACCTATCCGGACGGGCCGGCCTCTTCCACGACCTACGACGAAATCGGCCGGCGCAAGACCAGCACCGACCGCGGTGGGCGCACGACCAGCTACGGCTACGACGCCGTCGGGCGGCTGACCACGACCACCTTCCCGAATCTCTCGTCGAGGACGACCGAGTACGACGAAGCCGGCAGGGTGAAGAGAAGCCTGGATGAGCTCGCTCATCCCACTTCCTACGGCTATGACGATGCCGGCCGGCGCACCAGCGTCACCGATGCGCTCGGCAAGTCGACGGTGTTCGCCTACGACGACGCGGGCAACCAGATCTCGGTCACCGACCCGAACCTGAACCAGCTGCAGTACGGCTACGACGAGCTGAACCGGCAGAGGACGGTCACCTATCCGGACACGACGCACGAGACCACCGAGTACGACGCCCAGGGAAACCGTAGCGCGCGCGTCGACCAGGCGGGGATCCGCACCGAGTACGGCTATGACCTGCTCGGACGGCTCACTTCGGTCACCAACAAGAGCGTCAACGGCGTCGACCTGGTGACCCGCTACGGCTACGACAAGCTCGGCAACCGCATCTCCCAG
>Ga0137403_10004143_pt1 | contig 17150 bp, 16 predicted proteins | sample CZOMad2_1_16fung_FD_122057 | JGI IMG/M metagenome (GOLD analysis project Ga0137403, IMG submission 122057) | Vadose zone soil fungal communities from Angelo Coast Range Reserve, California, USA - CZOMad2_1_16fungal (Hybrid Assembly) | ecosystem: Environmental > Terrestrial > Soil > Vadose zone...
CTCCCTCGCTAAACCCCCCCGCGGAGGGCCCGGGGGGGGGGGGCTGGGGGGGGGGGGAGGGGGGCGCCGCGACCACGCGGCACGCGTCCGCAAGCCCTTTGCGGCTGGGCTCCATCCGGGCGCGGTCCGTCCGGCGACGCTTGGAGGGAACGAGTCGCGGCGCCCCCTCCCCGCCCCCCGAGCCCCCAGCCTCCGGCCCTGAGCTCTCCGCCCAGCAACCAGCAACATCGAACTTGGCGCCTCCAGGGTCGACGCCCCTGCAGGCCACGCACGGGCGTCGGGCCGGCGGGGGCACTGGGCGGGCTGCAGGGGTCGCAGGGACCCGTTCCCGTCGAGTGGCGACGGGCGCCGCGCGCCCGGATGGAGCCCAGCCGCCGCGGGGAAGCGAACACGTGCCGCGTGGTCCTCGTGACCCCTGCAGCCCGCCCAGTGCCCCCGCCGGCCCGCCTCGCGTGGCGTGGTAGGGTAGAGCGTTCGTTCGATGCTGAGACAGTGGCCGGCTTTCGAAGCGCTGGCGAAATGCTTCGCCGAGGGAGAACCCTGTCTGCGCATCGCCGGCCTCACCGGGGCCGCGCGCGCCCTCGCCGTCGCCGAGCTCCTCCAGGCGCATCCACGTCCCGCCCTCGTCGTGGTCGGCGGCCTGGCCGACGCCCACCGCTGGACGCAAGATCTGAGGCTCTTCGGCGCCGTCGCGCTCGAGTTCCCCCCACCGGAGCCACGGCTCTGGCGGGGCGGCCACCACCGCGAGGCGGACGCCGAGCGCACGGTGATCGCGCGCCGGCTCACGGTGACCGAGCCGGTCGTCGTGGTGGCCACGCCAGCCGCGCTGAATGCGCCGCTCTGGGGTCTCACCGAGTTCGCGGAGCGCACGCTCCGGCTCACGACGGGCGACCGCCTCGATCGCGAGCTCCTGCTGGAGGCCCTCGAGCGGAGCGGCTACGAGCGGGTCGAGACGGTCGTGGCGGTGGGGCAGTGGAGCCTGCGCGGCGGCATCGTCGACGTCTTCTCGCCGAGCCAGGCGGGTCCGGCGCGGCTCGAGTTCTTCGGTGACGACGTCGAGTCGATCCGCCTTTTCGACCCGACCTCCCAGCGCTCGGTCGCGTCGCTCGACGAGCTGCTCGTGCTGCCGCTCCTACCCGAGGATGGCGCGCCCGAGGCCCCCGCGCGGCTGCTCGACTACTTGCCGGCGGCGGCGCCGGTCGTGGTCGACGTACCGAAGCTGCTCGATGGGCCGACCGACGAGACGCCGGCGGACGCGCCACTCCGCGAGCGGCTCGCCGGCCGTCAGCTCATCGAGCTGAGCCTGGTCGCCGGCACCTCGAGCGCCGCAGCCGGCGCCGGCGCGGCGACGGAGTTCACGCTGGAGACGCAGGAGGTCCCGCGCTTCACCGGGCGCTTCAATCAGCTCACCGTCGAGCTCGGACGCTGGCGCGAGGAAGGTTTTCGCGTCCGGCTGACCGCCGCCGACGAGCGTCAGGCGGAGCATCTGCGCCAGATCCTGCGCGAGCATCAGGTCGAGGCCCCGATCGCGCCGTCGCTCGACGGAGCCGAGTCGCTGGCGGTCGTCGTCGGCGAGTGCTCGACCGGGTTCGCGATCCCGGCCCTCGGCGTCATCGTGCTCACGGAGGGCGAGGTCTTCGGCTCGCGGCGGCGGTCGCTGCGACGCCCGAAATACCAGCGCGGTGCGGCGCTCACGGCATTCACCGATCTCGCGATCGGCGACATCATCGTCCACGAGGACCACGGGCTGGGCCGCTACCTGGCCCTGCAGACGATGAAGATCGGCGAGCGCGAGGGCGACTTCCTCTTGCTGGAGTATTCGGAGGGCAACCGCCTCTACCTGCCCGTCGAGCGGCTCGACCTCATCTCGAAGTACCTCGGCGGGGACGCCGCCGCCGCGCGGCTCGACCGGCTCGGCGGCGCGTCCTGGCAGCGCGTGAAGGACTCCGTGCGCGCCGCCCTGCGCGAGATGGCCGAGGGGCTGCTCCGCCTCTACGCGCAGCGCGCCGTGGCCGACGGTCACGCGTTCGCCCCGGACACGCCGTGGCAGCGCGAGTTCGAGGCGGCGTTCAGATTCGAGGAGACGGCGGACCAGCTCCGGGCGATCGAGGACGCCAAACGCGACATGGAATCCGGCCGGCCGATGGACCGGCTCGTCGCCGGCGACGTGGGGTACGGCAAGACGGAGGTCGCGCTCCGCGCCGCCTTCAAGGCGGTCGGCGACGGTATGCAGGTCGCGGTGCTGGTGCCGACGACGGTACTGGCCCAGCAGCACTGGTCCACGTTCGCCGACCGCTTCGGGCCCTTTCCGGCCAAGGTCGAGCTGCTGTCGCGCTTCCGCTCGCCCAAGGAGCAGCGCGCGGTCGTCGACGGCCTGCGCCACGGCACGGTGGACGTGGTGATCGGCACGCACCGGCTTCTCTCCAAGGACGTCGCGTTCAAGAATCTGGGTCTTCTGGTCGTCGACGAGGAGCACCGGTTCGGCGTCGTCCACAAGGAGCGAATGAAGCAGCTGCGCGCCTCCGTGGACGTGCTCGCGCTCACGGCCACGCCGATTCCCCGAACGCTCTACATGTCGCTCTCAGGCGTGCGGGACATGTCGGTGATCGAGACGGCCCCACTCGACCGGCTGCCGGTCGAGACGGTCGTCCGCCGCTTCAGCCGGGGCGTCATCAAGGAGGCGCTCGAGCGCGAGCTCGAGCGCGGCGGTCAGGTGTTCTTCGTCCACAACCGGGTCCAGTCGCTGCCGTCGATGGTGAAGTTCGTCCAGGAGCTGGTTCCCGATGCCCGTGTCATCATGGGCCATGGCCAGATGAAGGAGCGCGAGCTCGAAGCGACCATGGTGAAGTTCGTCACTGGCCAGGCCGACGTGCTCGTATCCACGGCCATCGTCGAGTCGGGGCTGGACATTCCGGCGTCCAACACGATCATCGTCAACCGCGCGGACCGCTTCGGGCTCGCCCAGCTCTACCAGCTGCGGGGGCGGGTCGGGCGCGAGCGCCAGCAGGCGTACGCTTACCTGCTCGTGCCGGCGGACGGTCGGGTGGACGAGCAGGCGCAGCGCCGCCTCCGCGCGCTTCAAGAATTGACCGAGCTCGGCTCGGGGTTCAAGCTCGCGCTGCGTGATCTCGAGATCCGGGGCGCCGGGAATCTCCTCGGCGCCCAGCAGCACGGCCACATCGCCGCCGTCGGATACGATCTTTATTCGAAGCTCCTGGCGGAAGCCGTGCGAGAATTGGCCGGCGGTCCCACGGACGCCACGGTCGATCCGGTCATCAGCGTGACCGTGGAAGGGTTCTTGCCCGACGACTATGTGGCCGAGGTCAATCAACGACTCGCACTCTACAAACGCCTGGCCGGCGCGGCCAGCGACGCAGAGGTGGCCGACCTCCGCGCGGAGCTGGCCGACCGGTTCGGCCCTCTGCCCGCCGCCGCCGACCAGTTGCTGGACATCGTGCGCATCCGCGTGGCCGCCCGCGCCGTCGGCATCGAGAAGGTCGAGGCGGGCGACGGCAAGGCGCTCGTCACGTTCTCCCCGGGGACCACGCTTCCGCCCGAGCGGCTCGTCCGCGCCATCCAGCGGAGCCGGGGACGACTCAAGATGAAGCGTGAGTTCACGCTCGAGGCGACGGTCGCGCGCGGCGAATGGTCGCACGTCCGCGAGTCGCTCCTCGGCCTGCTGGACGATCTGGGCCGCGCGTGAGCCGGCGACTCGCGGGTCCGGCCCTCCTGCTGCTGGTGCTCGGCGGCTGCGCGGTGCCCCAGTGGTTCCCGCTCATCGGCGCCAAACCGCCCACGACGACAGAGGAGCCACCGAAGGCGGCCGCGCCTCCATCGACCTCGCCCGCGCCGGTGAGGCTTGCCACTGCGGGGCGCCCCGCGTCGCCGCCCGACGAGAGCGTGACCGACCGCGTGTTGGCCGTCGTCAACAACGACGCGATCACGCTCTCGGAGCTCCAGGAGGCGATCGCGGTCTACCGGTACGAGAACCGCGACCGAGCGACTGAGAACTCGGACGAGCTCGTCCAGCAGTTTCTCACCCGGATGATCGATAGTCGGCTCCAGGTACAGGAGGCCGAGCGGGAGAAGATCGTCATCGAGGAGGTGGAGGTCGACGAGGAGCTGACGGATCGGATCAAGAAGATGAACGTGAAGGACCGCGACGAGTTCGAGGCGCTCCTCAAGGCCCAGGGGGTGCCCATGGAGGCGGTCAGGAAGCGGATCCGCGACGAGCTCCGGCGCAACCGGATCGTGAGTCGAAAGGTGCGGCTCCGCGTGTCGGTGACGGAGGACGAGGTCTCGCAGTACCTCGAGGCCAACCGCGCCAAGCTCGAGACGGGGCTCGCCTACCACGCGCGGCACGTCCTAATCCTGCCGGACACGGGGGTAGCGGACGCGGCGTGGGAGAACGCCCGGATCCGCGCCGAGCTCCTGCGAGCCCAGCTGCTGCAGGGTGTGGACTTCGCGGAGCTCGCGCGACAGAACTCGCGCGACGCGAGCGCGAAGGACGGGGGCGATCTCGGAACGCTCAAGCGGGGTGAGCTCGCCCAGGACATCGAGACACAGATCCTCAGCCTCGAGCCCGGCGCGCTCTCGCCGCCGTTTCGCTCTGCCCTCGGGTACCACATCTTCCGGCTCGAGTCGAAGGAGACGCTCGAGGGCGAGGGCCTGACGCGGGTCAGGTCTCAGATCCGCGAGATCCTCTTCCGCGAGAAGTTCGAGACCCGGCTCGACGTCTGGCTCAAGGAGATCAAGCAGCGAGCGGTCATCGACGTGCGCCTCGACGGGCAGCTGTGAAAAATCATTGACAATGCGCCCGTTGAATGGCAGGATAATTCGCGGCGTTAGCTTTCCAACCCCGCAGAAGATCTAAGGAAACAGCTTAACCTACTCACTGCCTGCGGCGCCCGCCGCCGCGCCCGGAGCCCTTTGATGAGCGCCCGCCGAGAAAGAAGTCAGGGTCAAGGTCAAGGAAGTCCGACGCAGAACCCCGAAGTGAACGGGATGAATCTTTCCGAGCTGAAGGAAAAGAGCATCTCGGACCTCAACGTGATCGCCCGCGATCTGAACGTCCAGAACATGGGCGGGCTGCGTAAGCAGGAGTTGATCTTCAAGATCCTCCAGTCGCAGGCGGAGAAGGACGGCCTGATCTTCGCCGAGGGCGTCCTGGAGGTTCTGCCGGACGGGTTTGGGTTCCTGAGGGCCCCGGACTACAACTACCTACCTGGACCGGACGATATTTACGTTTCTCCGTCCCAGATCCGGCGATTCGACCTCCGAACGGGCGATACCATATCCGGTCAGGTGCGCCCGCCGAAGGACACGGAGCGGTATTTCGCGCTGCTCAAGGTCGAGGCGATCAATTTCGAGACGCCGGAGCAGGCGCGCGAGAAGATCTTCTTCGACAATCTGACGCCGCTCTATCCGATGGAGCGGCTCCGCCTCGAGCATGACTCCGAGAACCTGACGACCCGGGTCATGGATCTCCTCTGTCCGATCGGCAAGGGCCAGCGCGGCATGATCGTGGCCGCGCCCCGAACGGGCAAGACGATGATGCTCCAGTCCATCGCCCACGCGATCGCGACGAACCATCCCGAGGTTTATTTGATCGTGCTCCTCATCGACGAGCGACCCGAGGAAGTCACCGACATGCAGCGATCCGTGAAGGGCGAGGTGATCTCGTCCACCTTCGACGAGCCGCCCCAGCGCCACATCCAGGTCGCCGACATGGTGATCGAAAAGGCCAAGCGGCTGGTGGAGCACAAACGGGACGTCGTGATCCTGCTCGACTCGCTCACCCGCTTCGCGCGCGCCCACAACGCCGTCATCCCGTCGTCGGGCAAGGTCCTGTCGGGCGGCCTCGACGCGAACGCGCTGCAGCGGCCGCGGCGGTTCTTCGCGACGGCGCGGAACATCGAGGAGGGCGGCTCGCTCACGATCATGGCGACGGCCATCGTCGATACCGGCAGCCGGATGGACGACGTCATCTTCGAGGAGTTCAAGGGGACCGGCAACATGGAGGTCCACCTCGACCGCCGGCTGATGGACAAGCGGATCTTCCCCACGATCAACATCGAGCAGTCGGGCACCCGGAAGGAAGAGCTGCTCCTCGAGAAGGACGAGCTCCAGAAAGTCTGGCTCCTGCGCAAGGCGCTCTCCCAGCTCAACCCCGTGGAGGGCATGGAGCTCCTGCTGGACAAGCTCAAGCTCACCAAGACCAACAAGGAGTTCCTGGCCTCGATGCATTCGATGGGGTGATCGGGGGTCGAATTCCCCGGGGTTTTGCGTGTTCCGGTCAGGGCTGGTATCCTTGGAAGCCCTGAGGGGGTGGCGACAGTGAAGGTGGGCATTCATCCGGACTATGTGGAGACGACCATCACGTGCGCGTGCGGAGAGGTGGTGCACACCCGCTCCACCAAGCCCGACATCCACGTCGAGGTCTGCTCGAAGTGTCACCCGTTCTACACCGGCAAGCACAAGCTCATGGACACCGCCGGTCGGGTCGAGCGGTTCCAGCGGAAGTACCGACGCCAGACGACGTCTTCGTAGCTCGCGCTCCGCAGCCGGTGGGATCGAGTTCCCACCGGCTTTTTGTTTGCCCATCGAGTCGCGTCCGCGAACGGGCGCGTTGAGCCGCGATGCTGTTTGACAAGCTCCGTCACATCGAAGAGCGGTCCAACGAGATCGCGCGGGCGCTGTCCGATCCCGCGATCTTCGGCCAGCCGAACGAGTACGCCCGCCTCCGGAAGGAGCACGCCGACACCGTCGACATCGTCGAGCGCTTCAGCGCGTACCGCGATGTCCTCCGGCGGATCGGCGAGGCCCGCCACATCCTCGCCGAGGGCGGCGACCGCGAGCTCGCGGAGCTCGCGCAGGCGGAGATCGACGACCTCACCGCCAAGCAGGCGTCGCTCGAGGAGGAGCTGAAGCGGCTCCTGCTGCCGCGCGATCCCAACGACGACAAGAACGTCTTCGTCGAGATCCGCGCCGGCGCCGGCGGCGACGAGGCGGCGCTCTTCGCCGCCGACCTCACCCGCATGTACACGAAGTACGCCGAGCGCCAGCGGTGGCGGGTCGAGCTCATGGACGCCAGCCCCACCGGCGTCGGCGGGTTCAAGGACGTGATCCTGTTCGTCCACGGGCGCGGCGCCTGGAGCCGGCTGAAGTTCGAGCGTGGCGTGCATCGGGTGCAGCGCGTGCCCGTGACCGAGTCGAGCGGCCGGATCCACACCTCGACCGTCACCGTCGCGGTGCTGCCCGAGGCGGAGGACGTCGACGTCAAGATCGAGGAGAAGGATCTTCGGGTCGACGTGTACCGGTCGTCCGGCCCCGGCGGGCAAGGCGTCAACACGACGGACTCGGCGGTACGGATCACGCATCTTCCGACCGGGCTCGTCGTGACGTGCCAGGACGAGCGGTCGCAGATCAAAAATCGGGCGAAGGCGATGCGCGTCCTCAAGGCGCGACTGCTCGAGCGTGCGCAGGACGAGCAGCAGGCGGCGATCGCGGCGGACCGCCGCAGCCAGGTCGGCACCGGGGAGCGCAGCGAGCGGATCCGCACCTACAACTTTCCGCAGACGCGCGTCACCGATCATCGAATCGGTCTCACGCTCCATCGGCTGCCGGCGGTGCTGGAGGGCGACCTCGACGAGCTGATCGACGCCCTCGTGGCGGCCGAGGAAGCCGAGCGGCTGCAGCGCGTGGAGCACTGATGTCCCCCGCCGCGACGTTCGCGGACCAGCTCGACGCCGCCACGGCGGCGCTGGAGGCCGCCGGCCTCCCGAGCGCCCGGGTCGACGCCGAGTGGCTGCTCGCCGGTCTGCTCGGCGTCGGCCGGGTCGCGGTCCGGCTGGAGCCGGCCGGTACGGTCCCGGCGTCCATCGCCGAGCGCTACGCGCACGCCGTGCGCCGGCGGGCGCGACGCGAGCCGCTTCAGCGCATCCTGGGCTGGGAGGAGTTCCGCGGCGTGCGCGTCCGGCTCACGGACGCGGTGCTCGTGCCGAGGCCGGAGACCGAGGCGCTCGTGGAATGGGCGCTGGCGCTGCTGCCGCGGCCCAGCGACCGCCGATTGCTGACGATCGACATCGGTACCGGGTCGGGGTGCATCGCGTGCGCGCTCGCCGCCGAGCGGCCGGATCTCGACGTGGTCGCCGTCGACGTGTCGCCCGCCGCCGCCGCCGTGGCGCGGGAGAACGCGCGCGCCCTCGATCTTGCCACGCGGATCCGGGTCGTCGCGGCGGATCTGTTCGACGGGATCCGCGATCTCGGCGCCGACCTGATCGTGAGCAATCCACCATACCTGCCGACCGGGCTCGTGCCGGAGCTCCCACCGGAAGTGCGGATCCACGAGCCGGTGGTCGCCCTCGACGGCGGGGCCGACGGTCTCGGGCTCATCAGGCGAATCGCGGCCGCCGCGCGCCGCTGCTTGCGTCCGTCCGGCGCGCTCGTGGTCGAGACCGGCGGCGGCGTTCAGGCGCCGGCCGCCGCCGCGCTCCTCCGCGCGGCTGGTTGGAGACAGGTGGCTGTCCGCGCCGACTTGGCCGGCGTCGACCGGTTCGTCGCCGGGAGGGCCTGATGCCCGCGCGCCTGGAGGTCGAGCGACGCGCGTGAAGGAGCGACTCACGCTCGCCCTGCCGAAGGGGCGTCTGCTCGACGGCGCGCTCGAGCTCCTGCGTGAGCTCGGCGTCGAGGGCGTCGACCAGGACTCGCGGCGACTGATCTTCACCGACGCCCGGAGCGGGCTGCGCATGCTCTTCCTGAAGCCGGCCGACATCCCGGCCTACGTGCTGTACGGCGCGGCCGACCTGGGGATCGTCGGCAAGGACATCCTGCTGGAACAGGAGCCGGACGTGTACGAGCCGCTCGACCTCGGATTCGGATTCTGCCGGCTCGTGGTGGCGGAGCCGCGCGAGCTCTGGGAGCGCGACGATCCGGCGAAGTGGTCGTGGGTGCGGGTCGCGACGAAGTATCCTCGACTGGCCGAGCAGTACTTCACCGATCGAGGCGTCCAGGTCGAAATCGTGCGCCTCGACGGCTCGATCGAGCTGGCCCCGCTGGTCGGGCTGGCCGAGCGCATCGTCGACCTGGTCCAGTCGGGCGAAACTCTCCGAGCGAACGGCCTGGTCGAAGTGGCCGAGATCACCCGGTCCACCGCGCGTCTCATCGTGAACCGCGCCTCGATGAAGACCGAGCACGCGGCGGTCACCGAGCTCATCGACGAGCTGAAGGGCGCGCTCCGCAGCGAGCCCGCGCAGCGCCCGGCGGAGGGGCGGGCTCAGCCGGCGCCGCGGGTTCCGCGCTCATGATCCGCACGCTCGACGCGCGGGCCGGGATCGACGCGGTCGTGGCGGCGCTCGAGCGCTCGCCCGAGACGGTCGCGCCCGAGATCCATCGGACGGTCGACGCGATCCTCGCCGGGGTGCGCGCGCGGGGCGATGCGGCGCTCTGCGAGTACACGGCGGGCCTCGATGGCTGGAGCCCCGCCGGGCCGGCGGAGCTGGCGCTGGCCCCCGCGGACTTCGAAGCCGCCGAGCGCGGCATCGCCCCCGACGTCCGGGCCGCCCTCGAATACGCCGCCGACCGCATCGAGCGGTATCACGCGGCCGCGATGCCGAAATCGTGGCGCATGACCGACGAGCACGGGTCCGTCCTGGGTCAGGAGATCCGAGCGCTCGACCGCGTCGGCGTCTACGTCCCGGGCGGGCGGGCCGCGTATCCATCGACGGTCCTGATGACGGTCGTCCCGGCGCGCGTCGCGGGCGTCCGGGAGATCGTGCTCGTCACGCCCGCGGGCCGCGACGGCCGGATCGAGCCCGTCGTGCTCGCCGCCGCGCGCATCGCCGGCGTCACCGAGGGCTACCGGATCGGCGGGGCGCAGGCGGTCGCCGCGCTCGCGTACGGCACGCCGCTGATCCACCGGGTCGACAAGATCGTCGGACCGGGCAACGTCTACGTCGCGCTCGCCAAGGCGCGGGTGTTCGGTGAGGTGGGGATCGACATGGTGGCCGGGCCCAGCGAGGTCGTCGTCGTCGCGGACGCCACCGCGGACCCGGAGTGGATCGCCAGCGATATGCTCGCCCAGGCCGAGCACGATCCAATGGCCCGCGCGGTTCTCGTCACGGACGCCGGCGAGCTGATCCCGCGCGTCGCGGCGGCGCTCGAGCGGCAGCTGGTCGCTCTGCCACGGCGCGCGATCGCCGAGCAAGCGCTCGAGGCGAACGGCGCGCTGATCCGGGTGGGCGGCCTCGACGACGCGGTCACGCTCGCCAACCGTCTGGCTCCCGAGCACCTGGAGCTGCTGGTCGCCGTCCCGGCGGCGCTGCTGCCGCGGGTGAGGCACGCGGGCGCGATATTCATGGGCGGGCACACGCCCGAGGTCGTGGGCGACTACGTCGCCGGCCCCAACCACGTGCTCCCGACGGCGGGCACGGCGCGGTTCGCCTCGCCGCTCTCGACGGAGGACTTCGTGAAGCGCTCGAGCGTCATCGAGTACTCGCGCAGCGGCCTGCGCGCCGCCGCCTTGCATCTCGCCACGCTGACGCGCGTCGAGGGCCTGGCCGGGCACGGGAGCGCGGCCGCGCTGCGACTGGATCGACTGGACCGCGACGGAGGGAAGGGCGAATGAGTACCGAGCCGGCAGCCCGACAGGCGCGCGTCGAGCGCAAGACGAAGGAGACGGAGATCACGCTCCACCTCAACCTCGACGGCACCGGCGCGTCCAAGGTGCAGACGCCGATCCCGTTCTTCAGCCACATGCTGGAGGCGTGGTCGAAGCACGGGCTGATGGACCTCGCCGTCGACGCGCAGGGCGACGTCGAGGTCGACCAGCACCACACCGTGGAGGACGTCGGCATCGTCCTGGGCCAGGCCCTGCGGCAGGCGCTCGGCGACAAGAAGGGAATCGTGCGCTACGGAACGGCGTACATCCCGATGGACGAGGCGCTGGTCTCGGCGTCCGTGGACCTCTCGGGCCGGCCCTTCCTCGTCTTCGGCGTGCCCGTCGCGCGCACCCGGGTGTCGAACTTCGACCTCGACCTGCTCCAGGAGTTCTTCCGCGCCTTCGCGTTCAACGCCGACATGACCCTGCACGTGACCATGCACTACGGCCACAATCTCCACCACGTCACCGAGGCCGTGTTCAAGGCCGTCGGGCGGGCGCTCGCCGAGGCGACGCGCCTCAATCCGAGAATCTCCGGGATCCTGCCCTCGACGAAGGGGACCTTGTGATCGCCATCGTCGACTACGGGCGGGGGAACCTCGGCTCGGTCGAGAAGGCGTTCCGACGCGTCGGCAGCCCGGCGGTGATCACCCAGGATCCGCGGGCCGTCGACGACGCCGAGGCGGTGGTCCTGCCGGGGGACGGCGCGTTTCACGACGCGATGTCGAACCTCGACCGCCTGGGCCTCCTGCCCGCCCTTCGCCGAGCGCTCGATGGCCGCCGGCCGTTCCTCGGCATCTGCCTCGGCTATCAGCTGCTGTTTTCCACGAGCGAGGAGTTCGGCGAGGGACGAGGCCTCGACGTCGTCCCCGGCGCCGTGCGCCGGCTCCCTCCCGGGCGGAAGATTCCCCACATGGGATGGAACCGCGTGGAGCACGCCGGCGAGCTCGGGCTGTTCGACGGCATCCCGTCGGGCGCGCACTTTTACTTCGTCCACTCGTATTATCCGGTTGTAGCGGGGACCGTGAGGACGGCTTTGACCGAAGGTGGCCTGACACAGGAGCGTGTGGCTCCGGATGCCGGATCTGAGGGTCCACTGCGGCGGGTGGCTCCAGTGGCTCCGGATGCCCGATCTGAAGGTGACGGTCCGGAGCGGCGAGTGGCTCCGGGTGCGCGGTCTGGGGGGCTCGCTTCTCTGCGGGTCGCGTGGTGCGAGTACGGTGTCAGGTTCGCGGCGGGGATCGAGGTCGGGCGGATCTACGCGACCCAGTTCCACCCGGAGAAGAGCCAGCGGTGGGGACTCCGCCTCCTCGACAACTTCGCCGCCGTCGTGAAGAGCGGTCGGTGATCGTCATCCCGGCGATCGACCTGCGCGGTGGGCGGTGCGTCCGCCTGCACCAGGGCCGGAGCGACCGGGAGACCATATTCTCCGAGGATCCGGTGGCGGTCGCGCTTCAGTGGAAGGGGCTTGGCGCCGAGCGGCTCCACGTCGTGGACCTCGACGGCGCGTTCGCCGGTGAGCCGCGGCAGACCACGCTCGTCACGAAGATCGTCGCGGCCGTGGCGCCGGTGCCGGTCGAGGTCGGGGGCGGGCTGCGCGACCCGCGGGCCGTCGAGGCGGCGCTCGAGACCGGCGCACGGTGGGTGGTGGTCGGGACGCGCGCGGCGCTCGACCGCGAATTCCTGCGTGACGTCTGCCGGCGCCACGCCGGGCGGATCATCGTCGCCGTCGATGCCCGCGGGGCGCGCGTGGCCGTGAAGGGCTGGACCGAGGTCGTGGATGACACCGTGGTGGAGGTCGGCGCGCGGGCGCGCGACGCGGGCGCGGCGGCGCTCCTGTACACCGACGTGGGCCGCGACGGCACGGAGACCGGACCCAACGTCGAGGACACGGCGGCGCTCGCGCGCGCCGTCGAGCTGCCGATCCTCGCGTCGGGCGGGGTTGGACGCGTCGAGGACCTGGGTCGGCTGGCGGCGATCGTCGGCGTGGTCGGCGCGGTCGTCGGCCGCGCCCTCTACACGGGCGCGATCGACTTGCGCCGGGCGAAGGACGTGGCGGCTTCGAGCGCCGGCTCGGCCGGCCCTCTCCGAGACTGAGCGTGCTGGCCAAGCGCATCGTGCCGTGCCTCGACGTGAAGGACGGCCGTGTCGTCAAGGGCGTGCGGTTCGTCGACCTGCGCGACGCCGGCGATCCGGTCGAGGCCGCGCTCGCGTACGACGCCCAGGGCGCCGACGAGCTCGTGTTCCTGGACATCACGGCCTCGCACGAGGCGCGCGACACCATGCTCGACGTCGTCCGCCGCACGGCGGAGGGCATCTACATGCCGCTGACGGTCGGCGGCGGCGTCCGCTCCGTCGACGACGTGCGCCGGCTGCTCCGGGCGGGCGCCGACAAGATCTCGCTGAACACGGCCGCCCTGGAGCGGCCCGCGGTGATCCGTGAAGCGGTCGAGCGCTTCGGGAGCCAGTGCATCGTCGTCGCGATCGACGCCCGGCGTGAGCCGGGCCGGCCGGGTGAGCCTGATCGCTGGGGCGTCTACACCCACGGGGGCCGGCGGCCGGCCGGGCGCGACGCGATCGAGTGGGCGCGCCAGGCGGTGGCGCTCGGCGCCGGCGAAATCTTGCTGACGAGCATGGATCGCGATGGGACCAAGGACGGCTACGACTTGGAGCTCACCCGCACGGTCTCGCAGAGCGTGTCGGTTCCCGTGATCGCCTCGGGGGGCGCCGGCTCGCTCGAGCACCTCTACGAGGGCCTCGTGGAGGGCTGCGCCGACGCGGCGCTCGCCGCCTCGATCTTCCACTTCGGGACCCACACCATCGCCGAAGCAAAAGCCTACCTGCGCGGGCGGGGCGTCGAGGTGCGAAGCGAGCCGTGACGCTCGACGAGCTCCGATTCGACGGCCAGGGCCTGCTGCCGGCGGTCATCCAGGAGGCCGACACCGGTGAGCTCCTCATGGTCGCCTGGATGGACCGCGCCGCCGTCGAGGCGACGCTGTCGAGCGGCGTCACGCACTTCTGGTCGCGCTCGCGCGGGATGCCCTGGAGGAAGGGCGAGACGTCCGGGCACGTCCAGCATGTCCAGTCGGTCTACGCCGACTGCGACGGCGACACGCTCCTCGTCCAGGTCCACCAGGAGGGTGTGGCCTGCCACACCGGGCAGCGGACGTGCTTCTTCACGGCGCTCAAGGGAGGCGCCGGCGCTGGTTCACGCCCGGCACCGTCGGGCATGCTCGAGCGGCTCGAGCGCACCATCGAGGAGAGAAAGGCGAGCCGGCCGTCGGGATCGTACGTGGCCGGCCTGCTGGCGTCGGGCGAGCCGGAAGTGTGCCGGAAAATCGGTGAAGAGGCGACCGAGGTGATCACGGCGGCGCTCGGGGGTGAGGGCGACCGGCGTGTCATCGAAGAGGTCGCGGACCTGTGGTTCCACACCCTCGTGCTGCTCGGCGCGCGTGGGCTATCGCTCCGCGAGGTCCTGAAAGAGCTGGCGCGACGCCACGCGGGACGCCCCACGCCGGATCGGTAGCGGCCGCGTGCGCCGGGCGCCGGTGGCACTCGTGCTCGGAGCCGTCCTCGCACTCACCGCGTGCGCCGGCCGGCGGATCGAGAACGGTGTCTATCACTCGACCAAGGGCTACCGCGTCACGCTGCCGGGTGCCGACTGGTCCGTCGCCGCGGAAAGCAAGGCCGACCTCGAGCTGCGGCACCAGGACGGGATGGCGGCGATGCTGGCGCACGCGGAGTGCGACGATCGCGCGAGATCCCGAAGCGCCGGCCTGTTGCTCGGACAGCTGTTGATCGGGCTTCGTGACCGCGCGACCATCGAGCAGGACGAGGTCTCGCTGAACGGGCGGCCGGCCCTGCACCGGGTGCTCGACGGCCGGGTGGCCGCCGACGGCACGCCGACGCGGATCGAGGCGTACGTGCTGAAGGAGGAGGGCTGCGTCTACGATTTCGCCTACGCGGCGCCGCCATCGTCGTTCGATGCGCGGCGCGCCGACTTCCGCCGATTCGTCGAGAGCTTCGCGAAGGAGCGCGCGGACTGACCGATGGAAGCCTATCTGAGACGAACCGCGGTGTGGTACGGCGGGGTCGGCCTCTTGACCGGCCAGGTCTTCCGGAGCCTCGCGCTGCCGCCGAAGTACTTCCGCCTCGTCGTCCAGGAGATCGAGGTGATGGGCGTGCGGTCGCTCGGCGTCGCGCTGACGGCCGCGATCTTCACCGGCATGGTCTTCACGATCCAGAGCGCGGTGAACATGGCCCGCTTCGGCGCGGAGAGCTACGTCGGCCCGATCGCCGCGCTGGCCATCTTGAGAGAGCTCGGGCCCGTCCTGACCGCGATTCTCGTCGGCGGGAAGGTCGCGTCCGGCATCACGGCCGAGCTCGGCTCGATGAAGGTGACCGAGCAGATCGACGCGCTCCGGACCCTCGGCGTGAACTACATCAAGCGCCTGGTCGTACCTCGTGTCTTGGCGGCGCTCGTCGTGTTCCCCCTGCTGACGGTGCTGGCGGACGCGGTCGGCGTGCTCGGCGGTATGCTGATCATGTTCCTGGAGCGCGGCGCCGACATGTACGCCTACTGGAACATCACGACCTACTGGGTCGTGCCGAAGGACTTCCTGACCGGCGTCGGCAAGTCCGTGTTCTTCGGAGTGATCGTGACGCTCATCGGCTGCTACAACGGCCTCAGCACCGAAGGCGGCACCGAAGGGCTCGGTCGGGCGACGACGGCGACGGTCGTCCACGTGACCATGGGGGTCATCGTGTCCGATTTCTTCATCACGAAGCTCTTCCTGACCCTCTTCTACTGACGGCCATGCCGGAGCCGGTCGTCGAGGCCAGCGACCTGAGAAAGAACTTCGACGCGAACGAGGTGCTGCGCGGCGTGTCGTTCGAGCTCGCCAAGGGCGAGACCCTGGTCGTCATGGGCGGCAGCGGCGCCGGCAAGACGGTTCTCCTCCGCCTCGTCGCGGGCCTGATCAGTCCGGACGCCGGGCGGCTCCGGGTCTTCGGGCGCAGCATCGAGCACCTCTCGGAGGAGGCGCTCCTCCCGCTGCGGCGCCGGATGGGCTACGTCTTCCAGAGCGCGGCGCTCTTCGATTCGCTGTCCGTTCACGAGAACGTCGCGTATCCTCTTCGCGAGCACACGAGCCTCGGGGAGGCGGAGATCGACGAGCGTGTCGTTCGGAACCTGTCGGTCGTGGGCCTCTCGACCGAGGTGCTGCCGCTGCTGCCGTCCGAGCTGTCGGGCGGCATGCGGAAGCGCGTGGGGATCGCCCGCGCTCTCTCGGTCGAGCCGGAGATGCTGCTGTTCGACGAGCCGACGGCCGGGCTCGATCCGACGAACTCCAAGCTCGTCGCCGAGCTGATGCTGCATCTGCGCGGCGGCGTGTGCGACACGGCCATGGTCGTCACCCACGATGTCGAGCTGGCCCGGACGGTCGCCGACCGCGTGGCGGTCCTCATCAAAGGGCGGTTCGCGGCCCTCGGCCCGGCCGACGAGGTCCTCGGCGGGAGCAACCCGGCCGTCCAGGCCTTTCTCGCCGGGGCGCCGCGGTAGTGCGAGCCGCGGAGGCGACCCTATGAACGAGAAGCGCGAGATCGCGGTGAAGTTCCGCGTCGGCGTCTTCGTGCTGGTGGCGCTCGCGACGTTCCTTGGCCTGGTCTACGCGCTCGGGGCCCGGGCGCGGCTGTTCGAGGCGCGCTACACGATCCACGCCGACTTCACCGAGGTGGGCGGCCTGGTCGAGGGCGCGACGGTCCGGCTTGCCGGTGTACAGATCGGGCGGGTGTCGGGCGTGAACCTTCCCCCGCAGCCCGGAGGCAAGGTCCGGGTCGACCTCACGATCGCTCGGCGCTTCTCCGACCGGATCCGCAAGAACTCGGTCGCGCGGATCGAGACCCAGGGATTGCTCGGCGACAGGATCGTGGAGATCACCGTCGGAGACGTCGGCGTGCCGGCGCTAGCCGCCGGCGAGGTGCTGGCCTCGCGCGACCCGGCCGACTTCGGGCGGGTGATCGCCGCGGGCGCCGAGACGGCCAAGAGTGTCGCCGATCTCGCCAGCGCGCTTCGCGAGACGGCGGAGAAGGTGAACCAGTCCAAGATCATCGAGGATGCCGCGACGACGGTGAACAAGCTCGGACGCGTGGTCGATCAGGTGGAGCACGGCCGCGGATGGGCGCACGCACTCGTCTACGAGGAGCCGGTCGCGCTGCGCCGGGTCAACGAGCTGATCGCCACGACGCAGGCAGTGATCGAGCGAGTCGAGAAGGGGCAGGGCGCAGCCGGCGTCCTGCTCTCGCCCGAAGGCACGGCCTCGGCGAAGCGGTTCGTGGCCGCGATGGACCGGATCAGCGCCATGGTCGCAGAGCCCGAGCGCGAGCCGGGGCTGCTGCCCGGCCTCCTCTTCGATCCGAAGTACAAGGTGGTCCTCGACGACCTCCGGGCGGTCGCCCACAACCTGCGCGAGGTCTCGGATCGCCTGGCCGGCGG